>Ga0111539_10006787_pt1 | contig 14731 bp, 7 predicted proteins | sample RhiMethybrSRZTD1_FD_79667 | JGI IMG/M metagenome (GOLD analysis project Ga0111539, IMG submission 79667) | Populus rhizosphere microbial communities from Tennessee, USA - Rhizosphere MetaG P. TD hybrid SRZTD1 (version 2) (version 2) | ecosystem: Host-associated > Plants > Roots > Rhizosphere >... | reverse complement strand
GGCCGCGGCTCGCCGCTCCAGCCGGCGCGGCCGCGGGCGATCTCGTCCCGGCGCCCGCGCAGTGGGAGGCGGTCCAGGCCGCGTTCGCGTCGCGGCTGTCGATCGTCACCGGCGGTCCGGGGACCGGCAAGACCGCGACGATCCGGCTGATCTGCTCCGCCGCCTCCGACCAGGGAGCGTCGACCGTGCTCGTCGCGCCCACCGGCCGGGCGGCACGACGCGTCTCGGAGTCGACCGGGCTGGCGGCGTCGACGATCCACTCGGCGCTCGGCTGGATCCCCGGCGAGGGGCCGACCGTCGACGAGCTCGAGGGCGACATGCTGATCGTTGACGAGACCTCGATGGCGAACCTCGAGCTGCTCGTCACGCTGCTGCGGGCCGTCGGGCCGCGGATGCACGTGGTGCTCGTCGGCGACGCCGATCAGCTCGCGCCGGTCGGCGCCGGCAAGCCGTTCGCCGAGCTGGTGGCGATCGGCGCCGTGCCGGTCGCGCGGCTCACCCACATCTTCCGCCAGGCGGCGGGCAGCATGATCGTGCAGGGCGCGCACGCCGTGCGGACCGGCGAGCCGCCGTCGTTCGTCGCGGACGAGGGCCTGACGCGCGACCTGTTCCTGATCGAGCGCGACGACCCGGGCGCCGCGCTCGACGAGGTCGTCTCCCTCGTCGCCGAGCGGCTCCCGCGGCATTACGCCGTCGACCCGCTCGCCGACATCCAGGTGTTCGCGCCGGTGTACAAGGGCGCGCTCGGCATCGACGCGCTGAACGCGCGCCTGCGCGCGGCGTTGAACCCGGATGGGCGGTCGGTGCTGGGAGGCCGCCTGCGGATCGGCGACAAGCTGATGCTCGCCGGGCGCAACCTGCACGACCTCGGGCTGATGAACGGCACGCTCCTGCGGCTGCTCGAGCACCGCGACGACGAGGGCGAGTTGCTGGTGGCGGCCGACGGCGCGACGATCGCGCTGCCCGAGGACGAGGCGCCGCGACTGCAGCTCGCCTACGCCTGCTCGATCCACAAGGGTCAGGGCATCGAGCTGCCGATCGCGATCGTGATCGCCCACCCGTCTGCGGGCGCCCGGTTCCTCCGGCGCGAGATGCTCTACACGGCGATGACCCGGGCGCGGATCGCGACGCTGATCATCGGGGCGCGCCCGGTGGTCGCGCGGGCGGCCGCGACCCCCGACACCTCGCGACGCCACTCGCGCCTAGGCGCCCGGCTGGCCGAGCAGACCGCGTAGGCCGGTCGCGCGCGCGACCGGCCGGCCGACCGCCGCGCGGATCGCCTCCTCGGTGGCGACGACGATCAGCTCCGTGCGGGCGCGCGTGACCGCGGTGTAGAGCAGCTCGCGGGTGAGGATCGGCGAACTCGGGTCGGGCAGGACGACCGCCGCGGTCTCGAACTGCGAGCCCTGAGCCTTGTGGACCGTCATCGCGTAGACGGTCTCGACCGCCGCCAGCCGCGTCGGGCTCACCTCGACGCGCTCGAACGCGGCCACGACCTCGCCGGGGGCGGTGGTGATCACCACGCCGGTGTCGCCGTTGAACAGCTGCAGCCAGTAGTCGTTCTCGGTCACGAGCAGCGGGCGGCCGACGTACCAGTCGCCCCCGCCCGCGCCGGTCCACTCCTCGATCCGAGCGGTCCAGCCGCTGACGCCGTACGGACCACGGCGGTGCGCGCACAGCAGCCGGAAGCGGCCGAGCTCGGCGAGCGCCCGAGCGCCGTCGCCCGCCTCGGCGGCGGCGGTGACCGCGCGAGCGGTGGCGGCGGCGCGCTCGCGCACCGGGTCGAGCGACGCCTCGAGATCGTCGATCCAGGTGACGGCGGCGAGCGCTTCCACGGTCGCGTCGGCGTCGCCCTCGCGGATCGCCGCCGCCAGGCGCCCGATGCGCTCGTCGTAGCGGTAGACCTCGTCGAGCACCACGACGGCGTCGCTCACGGCGGCGATGTCGCCGAGCACCGCCCCGGCCTCGATCGAGGTGAGCTGGCCGGGGTCGCCGACGAGGATGAGCCGCGCGCCCGGCCGCACGGCCTCGACGAGCCGCGCCATCAGCGACAGCGACACCATCGACGTCTCGTCGACGATCACGACGTCGTGCGGCAGCCGGTTGCCGCGATCGTGGCGGAAGCGGCTGTGCGCGCCGGGCCGCCAGCCGAGCAGTCGGTGCAGCGTCCGCGCCTCGATGTCGTGCAGGCCGGCCTCGCGCATCGCGTCGGTCAGCCGCGCGGCGGCGACCGCGGTCGGCGCGGCGAGCGCGATCAGCGCGTTCGGCTGCTGCTCGAGCAGTAGCGCGACGATGTGGGCGACGGTCGTCGTCTTCCCGGTGCCGGGACCGCCCGCGACGACCGCGAACCGCCGCCGGACGGCGGTCTCGGCGGCGAGCGCCTGGCGGGGGTCGCTGAGCCGCTCCGCGATGCCCGCGCTGAGCGTGGCTTCGTCGACCGGCGGCGCGTCCGCCTCGGCGAGCGCGCGCAGGTCGGCCGCGACCTGCCGCTCCTCGCGCCAGTAGCGGTCGAGGTACAGCGACGAGCCCTCGAGCCGCAGCGGTCCTTCGAGCACCGGGCTGGCGGCGACCTTGGCGAGCCACTCGCCGGTCTCCGGCCACGGGAGTGCGGACAGATCGACCGGCTCGTCGCTGTCGACGGTCGCGGTGTCGCGGATCGTCGCGAGGTCGACATAGACGTGGCCGAGCCGCGGCGCCCGTACTGCGAGCGCCAGCGCGAGCAGTACGGCCGAGTCGGTCTCGCCGGCGAGCGCGGTGAGGCGCCGCGCGACGTGCACGTCGGCCGGCGCCAGCACGCCGATCTCGTTGAACTCGCGCAGGACGCCGTCCGCGCGCGTGACGATCCGCGCCTCAGTCATGGTCCAACGCATCGCTCAAGGCGGTCACCAGGGCGGCCGGCGGGTGCCAGTCGAACACGCCGCACGGCGTGCCGTCCACCACCGGGGTCTCGGCGCCGACCATCCCGCGCACGAACAGGTACTTGACGCCGCCGAGGTGCTCGGCCGGGTCGTAGCCCGGCAGCCGCCAGCGCAGGTAGCGGTGGAGCGCGACGAGGTAGAGCAGCGCCTGCAGGCCGTAGTGCCCGCGCTCCATCTCGGCGGCGAGCGCGGCGGGACGATGGTGCCAGGCGGTCAGGTCCTCGCCGAGGGCGCCGAGCCAGTTCGTCTTGTAGTCGATGACGGTGAACCGGCCGCCGGCGCGGGCCACGAGGTCGATGCTCCCGGTCACGTAGCCGCGGACCGCCTGCCGCAGCGCGGGATCGGCGAGGCGGTCGGCGTACCCGGCCAGCGGGTCGCTCGGCGGAAGGTGCTCGCGCAGCACGGCCGCGATCGCGTCGAGCGCCAGGCGGCCGGTCGGCTCGTCCCCGCCCACGAGCGGGAACTCGAAGTCGAGCTCGTCGAGCCGGTCGGCGCGCTCGAGGTCGCGCAGCCGCAGGCCGTCGCCGAGCGGCGTCTCGATCGCGGCCCGCAGCCCCGTCACGACCGCTGCCGCGTCGCCGACGTCGGCGGCCCGCCGCGCCTGCACCTCGGCGACGCGCGTGGCGAGCTCGGCGTCGAGGTCCGCGGCCGCGAAGTCCGTCGCCTCCAGCACCCGATGCACGAACGTCCCGACCGCGGCCCCCACCGGCATGTCACCGAGAATCACCGGAGATCTCGCGAGCGCGTCGGGCGCCGCGGAGGTGGTTGGGCGGACCGGATCCTCGGGCTCGTCGCCGAGCAGCGCCTCCTCCGGCTCGCTCGCCACGCGGGCGTCGTACGCGGCGCTCGTGATGTCGGTGAACGAGGTGCGCCGCCAGCGGCGGTCGAGCTCGCGGTCGAAGCGCGCGGCGGTCAGCTCGGCGGGCGGGCGCAGGGCGCCGCTCCACGCCTCCGGCCGCCCCAGCCGCGAGCGCTCGACGCTGATGCAGCCCGGCGCCTCCGCCGCCAGCTTCTCGAACCGCTCCCAGGCGGCCGAGTCGGTCGGCGTGCTCCTCCCCACGGCCGGCACGGTCCCGTCGGCCGCGCGCGCGAACAGCAGCCGCCCGAGCGGCGACTCGCGGCTGTTCCACGACGGCGCCCACCACACCACCGCCTGGTGCTTCGCGCGCGTCAGAGCGACGTACGCGAGCCGCAGGTCCTCGCCGCGCTCCTCGATCAGGTGCTGCTCCTTGTGGCGGTCGAAGTCCGGCCCCTGGAGGCCGACGTCGATCGTGCGGCGGTCGCCCTCGTCCGGGTCGTGGTAGGCGACCGGCAGGCCGGGCGGGATGTACCCCGGCTCCCACAGGTTCGGGTAGTAGACGATCGGGAACTCGAGGCCCTTGCTGCGGTGGACGGTCAGGACCTGGACCGCCTGCGCGTCGGACTCCAGGCGCCGGCTGCGGTCTTCGTCGCTCGTGTCCTGGTCGGCCTCGGCGATGCGGCGGCGCAGCCACCCGACCAGCGCGGTCGTGCCCAGCTGCTCGGTCGTCGCCGCCGCGTGGAGGAGCTGGCCGACGTGCCGCAGGTCGGTCATCCGCCGCTCGCCGTCGACGGCGGCGAGCACGCGCTCCGGCAGGCCCTCGGCGAGCGTGATCGTCTCGAGGAGCGACGCGACGCCGCGCGTGCGCAGCACCCGCGCCCACTCGTGCAGGCGGCGGTGGACCGCCTCCCAGTCCTCGTCGGCCGCGCCGGCGATGCGCGCGGCGCTCCAGCCGAGGAACGGCGTCAGCGCCGCGGCGTGGGCGCGCGCGGCCGACGTCGGGCGTTCGATCGCCTCCAGCAGCCGCAGCCACTGGCGCGCCTCGGGCGTCGCGAACACGCTGCCCGCGCCGTTGATGACCGCCGGGATGCCGGCCTCGCCGAGCGCGTCGCGCACCAGCGCGGCCGCGCGGTTGGTCTGCACGAGCACGGCGACATGGCCCGGCTCGATCGGCTTGCCCTCGACGTGCGCGCCGGACCCGAGCAGGCGCACGAGGTCGAGCGCCAGATCGGTGGCGATGTGCTCGCGCGCCGAGGCGTTGCGCGCGTAGCCGCCCGGCGTCGTGGCGATTGACGGCTCGTCGCGGTGCACGACGCGGATGCGCAGTGGCGCCGGCTCGGGCGCGCCGCTGAGCCGCGGCTCCTGGTTGGCCTCGGTCGCGCGGACCTGCCGGTAGACGATCCCTTCGTGGCCGAGCTTGGCGCCGCCGAACAGCGCGTCATAGGCGTCGATCAGCCCCTGGTCGCTGCGCCAGTTGACCTCGAGCGTCGCCTGCGTCTCCGCCTGCCGCGCGGCGTCGAGGTACGCGTAGACGTCGGCGCCGCGGAACGCGTAGATCGCCTGCTTCGGGTCGCCGATCAGCACGAGCGTCGTCGCGCCGAACGCACGCCGCATGATGTTCCACTGCACCGGGTCGGTGTCCTGGAACTCGTCGACGAGGACGACCGTGAAGCGCTCGCGCAGGCGCCGCGCCACGACATCGCCGCCCGGTCCCTCGAGCGTCGCGTTGAGCCGCGTGAGCAGGTCGTCGTAGGTCATCACGCCCGCGCGCTGCTTGCGGCGGTCGAGCTCGAGCCGCACCGCCTCGGCGAGCCGCGCGCGCATCGCCGGAACGCTGCCCGCTTCGGCGCCGGCGGGCTCGATCGGCGCCAGCGGGTTGGCGACCGCGATCTGCGCGATCCGGCCCGCCTCCTCGCGCGTGAACGCCGCCGCGCCGTCGGCGCGGTGGAAGCGGCGGACGTACAGGTCGTCGACGACCTCGTCGATCAGGTCGGTCACGTCCTCGACGAACTCGGCGTCGCGCTCTACGTCGCCCGCCACGCCGAGCCCGCTCAGCACCTCCTGGCAGAAGCCGTGCGTGGTGGCGATCGTCGCCGCGTCGAAGTCCGCCACCGCCCGGGCGAGGCGCTCGTGCCGGACGGGGTCCTGCTCTTTGGCGAGGTCCTCGACCAACCGCTGGCGAACGCGCTCGCGCAGCTCCCCGGTCGCCATCCGCGTGAAGGTGACCAGCAGGATCTTCTCGAGCGGCGTGCCCTCGGTCACGTAGCGCGAGGCGAGCGCCGCGATCGTCCACGTCTTGCCGGTGCCGGCGCTCGCTTCCAGGACCGTGACCCCGGTCGGGAGCGGGCCGTAGGGATCGAACGTCGTCATCGGCGCTCGTGCTCCAGGACGGGATCCCACAGCCGCCGTGCCCACTGTGCGAAGCGGCGCGTCTCGTCGGGGTCCCAGCGCTCGTCGGGCCGCGCAGCGGCCGTGGTGATCGTCTCGAACTCTGCTCGGCCGAACACCAGCTCGTGCTCGGGCTCGGCGTCCTCGCCGGGGAACTTGCCCGACTCCCAGACCCGGCGCGGGTTCTCGCCCGCCGCGAACGCCGCCGAGGTCAGGCAGTACAGGGGCGCGGGCTCGCACATGCCGCGGTCGTAGAGCGTCAGCAGGTCCATCAGGTGGTCGAGCGCGAGCGCGGCGTCGAGCCCGGACGCCCGTACGACGCGCGCGCCGCCCTCGCGATCGCGCCCGACCGTCACGGCCTCGAACTCGCGCCCCGGGTGCGCGGCCTGCACCGCGAGCAGCCGGACCCAGGCGGCGATCCGGTGACGCGGGTTCACGCGTGAGTAGGTGACGGTGCGGAGGACGTCGCCGACCACGCCCGCGACCGTCCCGCTCAGCGTGCGGCCGTCGGGCAGCGCGAGCCGCACGTCGATCGAGGAGCCGGTGCCGGGCGGCGCCTGGGCGACGATCTCGTCGACGACCGGCTCGATCTTGTGGATCACCGGCCGCGCGAGCTGGCCCGGCGGCAGCGTCCCGCGCGCGATCTCGGCAAGCCTCGCGCTGCGCTGCTCGGCGCCCGCCAGCCGCGCGTCGAGCAGCCGCTGGCCGACGTTCCACTCGCCGAGGCCGTCGAGCTGCACCGACAGCGCGTCCTCGAGATCGTCGGAGTAGTCGGCGACGCTGATCCCGAGCCGCTTGCGCAGGAACGCACGGATCGGGCGCTCGACGAAGCGCACCAGGTCGTCGAGCTCGATCAGGTCGCCCTCCAGCGGCGGCAGCGCCTCGGTGAGGAAGCGCGGGCGCGGCGCGCGCTCGGCATCGAGCGCGCGGGCGCCGCGCAGCGTCACCGTGTCGAAGCTCCAGGGCGCTGCGGGGACGAGCGCGCCCGGCTCGAAGTTGCGCTGGTCGAACGGCTGCAGCGGATGGCGGACGACGATGCCTTCGCGGCCCACGAGGTCGAGCAGCTCACCGATCGGCACCGCCGGCGGACGGGCGAGGTTCGTGCGCTCGTCGTTGCCCGTGTAGGTGACGATCAGGCGGTCGCTCGCGGCCATCAGTGCGTCGAGCAGCAGCTGCCGGTCCTCGGTGCGCGCGTCGCGCTCGCCGATGTGCGGGTCGTCGAGCAGCAGGTCGTCGCCGTCGTGCGGCGCCTTGCGCGGGAACACGCCGTCGTCGATTCCGAGCAGGCAGACGACACGATGCGGGACCGACCGCATCGGCACGAGCGTGCAGATCGTCAGGTGGCCGGTGCGGAAGTTGGCGCGCGTCGGGCGGCCCTTGAGGCGGTCGGCGAGCAGGGTGCGCAGCTCGGGCAGCGCCAGCTCGGCGACGCTGCCCGCCGCCTCGCCGACCACGTCGTCGAGGATCCGCTGCAGCTCGGCGCGCTGCCAGGCGTCGCGCGGCGTGGGCTCGGTGAGCGCGTCGGCGGCGTCCGCCAGCGCCGCCGCTGCGGCGGCGATCGGCTGCGTTCGCGCGAGCGCGTCGACCGCCGCCTCTACGCGGTCGATCAGCTCGGCCAGCCGGCCGACGAGATCGATCGCGCCGCTCTCGACGTCGTCGAGCGGCAGCACGCGTTCGAACAGGCGCTGGCCGTCCTCGGACATCGTGACGCCGAGCAGCAGCCGGTCGAGCCCGAAGCGCCAGGTGCCGCTCGGCAGCGCTTCGAGCTTGAACGGCGCCCGGTGCTCGGCGTCGAGCCCCCAGCGGATCCCGCTCGCGCGTACCCACTCCTCAAGCCGCGCGATGTCATCGTCGTCGAGGCCGAAGCGGCGGCGGACCGGCTCGCGGTCGACGAGGTCGAGGACCTGCGACGCGGTCAGCCGCTCGCCGGCCAGCTCGAGCAGGCGGGCGATGACGCCGAGCAGCGGGTTGGTCTGCCGCAGGGAGCGATCGGCGAGCCGGACGCGCAGGTCCGGCGGCGCGCCCTCGACGGGCTCGACCTCGTCGCCGCCGGCGCCGAACGTGGCCTGGATCAGCGGCGCGAACGTCTCGATGTCCGGGCACATGACGATCACGTCGCGCGGCTCGAGCGTCGGGTCGTCGGCGAGCAGGTGCAGGATCGCGTCGCGCAGCACCTCGACCTGGCGGGCGCGCCCGTGGCAGGAGTGGACCTGGATGCTGCGGTCGGCCTCGTGCGTGTCGCGGCGGTCCTCGCGCACGTCCTGCTGCACGCGCGCGAGGAGGGTGTCCGTCCGGTGCTCCGCGGGGTGGAGATGGTCGGCGTGATCGCCGCCGAGCACCAGCTGCAGCTCGCGCGAGTCGCGCCCCCACGAGGCGAGCAGCGGGTTGGCGGCCGTGCGGTCAACCTCGTGACGGCGCGCGACCGGCGGGTGATCGCGCAGCCGCTCCCAGAGCGCCGGCGACGGGTGCAGCAGGAACAGGTGCACGTCGCGATGGGCGCCGAGCGCGCGCAGCACGTTCAGGTGGCCGGCGGGGAGACGCGTGAGGCCGAACAGCGCCAGTCGCGGCGGCAGGTCGACGAGGCTGGGGTCGGCGCGCAGCGCGCGGCACGCGGCGCCGCCGCGCTCGGCCGGACTCGGGACGGAGAGCCGCGCGCGCAGGCGCCGCCACAGCTCGGCCTGCCAGGCCGCGGCCTCGTCGCCGGGCTCCCCCGCGGCCCACGCTTCGAGCATCTCCGGCCGGTACAGGGCGTAGCGGTCGTACAGCTCGGCGATGTGGCGGATGCTCGTGAAGCGGCGCGCACGGCGAGCCGCGTCGGTCGTGTCGCCGAGGTGCTCGGCCAGCGGCGCGAGCCAGGGCTCTCCCAGCGACTCGTCGACGATCTCGAGCAGGGGCCACACCGCGCGCTCGGCCCGCCACGGGTCGGCGTCGGGGTCGATGCCGGAGGCGGTCGCGACCGCGTCGGCGATCAGCCGGCCGGGCGGCGGGAAGTCGACGTTCGCGCACACGCCGTCGGCGCGGCCGGGCGACGCGCCCAGTCCGGCCGACATCCGCTGGCTCAGCCAGCGCTCGATCCCGCGCGTCGGCACCGAGACGATCTCCTGCGCGAACGGATCGCCGAGCGGGTCGGCGAGCCGCGAGCACAGCGCGTCGGCGAGCGCGTCCGCACGGTCGGAGCGATGGACGTGCAGCATCAGCGATCACCGTAGGTGCCGCGGCAGACGGCGGCGGTCTGACACAGTGCGGCGGGATGGCGCTCACGGCGCACGAGCTGGAGCTGCACGGCCACCGCGTCAGCTACCGGCGGGCAGGGAGCGGGCCCGCGCTGCTGCTCCTGCACGGGATCACGGACTCCTCCGCCACATGGGAGGGGGTCGCTCCCGCGCTCGCGGACCACTTCACGCTGATCGCACCGGACCTGCTCGGCCACGGTGAGTCGGCGACGCCGCGCGGCGACTACTCGCTGGGCGCGCACGCCAGCGGCGTCCGCGACGTCCTCACGGCGCTGGGGATCGAGCGCGTCACGGTCGTCGGCCATTCGCTCGGCGGCGGGATCGCCATGCAGTTCGCGTACCAGTTCCCCGAGCGCACCGAACGCCTCGTGCTCGTCTCCAGCGGCGGGCTCGGCCGCGAGGTCCACCTGCTGCTGCGCGCCGCCGCGCTCCCCGGCGCCGACTACGTCCTGCCCGCTCTCACCTCCGCCGGGCTGCTGACCGTCGGCCGCAGCGTCGGCGGCGTGCTCAAGCGCCTGCGGCTCGCCCCCGGCGAGGACATGCAGGTGCTTGCGCAGGGGTTCGCATCCCTCGACAACGCGGGCTCGCGCCAGGCGTTCCTGCACACGGTCCGCGCGGTGATCGAGCCGAGCGGCCAGCGGGTCAGCGCCCAGGACCGCCTGAGCCTCGCGGGCCTGCTGCCCTCGCTGATCGTCTGGGGCGAGCGTGACTCGATCATCCCGGTCGAGCACGGCGCCGACGCACACGAGGCGATGCCCGGCAGCCGCTTCGAGGTCTTCCCGGACGCCGGGCACATGCCCCACGACGCCGATCCGGAGCGCTTCGCGGAGCTGCTCATCGACTTCTGCACGACGACGCAGCCCGCGGAGCTGACGCCCGACCACTGGCGTCCGCTCATGACCGGCGACGAGTAAGCGGCTCACCGGCCGACGGCGTAGCCCTGCATTCCGCGCGGGTTGGCGGCCGCGCGCAGCACCCCGTCGGGGGCGCGGGAGACCGCGCTGACCCGCCCGAGCGTCCACGGCCCCGCCACCTCGACCGTGTGGCCGCGCTGAAACAGCGCCTCGATCACCTCCGGACCCGCCCGCTCCTCGATCTCCATCTGGCCCGGCTCGGCCGCGCGCGGGAAGAACGAGCTCGGGAAGTGCGTGCTGTGGAAGACGGGAGCGTCGATCGCCTCCTGCATGTTCATCCCGAAGTCGACGCAGTTGAGGAAGAACAGCAGCGACCACTGGTCCTGCTGGTCGCCGCCCGGCGTGCCGAACGCCATGTAGCCCTCGCCGTCGCGCAGCACGAGCGATGGCGACAGCGTCGTGCGCGGGCGCGTGCCGCCGACGAGGCTCGACGGCAGGCCCTCCTCGAGCCGGAACATCTGGCCGCGTGTACCGAGGCAGAAGCCGAGCCCCGGGATCGCGGGCGAGGACTGCAGCCAGCCGCCGCTCGGCGTCGCCGAGACGAGGTTGCCGTGGCGATCGGCGACATCGAGATGGCACGTGTCGCCGCGCGTCGGATCGCCCGTGCCCACGCCGCCGAACTCCCGCGAGGGCTTCGGCAGCCGCGGCGCCGGCCCGCCGGGACGCAGCTCGAATGACGCCTCGTCGGTGATCAGCGCGCGCCGCTCGTCGTTGTACTCCGCGCTCAGCAGCATGTCGAGCGGCACCGGGGCCGCGTCGCCGTAGTACGCCTCGCGGTCGGCGAACGCGAGCTTGGCGCCCTCGATCACGCGGTGGATGTACTCGTCCGGCGCGAGTCCGGCGACATCGACGTCCGCGAGCAGGGCGAGCTGCTGAAGGAACACCGGCCCTTGGCCCCAAGGACCGGTCTTGCAGACAGTATGGCCGCGGTAGTCGAGCATGACCGGCGCCTCTTCGGTCGCGCGCCACGCGGCAAGGTCCGACGGCTGGAGGAGACCGCCGTTCCCGGCGATCGCTTCGGCGATCCAACCCGTGCGCCAGGCCTCGCGAGCGTGCTCGATCTGCCCGTCGCGATCGCCGGTGGCGGCCTCGGCCTCGCCGACGAGGCGGCCGTATGTCGTGGCGAGCGGCGCGTTGTGGATCTCCGCGCCCTGCCCGAGCCACAGTTCCGCCGATGCTGCCCATTCGTTCTCGAACCGTTCTCGCACGCTCGCGATCGTCGCGGCGATCTGCGGCAGCGCCGGGAATCCGCCGCCGGCGTAGTCGATCGCGTACCGCAACACGTCGCCGAGTCGCCAGGTCCCGTGCTCGGCGAGCAGATGCATCCACGCGTCGAAAGCACCCGGCACGCAGGCGCCGTGGAGCCCCGTTCCCGGCACCACGTCGAACCCCCACTCGGCCTGCATCAGACCGACGCTCGCGGCGGCCGGCGCGACGCCCTGGCCGCAGACCACGAACGGCGTCCCGCGCGCGGCCGACCAGGCGATGATCGGCACCTCGCCGCCCGGCCCGTTCATGTGCGGCTCGACGACCTGGAGCACGAAGCCGGCGGCGACCGCTGCGTCGAACGCGTTGCCGCCGGCCTCCAGCACGGCCATGCCCGTCCCGGAGGCGAGCCAGTGTGTCGAGGCCACCATGCCGAAGCGGCCCGACAGCTCGGGACGGGTCGTGAACGTCACTCCAACGCCGTGTTGAACGTCGTGCTCGGGCGCATCACCGCATCTGCCTTGTCGCGGTCCACCAGGTAGTAGCCGCCGAGGTCGACAGGCTCGCCCTGCACGGCGGCGAGCTCGGCCACGATCGTCTCCTCGTCGGCGGCGAGCCGCTCGGCGAGATCGTTCCCGAGCGCTTGCGCCCAGTACAAGGCCAGGTAGAAGTGGCTGCCGCGGTTGTCGAGCTCGCCGACCTTGCGCGACGGCGACTTGCCGTTCTCCAGCAGCTCACCGGTCGCGCGGTCGAGCGCCTTCGCGAGATCGCCCGCGCCCGCCTTCTCCAGCGACACGGCCAGCGCCAGGAACTCGCCGAGCGAATCCCAGCGCAGGTGGTTCTCCTTGAGCAGCTGCTGGACGTGCTTGGGCGCCGACCCGCCCGCGCCCGTCTCGAACAGCCCGCCGCCGTTCATCAGCGGCACGATCGAGAGCATCTTGGCGCTCGTCCCGAGCTCGAGGATCGGGAACAGGTCGGTGAGGTAGTCGCGCAGCACGTTGCCCGTGACCGCGATCGTGTCCTCCCCGCGCGCCGCGCGCTCCAAGGTGAACCGTGTCGCCTCGGCCACGGGGAGAATCTCGATCTGCAGCCCCTCGGTGTCGTGCTCGGGCAGGTACGCGCGGACCTTCTCCAGCACCTGCGCGTCGTGCCCGCGCGTCTCGTCGAGCCAGAACACGGCCGGAGCGCCCGTCGCCCGCGCGCGCTCGACGGCGAGCCGCACCCAGTCACGGACCGGCGCGTCCTTGGTCTGGCAGGCGCGCCAGATGTCCCCGGCCTCGACCTCGTGCTCGAGGAGCACGTCGCCGGCCTCGTTGACCACGCGCATGGTGCCGGCCTGCTGGATCTCGAACGTCTTGTCGTGGCTGCCGTACTCCTCGGCCTTCTGCGCCATCAGCCCGACGTTCGGCGTCGTGCCCATCGTCGCCGGGTCGAACGCGCCGTGCTCGCGGCAGAACGCGATCGTCTCGGCGTACAGCGCCGCATAGCTCGAGTCCGGGATCACCGCCTTCGTGTCCTGCTGCTCGCCGGCGGCGTTCCACATCTGGCCCGACGCACGGATCAGCGCCGGCATCGACGCGTCGATGATCACGTCGCTCGGCACGTGCAGGTTCGTGATGCCGCGATCGGAGTCGACCATCGCGAGCGGCGGCCCCTCGTCGAGAGCCCGCTCGATCGCCGCCTTCGCGTCGTCGTCGGCGTCGTTGAGGATCGAACCGAGGCCGTTGTTCGGGTTGCCGAGGTCGTGCTCGGCGAACACGTCCTTGAAGTAGGCGCGGACCCCGTGGCCGAAGATGATCGGGTCCGAGACCTTCATCATCGTCGCCTTCATGTGCAGGGAGAACAGGACGCCCTGGGCCTTCGCGTCGGCGACCTGCTCCTCCAGGAACGCGTCGAGTGCGCGGCGGCGCATGACGGCGGCGTCGACGATCTCGCCCTCCAGCACCTTCAGCCCTTCCTTGAGCACGGTGCCGTCGAGCTCGATCCGCAGCGTGTCGTCGCGCTCCATCGTCACGGACTTCTCCGAGTGCCGGAAGTCACCGTCGCTCATGGTCGACACATGCGTCTTGGAGTCCTTCGACCACTCCCCCATCGAGTGCGGGTGCTTGCGCGCGTACGCCTTCACCGAGGCGGGCGCGCGGCGGTCGGAGTTGCCCTCGCGCAGCACCGGGTTGACCGCGCTGCCCTTCACGCGGTCGTACGGCTCGGGGTCGTCCTCGTAGTCGGGGATGTCATGACCCGCGTCCTGCAGCTCCTTGATCGCCGCCTTGAGCTGCGGGATCGAGGCGCTGATGTTCGGGAGCTTGATGATGTTCGCTTCGGGCGTCTTGGCCAGCTCGCCGAGCTCGGCCAGCGCGTCAGGCGTGTGACCGAACTGGGCGAGGATCCGGCCGGCGAGCGAGATGTCGCGCAGCTCGATCTCGACGCCCGCGGGGCCGGCGAACGCCCGGATGATGGGAAGCAGCGAGTGCGTCGCGAGTGCGGGCGCCTCGTCCGTGTACGTGTAGATGACCTTCATCGGGGCGCGACACGGTATTACTCCTGTCATGGCGTTCGTGCCGCCCGCCCGCCATCTGCTCCGCGCGAGGGACCTGGCGGACTCCCGCTACTTCGAGCCGCTCGGCGTCGACGACATGGCACACGCCGCGGGTCTGAGCCGTGCCCACTTCAGCCGCGAGTTCCGACGCGCGTTCGGCGAGTCGCCGCACCAGTACCTGCTCACCCGCCGGCTCGAGCGCGCGGCGGCGCTGCTGCGGACGACCGACCAGTCGGTCGCCGAGATCTGCCTGTCGGTCGGGCTGACCAGCATCGGCTCGTTCACGACGAGCTTCACGCGCACGTTCGGCAAGTCGCCGACGGTCTACCGGGCCGAGTTCCCGCCCGCCTCGCATATGGCCAAGATCCCCGCCTGCGTGCTGCGCGCCTACAGCCGCCCGCAACGCAGCACGTTTGAAGAAGACAGGTCGGCGGCCCGCGTTTAGCGTGGTCGCATGATCAAAGTCTCCAACGCACAACTGTGGGTCCACGACCAGGACGAGGCCCTCGCCTTCTACACGCAGAAGCTCGGCTGGGAGGTGCGCTCGGACGTTACGGTCCCTGAGCTCGGCAACTTCCGCTGGCTCGCCGTCGGCCCCGCCGGCCAGGAGGACTTCTCCGTCGTCCTGATGGCGATCCCCGGCGCGCCGGTGATGGACGCCGAGACCGCCGGCCAGGTCCGCGACCTGATGGGCAAGGGCTTCGCCGGCACCGTGTTCCTCACCACCGAGGACGTGC
>Ga0111539_10006783_pt1 | contig 14736 bp, 10 predicted proteins | sample RhiMethybrSRZTD1_FD_79667 | JGI IMG/M metagenome (GOLD analysis project Ga0111539, IMG submission 79667) | Populus rhizosphere microbial communities from Tennessee, USA - Rhizosphere MetaG P. TD hybrid SRZTD1 (version 2) (version 2) | ecosystem: Host-associated > Plants > Roots > Rhizosphere >... | reverse complement strand
ATTTTTGATGAAGAAGGAAAACCTTTGAGATGGTCAAACTTCGACAACATTGTTCAATTAATTGATAATTACGATGCTTCTGCCGTTAGCAACCACTACGTGGGAATTCTAAATGGCGAATTTAACCTCACAGATGATCTGACCTTCCGAAGCAGTTTCAGCCTTGACTATAATTTGTATGAAGAAGATGAATATTGGAATACCAATATACTTAGAGGACTAGCGACTAACGGAGAAGGTATTTCCAGCTTTACACAATCCAACTTCAGCGTTAGCGAACAAGTCCTCACATACAATAAATCTGTTAACAAGCATACCCTTGGGATCTTGCTGGGAAATCATATTCAAAGCAGTGAGATAAAAAATACCTACGCAAGAGGTACCAATTTCCCTAACAACCAATTCACGCTTATTTCTGCGGCCGCGAATCAAACCGTTGAGGAATCATGGGGAAAAAATAACCTGGTCTCATTTTTTACCCGACTCAATTACAGCTATGATGACCGCTATTTGATTGAAGCCACACTCCGTGCCGATGGGTCTTCGAAATTCAGCACCGATAACCGTTGGGGATATTTTCCCGCTGCAGGTTTAGGGTGGGTGATTAGCAATGAGGGCTTCCTTGCCAATAGCTCCGTCATCAGTAATTTAAAATTAAGAAGCAGTTATGGTATTGCCGGGAATCAGAATGGGATCAATGATTTTGCCTACCGGGGATTGTGGACAGCAGGTGCCGGTTATCCGGATGCGGGGACAGCCGAATTACCCGGTACAAAGCCGCTTCAGCTGGCGAATCCTGATTTGTCCTGGGAGAAAACTTCACAATTCAACATCGGTTTGGATCTGGAATTGTTTAGAAGCCGCTTAGGGTTTGAATTTAATTACTATGATAAATACACAACGGATGCATTACTGGAAATACCAGTTCCGGGTTATTCAGGGTTTAGTACCTATCTAAGCAATTTCGGAGAGTTAAGTAATAGGGGATTCGAGTTAACGGTCAATTCCTACAATATTCAACAGAACGACTTTGAATGGAAAACATCCTTTAATATTTCCAAAAACATCAACAAGATCGAAGTACTACCAAATCCAATTCCTTATGAGCGATTCTCCAGAATCGAAGAGGGTGTAGCACTGTATTCGTACTGGCTGTATAATGTTTTGGGTGTTGATTCTCAAACAGGCGATCTAATTTTGGAGGATGTAAACGAAGACGGGCAGATCACAACCGACGACAGAAAAGTTGTCGGTGACGCATGGCCAAAATTCTTCGGCGGAATTTCCAACAACTTGAGTTATAAGAACATCGATCTGAATTTTCTATTTACATTTTCGTACGGGAACAATTTGTGGAATCACAACCGTGCATTAAGCGAGCACGGTGGAAGGCTTTTGGATAGCCGGGCGTTATCAGCCTGTCAACTAGATCGGTGGCAGACTCCCGGGGACATAACCAATGTACCGAAATTGTCCCTGAATAATTACAATCGCCAGGAGCTAAGCAGATTTTTTGAAGACGCGTCTTTTATCAGGTTAAGAACATTAACACTGGGCTATACATTGCCGGTAGGGTTCACCAACAAATTTAAAGTTGAGAAACTGAGAGTTTATTTTACTGGAACAAATCTACTACTGTTCACCAGGTACACCGGCGCAGATCCGGAAACCCGAATTGAAAGAGGACAGGATCAAAATATTCAAGGGTATGATTTTGCGTCCCCACCCACGCCTAGAACCGTTCAATTCGGCCTTAGTGTATCATTATAATTTTCTTCAGCATTTAAAATCCACTACCATGGAAAATAATAGTCAAATAGTAATTAGAATACATAAAGCAGTAAAGGTTTCAACGAGGGGATGGCTCACTATCATAACAATACTATTTCTTAGCGCGTGCCAGGATTATTTGGACATCGAACCATTGGAAAGCGTTTCCGATGAACTGGCGATTGTAGATAAAGTATCATTGAATACCGCCCTACGGGGTGCCTATCGGTCACTTGGCAGCGGTGGATACTATGGCGGTAATTATGTATTGCTGGGATTTGTTCCAAGCGGGAATGTCGAGTATCAGGTTTTTAATAACATCCAGGATCTAAATTTTTTGCCGGAGGATGGTACATTCCAAAGCTCATGGTCGGCGATATACCAAACTATTAATATCACCAACCACATCATTACAAAAACGCCAGAAATAAAAGATGTAAGCTTGACTCCACTGGAGAGGAGTACTATTCTGGGTGAAGCTCATTTTATCCGTGCGCTTGCTTACTTTGATTTAGCCAGAGGATTTGGAGGAGTTCCTATCAAACTCACGCCGACAACGGATTTGCGACAGGAATCTTATATCCAAAGAAGCACTCTTGCAGAAACCTATGCACAGGTATTGAGTGATTTGGAGATAGCTGAGGACCAACTTCCAGCAGTTGCAAACAGGATACGAGCCAATAAAAATACCGTCCGTGCATTGCGAGCCAGGTATCATCTATACAACAGGCAATGGCAGGACGCGTTAAAATATTCCAGTGATGTCATCACGCTGTCTTCTAATTATAAACTTGTAACTCCTTTTGGTTTTTGGTTCAGGGGCGGTGTAACGCAAACCGAAGAATCGATTTTTGAAATTGCATTTTCGCCGCAGAATACAAATAGCCTGCGAACTCCAATGAGCCTTCAGAGCAAAGGTGGTGAGTATAGGTTCAGGCCTACCGATGGCGTTGTGAAAACATTAAAAACCCGTTCTAAAGGAGGTAACCGATTAGCGTTACTGGATAGCGTTATTCAGAGCGGCGTTACACGTTATGCTGGTGCACTCTATTACCGAAGCCCTGCTACGGATCCATCGTACATTTTGCGAATAGCGGAACAATATTTAATACGGTCTGAAGCTAAAGCCCAACTAGATGATCTTTCCGGAGCGATCGAAGATTTGAATCTTATTCGAAATCGCAGCAACCTTCAGAATACCACCGCGGGAACAAAAGAAGAAATTCTGGATGCTATTCTGGATGAAAGGCGCTTCGAGTTTCTATGGGAAACACACCGGTATTTTGACCTAACCAGAACAGACAAGCTCGAAGAAGAAATCGAAAGGCTCAAGCCTAATTTAACGATCACACCGAAGTTGAATTTATTTCCAATACCAAGTAACGAGGTGATTTTAGGGGGATTGGAACAAAATCCAGGATACTAATACGATCAGGTACAAAGCACAACGATCAAGAATTTCAATAGGGTTCATAAAAAAAATAATACCATGTACACCTACAACTTCAAGGACGATAAAAATGAGCAGATCATTTTACCTGGGACTGCAAAACATTTTTTATTTGATCAGCATGACCGAAGTAAAAATTTGAAGGAATGGTCTTCCATTGAGCTAGCGGGATTCCGTGTATTATTTGTTTTCTTTCTGATACAAATCGTTCCGTGGCATCCTGCGTTCTATCAACAGGTTTTTTCGATCAACTGGCTAGATCCGCACTTCAAAAGTTTGTTAGACTTAGTTACTTTTTTACCAGAGCTAGTGTCGACACCAAAGTGGGGAGCGTGGAGTTTTTCAAACTGGTTTATTTACCTGACAATCTCCGTTTTCTCCGCAATTGTTTGGGGACATTATGATAAATCGAGTAGGCAATATTATTTTCTTCATTATCTGTTACGAGCAGTTGTTCGTTACAAATTAGCATTTGGACTAATCGCATATGGATTTTATCTCTTGTTCCAGCAACATATGCCCTATCCGTCGCTGAGCAACCTGCACACGAACTATGGTGATTTGTTTGCGTGGAAACTATACTTTCAAACCACTGCTATTAATCCTGCCTACGAATCGTTTTTAGGGTTTGTTGAAATTCTCGCAGGCGTTCTGATATTATATCCAAAAACAGTAACGTTCGGTACCGGACTTGTTCTTGGATTTCTCGGAAACGTGGCGATGGTCAACCTGTTTTATAGCGTTGGAGACCATGTTTATGTGAACTTCTTGTTGCTGTCTTCTGCATTCTTGTTTTCTTATGACATTCCTAGATTGTATTCATTGTTGGTAAAAGGAACAAAAGCCGTAGGAGAAAAATTTTATCCTTTATGGGCAGCGAGCCGGCTCAGGAATGTCCGACGATTTCTTCGTGCATTTGCGTTTGTTGTCCTGGCGTTCATTGGATTCAGGGGTTATGCATTGGTGGATGCTCCCTATAAAGTGCCGCAAAGCGATGGCATCGAAGGTTCATATGGGTATTACATTCCAACAGAGTTCAAGCTTAATAACAATATTATTCCTTATTCCATTACGGACCCAAATCGCTGGCAAGATGTGATTTTTGAAAAATGGTCAACCATCAGCATTAAGATAAATAGACCTATAAAGTTGGATATTTCTGATGGTGATGGCGTTGAAACAAGTGATCTGGATCGGAACTATGAGATCGCCGGCGCAGGGGGTAGACATTACTTTAGCTACACAAAGGACCCTTCAAAAGATATTATTTACTTACAAAATAAGAATATCAATCATCAGACAGAGAAATGGAATCTCAGCTATTCCTTCCCCAGTGATTCAACCATGGTTTTAGAAGGGACGAATGAGAGAAACGACAAACTGTATGTTGAGCTCCTGCGAATCGATAAAAAATATTTCATGTACGAAGGAAGAAGAGGACGTATAAAACTTTAATCACTTACAATTCAAACCGCATTACGATGTCACGGATATCACACCTCAAGAGTTTTTTTACCACGAAACTGGTCTCCCCAATAGAAGGGGATACTGTCAAACCCTGGCAAAATTATCAGAAAATTGCTTTCAGAATTGCGTTCATATACATCGCAATAATGTGTATGCCGATGTATTGGAATTTTTACGATCACATTTTTTCGCTGAAGCTTTCTGACGTAACCTACCATGATGCACAGTCCATCGTGGCATTTTGGCCGCCGCAATTTCTACTGATAGAGTCCGAGGAAGGTGTTTTCGGTTTTCTTAACTACATCAATTTTATCGTTGTCTTGATCGTTGCGATACTGGGTGGAATTCTCTGGACAGCCTTGGATAAAAAGCGACCATCTTACAACACACTGTATTATTGGATAAGAGTTGTCGCCCGTTATCGCCTGGCCTATGGTATGATTGGGTGGGGATTAAAGAAAATTTTCATGATGCAAATGGTACTTCCGACAGTCGGCATGCTCAATACTAACTTTGCGGACATGGCGGAAAAGAAATTGTATTGGGGACATGTAGGTGTACAATTAGGCTACGAAGTTTTCCTGGGTTTTGGTGAATTTATACCAGGCGTTCTATTGCTGCACCGTAAAACCGCAGCACTTGGGGCCGCGTTGGCTGCTGTGGTTTGCTTCAATATTACCCTGGCCAATCATTTTTACGATGCAGGTGTGGCGGTTCCTTCGGCGTACTTTACCATCATTGGAATTTTCATCTTGTGGTATGATCTGCCACGCATCTGGAGACTTTTGGTAAAAGAACAAACCATAATACCAATCAATCATTATCCGCCCTTTTCTATCGCATGGCAAAGCTATGCCCGGACTGGATTAAAGCTGGTAGGCAATGGGTTATTCCTAGTATTGGCTACTTTGTTATGGGGCTATGGTTGGTATAACGAACACAATAATTACAATATTCCTAATACCCCTGGTATTGCCGGCACACAAGGATACTACAACGTGACAGAATACCGTGTGAATGGCAAAGTTATTCCCTATAACCCATTCGATACACTGCGCTGGCACGATGCGACATTTGAACGGTGGTCTTCACTCAGCTATAAAACCAACCGGGCAGCGGAAGTAGATCGGATGATTGGTTATAGTCCTTTGCGTGTGAGAGGTAACACCACAAACCGGGAACTGAACCAAACGTCAACGCAGGATTCAAACTTGCTTTCCCGTCAGAAGCGTAAAAGAGATTTAGGGGTAACGCGCTGGGAAGTGGGGGGAATGTCCGGTGACAGAAGGTATTTTTACTATGACGCTGACACCGTCAATCATATTTTGTACCTGCAAAATAAGAACCGTGCACATAAAAATGAAAAGCAGATTTTGCATTACACCAGGCCAAGTGAAAATAGAATTATTCTTTCGGGGACAAACGAATTCAACGATTCAATTTACGTTGTGTTGGATAAATGGGAAAAGGAATATCCGTTGCAGGTCGGAAGGAGGACATTGGCGGCTTTTTGACCATATTAAAGGGCCAAATATTCGAACACATAACAAGCATTGAATTTCAACAATCATTTGGAGTGAAAAAAATTGTCATCGCGGGTGGAACAGGGCACCTTGGTTCCTCGTTAGCGAATCGTTTGATTCAGGAAGGCCACAGTGTTCGTATGTTTACACGGAAGGTTCCTAAAAATAATTCTCGAATTTTATACAGCTATTGGGACGGTGAAACGCCAGGTCCGTGGATTCGAGATCTCGACGGAAGCGATGTGTTGATCAACCTTTGTGGAAAATCCGTCGACTGCAGATACACTGAAGCTAATAAATTAAAACTAATTGAATCCCGGGTCAAGAGCACAACACTGCTGGGCCAAGCTATTGGTAAGTGTAAGAAACCGCCGTCACTCTGGATCAATTCCAGCTCCTCTGCCTACTATGGTTTCTCAGAAAAAATTGTAAATGAATACTGCCAACCAGGAGATGATTTTCCGGCGACTATTTGCGTAAAATGGGAGCATGCATTTTTTTCAACGCAGACACCAGGCACCAGAAAGGTAGCGTGGAGACTGGGCGTTGTGTTGCAATCTGGAAAAGGGTTGATAGAACCATTTGTTCGATTGACCAAGTCAGGCATTGGTGGAAAGCTGGGAACAGGAAAACAATACTTTACGTGGATCCACGAAAAGGATTTTCTGAACGCGGCCATGTGGACAATAAATCATCCATCGGTCGAGGGAGTCTACAATTTGACAAGTCCGGAGCCTGTGACGAACGCTGTCTTTATGAATGCGCTTCGAGGTGCCGTTGGTGTTCCCCTGGGGATTTCTTTACCGTCATGGCTTATTTACTTAGGCGGAAAAATAATAGGCACCGAACCTTACCTAGTCCTTGATGGCCGACGTGTTGTTCCCGATCGATTACTGGATTCCGGATTCGAATTTTCGTTTCCGGGAATCAACCATTGTCTGAGCGATTTATTTAAATCGGCTAGCGTTTGAGTGCTATATTTACCTGGAATGAGCAAAACTGAATACGATGTAATTGTGGTAGGATCAGGACCCAACGGTTTGGCTGCTGCTATTGCAATTCAGCAAGAGGGGCTTTCAGTTTTGTTGCTTGAGGGGAAAGCGACCATTGGCGGCGGAATGCGTTCGGCGGAGCTTACAATGCCAGGGTTTAGACATGACATTTGTTCCGCGGTTCATCCCATGGCTGTGGGTTCACCCTTCTTCAATGCCTTGCCGTTATCGGAATATGGTTTAGAATTTATTTATCCACCGCTGTCAGCGGCCCACCCCTTTGATGATGGCAGGGCAGCGACACTAAGCCGGTCCCCGACGGAAACTGCCAACAGTCTGGGTAAGGACGCCAAGAAATATCTTTCGTTGGTGGAGCCGGTACTTAAAGACTGGCCGACGATCGGCCCCGAACTTCTGGGCCCTTTCCGATTTCCAACACACCCTGTTCCCCTCGCACGTTTTGGACTTAAAGCTATTCAATCTGCATCCGCCATTGCAAATTCGTTTTCAAGCAAAGAAGCAAGAGGATTGTGGGCAGGTATGGCAGGTCATGCAATACAGCCTTTGACGAACGTGGCGACAGCCGCGATCGGCTTTGTACTACTTGCACAGGCGCATCTAAAAGGTTGGCCAATTGCTAAAGGTGGATCACAGTCCATAGCCAAAGCGTTGGAGTCACATTTTGTTTCAATGGGTGGAAAGATTGAGACGAATTCTTATATCCGATCACTGGATCAATTACCGAAACACCGCGCAGTGTTGTTTGATGTAACGCCGAAACAACTGTTAGAAATCGCTGGTCATAAATTTTCATCTTTGTACAAATGGCAACTCAACAACTATCGGTATGGTATGGGCGTGTTTAAAATTGATTGGGCATTGAGTGGACCCATTCCGTTTAAAGATGAGGCATGCAGGCTGGCCGGTACAGTACATTTAGGAAATACGTTTGAGGAAATTGCAAAAAGTGAACAACTTGCTTGGCAAGGCCAACACGTTGATCGACCGTTTGTGCTTTTAGCTCAGCAAAGTAATTTTGATATTTCCAGAGCACCCGCGGGGAAATATACAGCGTGGGCATATTGTCATGTTCCCAATGGCTCCACAAAAGACATGACGGCGGCTATTGAAGCACAGGTAGAACGTTTTGCGCCAGGATTTAAGGAAAACATCCTTGCACGGCATACCTTGAATACACAGCAAATGCAGACGTACAATCCCAATTACATCGGCGGTGATATCAACGGTGGCGTTATCGATATTCGTCAACTTTTTACGCGACCGGCGTTGCGTTCTTCACCCTATCGGACTTCGGCAAAAGGTATTTATATTTGCTCATCCTCAACACCTCCAGGAGGTGGAGTTCATGGAATGTGCGGCTATTACGCCGCGAAACGGGCACTGGATGATATTTTTAAAATAAAGATCAAACCGCTGGTTCCATTAACAAGCGAAACATTTAACATAAAGCATGGCTGATTCAATTCAAGTTTCTACTTCTAAACGTATTTCCCTTCACGAAGACTGGACTGTAGTGATATTGGGATTTTTAATTATAATTCTCTCCATTGCGGGCTTCGTCATTCCTGTTCCTTCGTTCTCATGGAAAAATTCTGAGGAGTTGTTTGGTAAGGTATTATCTGCTGAAAACTTGGGGAAAGCTGTCTTACAGTTTGTTTTTGTTTTTGCGATCGCGCTGATGGCGGTCTACCTTATCAATAAGTCGGTTAAAAGTGCGTTGAAAACTTTTCCGCTATTATTTGCGCTTACATTTATCGCGTTGGTCCTATCGGGGAACAGTGAAGTAAAAGCTTTAAACCTTGAATCCGTGATTTTCAGCCTTTCGATTGGGCTTGTCGTTAGCAACGTATTCAAACTTCCTACCTGGATGCGCGAATCTTTGTCAGCGGAGCTGTTTGTAAAAATTGGACTTGTTCTGTTGGGAACCGGTGTGATTTTTTCAGACATTTTAAAGGCGGGAGGATTGGGCTTGATACAGGCATTGGTGGTAGTCTTGAGTGTTTGGTATTTTGCTTTTTGGATTTGTAAAAAGCTAAAGGTTGACGAAGAACTCACCATGATGATCAGCAGCGCTGTTTCTATTTGCGGTGTATCGGCCGCCATAGCAACGGCAGGGGCGATCAAAGGCGATACGAAAAAATTATCGTATGTAATCTCCCTGGTATTGATCACGGCCATTCCGATGATGATTTTTATGCCTTATATCGCGAAGTATTTTCACTTTCCCGAAGCAGTTACCGGCGCATGGCTGGGAGGCAGTATTGATACCACTGGTGCGGTAGTGGCGTCAGGTACATTGGTAGGCGAGACTGCTTTGAAGATCAGTACGATCGTGAAATTTTCCCAAAATGTGTTGCTTGGACTTGCAGCCTTTGCGATCAGCATTTACTGGACGTATTCCAAGCGAACTAATGGTGACAAAAATAATGTTGCGAAACCAACGCTCGGACTTATCTGGGAGCGTTTTCCGAAATTCGTTCTGGGGTTTGTGGCAGCTTCCTTACTTTTTTCCTTTGTGGTGAATGCAGAAACGATCAGTACAGTGAAAGACAGTTTGAAGAGTGTTCAGGCATTATGGTTTGTTCTTGCGTTTACGAGTATTGGTTTGGAAACAAAATTCTCTGATCTGTTTAACTCAAACAGCAAAAAGCCCTTATACGGATTTCTTATAGCCCAGACTTTTAATATTCTGGTGACATTGGTGATTGCTTATTTTTTATTTGGATAGCATTTGCCAGACAACATTTACTCGGATGATAAACATCGCAATCCAGCAATCATTTTTTGAATAAATTCTTTTTCGACGTGAAAGGTTGTTTGACCATAAGCCTGTGTCAAAAACTCCTTTGCTTTACAGTCGTTTCCATCGAGGTGATGAAATTTTCCCAAGGTAATATTTAGCAGATAGTATTGACTTAAAAAGGGGTGGCGATGAAGTTCGTTTAGAATTACAAATGCGCGCTCTTTTTGACCTGCATAATATAAAGCGATCGCATAATTTAATTCAACAAAAGGATTTGGGCTGCCGTGAAGCAATTGTTCATACAACTTTTGGATGGTGTTCCAGTCAGTGGAGTTAAAGCTCTTAGCCGAGCAATGAATGAAGGCAATAGACGCTTCAAGATGGTAGCTGGAAAGTTTTTCATTTCTGGATTGCAGCAGGAACTCCGTCGCCAATAAAATTAGATCGCTGTTCCACAAGGAGCGATCTTGCATTTCCAAATCGAGTAGCTCGCCTGAAATTCCAAAGCGCGATTTGAACCGTGCACTATTGAATAACATAAGTGCATAGAGAGCAGTTGTTTCATGGTTCGCTAGACCGCTATCAATAAGCCCTTTCGTCATCAACAATGCGTCCTCGCAGAGTTCTTCTCGCAGAATTTCTTTTCCCCACGACGATTTGTATCCTTCGTTGAAAATGAGGTATAGAATCTTATGTACAATGGGCAGTCGTGGTTTTAAAGCAGTGGAGACGGGTTCCTCAAGCAGAATTTTTTCATCTTTTATTTTTTGTCTGGCGCGTAGAAGGATTTTATCAACTCCATCGATCGTCATCGCTAGAATTTTTGCAATGGCCTCTACCTTAAGATTCGCGACATATTTTAAGGTAATAACGACCTGCGTTTTGGGAGTCAGGTCGGGATGAGCGCAAGCAAATAGTAATTTCAGTTGTTGATCATCGAATGCAGTTTCTGCAAACTTGATTTCGACTGCTTGAAGATCCATATCTTCGGTATAACCCTGAGTTCTCTTATCCTTCCGGATCCTATTCAATGCTTTGTTTTTGCATACTTTATACAGCCATCCCGTTGCATTGATCGGAAGGCCATTTAGCTCCCAATCTTTTAACGCCGCAGAAAAGGCGTCGTGCACAATATCCTCTGCGGTTTCAAGGTTTATATCGCGGGAAGAGTAGAGGAGCGAGGCCACCATTTTACCAAAGTGGTCTTTATATAACCTGTCAACCTCCCCATGGACCGATTTCATCTCATTCAGATAATACCGACATTGGTCTCACCTCGATCACCGCCAGTCCCTGTACGACCAATGGGCAAGCTTGTGCAAAGGCGACAGCTTGTTCAAGATTTTCGGCTTTGATAATGTCAAATCCGCTTACGCCTTCTTTTGCCTCTATAAACGGGCCATCGGAAAGTACTTCGTTCTTCGATACATACCTGCCCTTGATGTCAAGCGGATTTCCCTCTATATAATTTCCGGATTCCGCAATTGATTCAATCCATTTTTGCATTATGGGCATATTGGAGAATCTCTCATCATCCGTGTAACGCCCGATCTTTTTCAGATCCTCCCGCATGATCAATAAGAATTTTTGCATAGTAAATATTTTGTTTGGTGAACTTAAAAAGAATATGCCAATACTGGATTTCATTTAAAGATGATTTCCGGAAAATTCGTCCAAAACACACAGACCTGTGAAATTAATTGACAACGGGACGAGTAATGCCCCGCATGAATTATCCCAAATGAGCAGTGGTTCTTTGGCGAACGTTGCAAGTGAATGACACACTCGATCCTTGAATCCGGACAGATTTGCAATTTTTATACAAAAAAAAAGCTTTGATATCCAAAGCTTTTCGTGTGACTTGAAATATTTAAATAAGAGAGAATATTCTTAATGACTATCCTTCAAATGTGGAAGGACTTTTTCCATAGGTTTTGGTTTGAGCTTCATAATGTCCGTTGGGGTGTGACAAACAATACCACAGCCATTGAATATCACGATAGGATATTTTATCAAATGACCATCATGTACAAGGACTTCAAGCCAGCCGTCCATGGTAAACATATTGGTCGAAACCATTGATTTATATTCTGGATGGGAATGGTCGAGCAGATCATTTGGATGGACGCCAGCCATATTTATGATTTCTTTCCAATAAGTAGGGGAGAGTTTTTCATGAACGACATCCACTTCATTGATGTGCGTACAAATATCATGGGCGATAGCCCGGGTTTGTTTGCCTACATTGGAGTGAGGATCATAGACTAAAAACAGCTCATTTGGGTGGAATTGCATGGCCGTTAGGGTTTTGTTAAATGGAATATACTACAAAAATAACTTAGTAACAATCGATTGCACAATTTGAGGTTTTAATTTATGGCAACAAGATTGCGAATCAGCGCCATGATCGCGCTTGGCTGTACACCGATCCAAATTAGTAACAGGGTTAGAATGGACATGGTGACGCCACTGATAATATAAATTGCAGGGTTCAATTGGTCTGTCTCTTCTCTCTCCACCTCATGCCGTTCCGCCATTGTCGCGATTATTTTGATATAATAATACAATCCGATCGCGCTGTTGACTGCAAGCATCACCACGAGCAACCATTGATTGGCATTTACGCCTGCAGCAACGATGTAGAATTTACCGATGAAGCCAGCGGTCAGCGGAATGCCTGCAAGTGAAAGAAGCATCGCGGCAAAAATCGTTGCGGTCAATGGTCGTGTCCAAAACAATCCGCGATAATCGTCCAATAATTCGGCGTCGCGATCTTTGTCCGACAGCGTGGCAAGTATACCGAAGGCGCCAGTGGTCGTTATAAAATAGGCGACCAAATAAAAACTAACGGCTTCGACACCTAGCTTACCGCCCGCTAAAAATGCCACAAGCAAATAACCTATATGAGCGATTGAAGAGTAAGCGAGGACGCGCTTTACATTGTTTTGCCTCAATGCGAGGAAATTTCCTATGAACATGGAGGCGATGGCAATGAAGGTGAAAACTAAAATCAATGTGTGGTATTTATAACCATTGATCTCGATAAAGAAGCGAACAAGCAGGGCCATCATGCCGCCCTTTGAGACAGTGGCAATAAAGGCAGTTACCGGTGCCGGTGCTCCTTCGTACACATCCGCAGTCCACATGTGGAATGGAACAACACCGAGTTTGAATCCTATTCCTGCTGTCATTAGACCGAAGCCAGCAAACACAATCAGCGGCATTTCAGATCCGGAAGACAGATGATGCGCAATGGCAGAGAATTCCATTGATCCAATTGCAGCATAGATTAATGCCATACCGAAAAGAAGGAATGCGGATGAGAATGCTGCAAGAATTAAATATTTGATACCGGCCTCGTCCGACCGTGCACGCTTGCGCAGATATGCGATCATTGAATAAAGGGATACGCTTAGAATTTCCAAGCCCAGAAAAAGTGAAATAAAATGTTTGCTGATCACCAATACAACTGCACCAAGTGTCGCGAGTATGAGCAAAATATAATACTCTTCCTTTCTTTCTTCACGCTGTTCAAAGTAGGCATAGGAGATCATGGTGACCGCCAATGCTGTTAACAATATCAATCCGGTGTTGAATGTGCCAAATCCATCGAAAATAAAAAGGGGCTCGATTACCCATTTTTGAGCCGCTTTGTAAACGGCCAGGTAACCAAAATCTGCCGCCAACGACACCGTTGTAATTACATAAATTACCTTGTGATTTCGCTTTACAGCTATTGAAAACAAAATAAGGATTGCGGCACTTGTTAATATAAACAGTGGAATGACGCTGAGAAAATCCGTTTTAGTCACTGATACCTCCTTCCTGGCTTTTGGCCGACAATTGATCTTGTGACTTTGAAACGGAAATCTCCGATTTTTTCAATGACGGACTCGCGCTACTAAACGTGTTGAGAACCGGTTGTGGAAATACACCTAACCAAATAATAATTATTACTAAGGGTACCAAAATTATTTTTTCACGAATGCTGAGATCTTCCAGTTCACGAAGCTTTTGTTCGGTGCCGTAAAATACTTTCTGTACAATTCGCAGCGAATAGATCGTTCCGGCAATCAATCCTATTGCAGCTAAGATTGTGAGCTTGTGACTGGCCTGCCACGATCCGATAAGGGTCAGAAATTCAGCGATAAAATTTCCCAGTCCCGGCAAACCAAGTGATGCCATGGCAAACACGAGCCCTATGGTGCCCATAAAAGGCATCTTTTTCCAGAAGCCCCCCATCTGTTCAACATCCCGTGTATGAATCCGCTCGTAAATGGATCCCGCTAAAATGAAAAGGGCTCCTGTGCTGATACCGTGGGTTATCATTTGCATGACTACACCTTGCATAGCCAGGTCGTTAAATGCAAAAACGCCCAGCATTACAAATCCCATATGACTTACGCTGGTGTAGGCCACCAGTCGTTTTAAGTCCGTTTGAGAAAAAGCCAGCAACGCACCATAGAGAATTCCCACAACGCCCAATAACATGGCCCACGGCGCTAGCTCCCGTGCAGCCTCTGGAAATATCGGAATAACGATTCGCACCAAACCGTAGGCGCCTGTTTTTAACAGCAGACCTGCCAAGATCACACTTCCCGCGGTAGGCGCTTCGGAATGTGCATCCGGTAACCAGGAGTGAAATGGTACAACGGGTAATTTGACTATGAAGGCCGCGAGAAATCCCAACATTAACCATCGTCCCGTCTCTTGCGAAAATGAAGTATCTAATAATTGGAAATAGTCGAAGGTATAGTTGCCCGATTCATT
>Ga0111539_10006781_pt1 | contig 14737 bp, 16 predicted proteins | sample RhiMethybrSRZTD1_FD_79667 | JGI IMG/M metagenome (GOLD analysis project Ga0111539, IMG submission 79667) | Populus rhizosphere microbial communities from Tennessee, USA - Rhizosphere MetaG P. TD hybrid SRZTD1 (version 2) (version 2) | ecosystem: Host-associated > Plants > Roots > Rhizosphere >... | reverse complement strand
CGCCTTATCGCGCATCACTTGAGCAAAAGCCACCAACTCTGAAGCTTTCTCGCCTTTCATCCGGAGAGCCGTCAGGAAAGCTCCGATCTGGGCGTCCGTGGCGGATCCGGACATGAGATCTTCCATTGCGGCCCGCGCTTCAGAATCTTCGAGATCGATTCGATCGACGAGCTTTTGAATCGCGTCAGTGATCACGCGCGCTCCACGAAACTCGCAAGCAGCTGTTTTCCAACGACGGTCATTATGGATTCCGGATGAAACTGGATTCCTTCGACCGGATAGTCGCGATGACGGAGGCCCATCACGACGCCTTCCTGTGTCTGTGCGCTCACCTCCAGACATGCCGGAATATCCGTTACGACAAGCGAGTGATAGCGGGTTGCAGGAAATCCCTGGGGCAGGCCACGGAAGATCGTTTTGGAGTCATGAAGGATTGCGCTGGTTTTTCCATGCATCAGTGACGGCGCCCGTACGATTCGTCCACCAAAAACCTCGCCGATGGCCTGATGTCCAAGGCAGACCCCAAGAATTGGCACTTTCTTGTGAAAGCACTGCACGACTTGTTCGGATATTCCCGCGTCGTGAGGTGTGCCCGGTCCGGGGGAAATGACAATGTGCGAGGGTTTGAGCGCATCGATTTCCTCGAGTGAAACGCGATTGTTCCGGAATACACGCAACTCATTGCCCATTTCACCGAGATACTGAACAAGGTTGTATGTAAAAGAATCGTAGTTATCAATAACGACAATCATGACTCGAAACCTCGTTGAGCCAGCTGGATTGCCCGGAGAAGCGCCCGCGACTTATTCACGGTCTCCATGTATTCACCCTCCGGGGTGGAATCCGCAACAATTCCGCCACCCGCTTGAACGTATCCCCTGTTTCCCTTGACCACCAGAGTGCGGATGGCGATGCAGGAGTCCAGATTGTTGCTGAAGTCCAGGTAGAGAATCGCGCCGGAATAAACACCACGACGAGTGGGCTCGAGCTCATCGATGATCTCCATGGCGCGGACCTTCGGCGCACCCGATACCGTCCCCGCGGGGAAGCACGCCATCAGGCTGTCCAGACGATCAATGGTTTCCGGAAGCTGGCCGCGCAGAGATGAAACCAGGTGCATGACGTGCGAATACCGCTCGACGAACATGAGATCCTCCACTCGCACGGTTCCGTACTTGCAAACACGTCCCAGGTCGTTCCTGCCAAGATCCACCAGCATGATGTGTTCGGCGCGTTCCTTTTCGTCCGCGTGGAGTTCCAGGGCGAGCTTCTCGTCTTCGGCGGAGTTGGCGCCGCGCGGTCTCGTGCCGGCGATGGGCCTGTACGAAATCTCACGCTCGCGGATCTTTACGAGCATTTCGGGTGACGATCCAACAATCGTCGCATCCGGCATTTTGAGGAAATACATGTACGGCGACGGGTTGACGATGCGCAGCGCGCGATAGATCTCGAAAGGCGGAGTCTTGAGATCCACTTCGAACCGTTGCGATAGAACCACCTGGAAAATGTCGCCGGCTGCGATGTACTCCTTCGCCTTAACGACGGCAGCGAGATAGTCGCTCTTTTCGAAGTTTGAGCGAACGCTGACCTCTTCGGTGTTCCGACTTGGCGTGGGAGGCTCCAGCGGTTCACGCAGTAACGTCTCGAACCGCCGGATTTCGGCTGCGGCCTGCACATACTGAACCTCGATCGGCTCTTTCGATTCGTCGACGAGCAAATTCGAGATGATGTGAATCTGATGACGCAGGTGGTCAAACGCCAGGATGGTTTTGTAAAACATCAGAACGGCGTCCTGCGTATCCACGTCATCGCGGCCGGTATCGGGGATGTCCTCGACAGTCCGCACCATGTCGTAACCGAAGTAACCGACCGCGCCACCGGTGAACGGAGGCAGGTTTGGAATCTGCACAGAACGAAACCGCTTCAGCGTTGTTCGTAACTTCTGCATGAATTCGGCAGAGGATTCGCCCTTCTTGTATTTGAGAACAAGAAAGGGATTGCAGCCTAGAAACGAATAACGCGCGAGAGTCTCTCCGCCCTCAACGCTTTCGAGCAGGAAGGCGTGCGGCTGATCCTTCTCGAGTTTCAGAAATGCCGAAACCGGGGTGAGGAAGTCCGCAATAACGGATTTGTATATGGGAATGACATTTCCCTGCTCGCGGAGACGTAAAATTTCTTGAAGATCCGGTTGCATGGCGGTCAGTTTCTCTTTCCTGTTTTTTGACGCTTCTGAAGTTCTTCACGAACCTCTTCGAGCGTAACTCCCTTTTCGACGAGCGTGACGATCAGGTGATACAGCAGATCGGCAGTCTCTTCCACGAGCCGCTGGCTGGAATCGTTTTTAGCGGCGATCACCGTTTCCACCGCCTCTTCCCCCAGCTTCTTGACGATCTTGTCGATCCCTTCCTTGAAGAGCCTGGTCGTGTAACTTCCTTCGGGTCGAATTTCCTTTCGAAGCGAGATCAGGTCGTAGAGCTGCTGAATGTTCGCTCCAAACCCGGGCTGAACCTCAAAACACGAGTACGCACCCGTGTGGCATGCGGGGCCTTCCGGTTCCACTTCGACGAGCACCGTGTCGAAGTCGCAATCCAGGGCAACGCGCCTTACGTTTTGAAAATTTCCGGACGTTTCGCCCTTGTGCCAGAGCGTCTTGCGGCTGCGACTGTAGAAGTGAGTCTGGCCTTTTTCCAGCGTCAGGCGGAGGGCTTCTTCGTTCATGTACGCGACGGTCAGCACTTCCCGAGTTCCCGCGTCCTGCACAACGGCGGGAATCAGGCCATCGCTGTTGAACTTTGCCTGCGCCAGAATGTCCTTTGTTGGTTCACTCATCGAACGTGCACCCCGTGTTGCCTCAGATAGGCCTTGGACTGCTGAATCGTCAACTCCCGGAAATGGAAAATCGAGGCAGCCAGCACGGCGCTGGCTCGTCCTTCTGTCAAACCTTCGAGCAGGTGTTGGAGATTGCCGGCTCCGCCGGAAGCAATAACCGGGATCTTCACAGCGGATGCAACCTGGCAGGTCAGCGAAAGGTCATATCCCTTCTTTGTTCCATCGGCATCCATGCTCGTCAAAAGGATTTCGCCGGCCCCCAGCTCGGCCACGCGCTGCGCCCACTCCACAACATCCAGTTCTGTGCGGTTTCGGCCACCGTGCGTATAGACCTTTGCGCCAGGCCCGCCTTGCGCGCTTTCGCGACGCGCGTCGATTGCCACAACGATGCACTGGCTCCCAAACCGTTCCGCAGCTTCACGCACGAGCGCGGGATCTTCGACGGCTTGTGTGTTCAAGGAAACCTTGTCTGCGCCAGCGCGGAGAATTGCCTGGATATCTTCGACACTCCGCAAGCCGCCCCCGACCGTGAATGGAATATTGATAGCGTCGGCAACGCGCTGAACCATATCCGCGACGATGTTGCGCCGGTCTGACGACGCAGTGATATCGAGGAATACGAGCTCGTCTGCGCCCTCATCGGAATAACGCAGGCCGCACTCGATCGGATCGCCGGCATCCCGCAAGCCGACGAAGTTGATGCCCTTGACGACCCGTCCAGCCTTAACGTCGAGGCAGGGAATGATGCGCTTAGCGAGCATGCGCCGCTACCTCGAGAGCGTCCTTTAGATCTACCAGCCCTTCATAAAGAGCCTTGCCGATGATGACTCCATCCAGGCGCGGATGTTTCAAATCCAGCAGTGCATGAACGTCATCCATCCTGGAGACTCCTCCTGAAGCGATCACGCGGAGTCCCGTGTTGTCGAGCATCTGACGAAGGGCGGTGATGTTCGGCCCGACGAGAACCCCGTCGCGCGAAATGTCGGTGTAGATGACCAGGCGGGCGCCTTCGCCTTCCAGCCGTTTCGCAAGCTCCACCGCGTTGATCCGAGAATCCTCGGTCCAACCGGAAACCTTTGCCACGCCATCGCGGGCATCGATGCCGATCGCAATCCGGTCTCCCCAATTCTTTAGCGCCTCGTTCGCAAAAGTCGGATCGGTGATGACGCTCGTTCCCAGAACGGCTCGCCGGACGCCGGCAGCGAAAATACTTTCCAGTATCGCCATATTGCGCATGCCGCCGCCCACTTGAACCTTCAGCGCGGGGATAGCGGAAGCAATTTCCGCAATCGCTTTATGATTGCGCGGCTTGCCTTCGAACGCGCCGTCCAGGTCGACGACGTGGAGCCACTCGGCGCCGGCACCCGCCCAACGGCGGGCCATCTCTGCCGGCTGGCCATAGACGGTTACATCCTCCTTGCGGCCTTGAAGGAGCCGGACTGCTTTCCCGTTGAGGATGTCTACCGCTGGATAGATGTTCATAGACGTCCGAAGTTATCGAGTAATCGTTCGCCGATTCTCTGGCTCTTTTCCGGATGAAACTGCGTCGCCCAGATATTGTCCCTGTGCACAATCGCGGCAAACTCGAGGCCGTGATCGGTTGTTGCGAGAATTACTTCCTCAGATTGCGGCTCCACGTAGTACGAGTGGACGAAGTAGACAAAGCTGCCTGGCTCGAGCCCATTGAGAAGGGGACTCTGCTTTTTCTGCTTCAATTCATTCCAGCCCATGTGCGGAACAATGACGCGATCTGGGAGCCGCCGCACGCGCCCCGGTAGCAGATCAAGTCCGCGATGAACACCAAACTCTTCGCTCTCCGAAAATATCAGATGCATTCCCAGGCAAATCCCCAGAGTCGGCACGCCTGCGCGGACGCGCTCGATGAATGGCTCCACGAGGCCGAGGTTTGTCAGGTTTTGCATCGCGTCACGGAATGCCCCGACACCGGGGAGAATCAACTTATCCGCCTGCTGAACAACCTTCGGATCCGAAGTGACCTGCACGTCGTGACCCAGCCGACGCAGCGTGTTCTCGATGCTGCGCAGGTTGTTCAGCTTGTAATCGACGACGGTGATCATGACGGCCTCACACCCCCTTGAGTCAGGGGAGCAACATACTTGACGCGTCCGCGAGAGTCGCAGGTCCGATTTTGGGAATTTATGCGGAATTTAACCAACACCACTCCGTCCGCGACTTCAGCGGAACTTGCCATTTTTTGATGTCGCGGACACCCCTCCTTGGCTGAGGAGGGGAGCTTTGCGAATCTCGTGGATGCGGCAAGTATGTTGCCCTCCTGACTCGGGAGGGGGCGCTGCAGTCCTCTCACAGCACACCCTTCGTCGACGGAATATCACTCGCATCCGCATCCACGCGCGTCGCCATGCGCAGCGCCCGCGCTGTCGCCTTGAAAATCGTTTCGGCGATGTGGTGCTGATTTCTTCCGTACAGGTTCTCTACGTGCAGGTTGAACTTTCCCTCCTGCACAAACGCCTTCAAAAACTCTTCAATGAGTTCGGCCTGAAGATCTCCAATACGCGGTACTTTGAATTCGGCTTTGTAGACCAGGTACGGGCGTCCCGAGAGATCCACCACGACACGCGTGAGAGCCTCATCTAGCGGAACGAAGGCATGACCGAAGCGCGTGATACCGCGGCGGTCACCGAGCGCTTCGTACAACGCCTGGCCCAGAACCCAACCCACGTCTTCGACCGTGTGATGACCGTCGATTTCAAGATCGCCTTTTGCGGCGATCGTCAAATCCATCTGCCCGTGGCGAGCAAGCTGCGCGAGCATGTGGTCGAAGAACGGTATTCCCGTGTGAATCTCGTACTTACCTGTGCCATCAAGATTCAGGCTTACCCGGATGTCCGTTTCGTTCGTCTTACGGTTTTTTGAGACAGATCGCTGTTTGCTCATAATTGCTCCAAGGCTCGATCCAGCGCGCTGAGGAAACGATTGTTCTCCTCCGGCTTGCCTGCGGAAATGCGCAAGACGCCTTCGAGCATGGGATAGGAACTCACGTCGCGGACCAGTACTCCCTGCGCGTAAAGCGCATCGAAGAGATCGCCCGCACTGTGTGCGGTGCGTATCAGAAAGAAATTGGCACACGACTCGAAAACTTCGACGCCCGGCCGTTTTTGCAACTCGCCGATGAGGCGTTGACGTTCACTGACCAGGGTTTGAATTGCGGTCTTCATCACGTCAGGACGTTCCAACACCAGCTCCGCGGCCGTGAGTGTGAAAACATTGACGTTGTATGGCAGCTTCGCCTTATGGATTTCCCGCGCAACATCCGGATCCGCCATCAAATAGCCGAATCGCAGACCCGCCATCGACATGGCTTTCGAAAACGTTCTTAACACGATCAAATTCGAATGTTCGGAAAGGAGCGGAAGAGCGGACTGGCCGCTGAATTCGTGGTACGCCTCATCGAGGAACACAAGACCGGAGGTCGCGCGCAGAATTCGCTTCAGACCTTCCGCCTGCAGCAGAGACCCCGTGGGATTATTCGGCGAACACACGATCGTAACGTCAGCATCCTTCGATTCTGCGACCAAGGCATCGACGTTAAAGCTGAAGTCCGATGCATTCAGGGCCACGGTGGTTACATTGGCTTCGAAGACGGACGACAGAAGCTTGTAAAGCGTGAATGTGGGTTGCGGAATGACCGCTTTTCGTTTCGAGCCGAGGATGACCGACAAACCTGCCAGGATCAGCTCGTTCGAACCGTTGCCGATAAGAATGCCGTCCTCGCTCCATCCCGTGAATTTCGCAAGGGCTTTCGTGGTGGAATGGGGAACGAACTCGGGATAACGGCCCCAGGGCCGCGTGAGCACACGGCGAGCCACTTCTTCCTTGAGATCTTGAGGAAGCTCGTAGGGATTCTCGTTTTGATCGAGTTTGACGTCGGCCTTAACGTGTTTCAGCGTGTACGCTGAAAGTCGCCGTACTTCAGGCTTGATGACGTCGGATGGCAATCGACCTTGCATGTCCTGTCAGTCCTTCCGCATCTGCGAAGTCTTCAATCATTTGTCCAAATCGTTCCACGGCCCGTCCGGAATACCGGATGATGCTCGTGCGTTTCAAAAAGTCCGGAACACCCAGCGGTGAAAAGAACCGTGCGGTTCCACCTGTGGGAAGCACATGGCTCGGTCCGGCAAAATAGTCGCCCACAACGGTAGGGGAATAGCGACCGATGAAAAGTGCTCCGGCGTTTCGGACACCGGCCGCGATGCGATCCGGTTCCGCCATCAAAACTTCCACGTGTTCGGCAGCGATGGTGTTGACCAGTTCGATAGCCGCGTGTTCGTCCGCGACTAGAAAAATAATGCCGCGGTTTTCCAGCGAGGTCCGCGCAATATCCCGGCGCTCCAGCGAGGCAAGCTGAATCTGGACTTCATCGAATACGGCTGCGGCAAGGCCATCGGACCAGCAGACGAGCCACACTCCGGCCATCTCGTCATGCTCCGCCTGTGCCAGGAGGTCCGCCGCAATCCACGCAGGGTCGCAGGTCTCATCGGCAACGATGGCGACTTCACTTGGACCCGCGGTCATGTCGATGTCGACAGTGCCATAGGCCATGCGCTTGGCAGCCTGCACGTAGGCGTTTCCCGGACCGACGATCTTATCGACAGGGGCGATGCTCTGCGTGCCGTATGCCAGAGCCGCAATGGCCTGGGCGCCGCCGACACGATAGACCTCTTCGATACCAAGGAGATCAAGCGCCGCAGCGATCAGCGGGTTCTGTTCGAGAGCCTTTGGCGGTGTAACGACCGCCACCCGCTCCACGCCGGCCACTTGAGCCGGAATTACATTCATCAAAACCGATGATGGATACGATGCGGTTCCGCCGGGAGTATAAAGTCCGACTCGGGCAATCGGGCTATTGCGGACGCCAAGGCGAACACCCTCGCCGGCATAGAACTCCCACGACTCGTCCTTTTGTTGCAGGTGGAACTCGCGGACATTCCGGATCGCTGTACGCAGAACCTCCACCATTTCCGGCGGCGCTGCAGATGCGTGAAGGCCGATTTCCTCAGACGTCAGGCGAATGGCGTCGGGCGTAAGCGTAAAGCTGTCGAAACGCTGAGAATAATCGCAAAGAGCAGCGTCGCCGCGGCGGCGCACGTCCGCGACAATCTCCGCAACAGTGGAATCCACGCTGTGCTGCGCTTCCTCTGCTCTCACCAGCTTTTCAATCGCGGCGGAATCGACCCCGCTTCTTACGTCGACGATGCGCATGATGTTGCCTGATTCAGAACCTCGATGAACTTCAAAATCTCGGCTCGCTTTGTTTGATAGGCCGCTCGGTTTACAACAACTCTCGCGGAGCTTTCGAGGATGACCTCGACTATTTCCAGGCCGTTCTCTTTCAGTGTTCTGCCGGACTCCACCAAATCGACGATGCGGTCGGCGAGCCCCAGTAACGGCGCCAACTCGATGGAACCCGCGAGATAGATGATCTCGACCGGAATCCCGTGCGCGTTGAAATAGTTCATCGTGATGTGCGGATACTTGGTCGCGACGCGCACCGTGGGGTTCTCTGAAGGGCTCAAAGTGACGCCTGCCGGGGCGGCGACTGCGAGCTTGCAGCGGCCGAAATTAAGGGCGAGCGGCTGCATCAAATCCGCGCGCGATTCGATCAGGACATCGACGCCCACGATTCCGGCATCAGCGGTTCCGTATTCCACATACGTCGGCACATCCGCAGGCTTAACCAGCACAACGCGGTGCCGGCCATCTTTTGCGTCGAAGATCAGTTTGCGCGAGTTGGCAACGTCATCTGCGAAATGGATTCCGGCAGTCGCGAGCAGTTCGAGTGATTTATCGAGCAGGCGGCCTTTGGCGAGAGCGATTACAAGCATAACTTCACCGCTTTCCCCTGGCGTCGCAGCTCGAGAGCCTTCTGAAATGCGTCGCCCTCGACGTCGTTCGATTCGGTCTCGTCCACCGACAGGACCGGTGTTGCAATCTGTTCGAGGCGATCGAGGCTGAACGAGAAACCTACAGCCGGCAGATCCTCGCCAAACGTCGCCGGCAGCCCGTCATAGCGACCGCCGTTGGCAACCTCAAAACCCAACTGGGGCACGTAAGCCCGAAAGAGAATTCCTGTGTAGTAGTCGAAGCCCTGAATCTCACCAAGGTCGATCGTCAGATGCCGCGAGAGGCCCAGTTTCTCAAAAACCGCGTAGATTTCTTCGAGGTGATCCATGGCCTGAATCGATCGCTCGTTACGCACGAGACGGCGCGCTTCCGTGATGACATCGCGACCTCCTGTGAGGCGCGGAATTGCGCGAAGAATGTCTTTCCGACGCTGTTCGAGATTCAGCCGGGAAAGCAGGTTCTCGAGGCCCGACTGATCTTTGAAATTCAGGACTTCTTTTAGTTCCGCGATTTGGGCCTCGGGAAGACTGATGCGGTCCACGATGCCGCCGAAGAAATCCACACTGCCCAGATTGATCTGAAAGTCTGGAATGCCAAGCCGCTCGAACGCCTCGACCGCGACGAGCAGAATTTCGATATCGGAAGACTTTCCGCGCGAGCCGAAATGTTCGATGCCGATCTGAGCAAACTCGCGTTGACGACCACCCTTCGGCTTCTCGAAACGAAGCACTTCGCCGGAATAGAAAAGACGGATAGGTCGTGGAGCTTTGCTCAGTCGCGTCACCACGGTCTTGGCGACGAGGGAGGTGAACTCCGGACGGAGCGCCAGGATGTTGCCGTCTCGATCGATGAAGCGGTAGATCTGTTCCTCGAGGCCCGTGCCCATGCCTTTGATGAACACGTCGTAATAGTCGAACATTGGCGGAACGATCTCTTCGTAAGACCAGCCCTCAAAGACGGAGCAGATCACTCTTTCAAGAGCGCGCCGCCGACGGGCGGCGCGGCCGATGAGGATCTGCGTTCCTGGAGGAATCTGGGTGAATGCCTTCATCCAAGCAAGCCTTTCGCATACAGCAGTTCGGCGTTCAGAATCGCTGCGCCCGCTGCTCCACGAATCGTGTTGTGACTGCAGAGACGAAACTTGTAGTCGAGAACGGCGCAGGGCTGAACGGGACCGACCACGACGGCCATGCCATTACCTCTGTCGCGATCGAGGCGCGGCTGAGGCCTCTCGATATTGTTCTCGACAATGATCACCGGACGTGGAGCGCTGGGAAGGCCCAGTTCGTCGATCGGCGAGCGGAATTCTCTGATAGCTGCCTCAACCACTTCGCGCGGCGCACTCTCGCTCAGCTTTACGGAAACTGCTTCAAGATGGCCATCGCGCACATTGACGCGATGAGTCTGCGCGCTCATTCGAATAGAAGCATCCACAAAAGCGCCGTTTTTCCACTGACCCAGCAGTTTCAAAGGCTCCGTTTCAACCTTTCGGTCTTCGTCGCCGCCGCCGATCGCCGGTAAGACGTTATCGAGGATGTCGAGGGAAGCGACGCCGGGATATCCCGCTCCTGAAATCGCCTGCATCGTCACAACACTCACGGCCTCCACACCAAACTTCCGGTGAAGCGCGGCGAGAGGAAATACCAGGCCGATGGATGTGCAATTCGGATTGGTGACGATATATCCCTTGCCGCCAATGCGTTGCTTCTGAACGGCAAGGGCATCCAGGTGATCCGGGTTAATCTCAGGGATTAACAAAGGCACGTCGGGTTTCATGCGATGACTGCCCGCGTTGCTGATCACGGGAATGCCGGACCTGGCCATGTCTTCTTCGGCCCTCTCTGCAACTTCGGATGGAAGGCTCGAGAGCACGAAATCACAATCCAGGCCAGGTTTGCAGGACTGTACCGTCATCGCTGCTACCGAATCCGGCAGTGGTGTCTCCAGCATCCACCGCGTGGCTTGAGCATATTTCTTGCCGGCGGAGTTGTCGGACGCTGCCACAGCCGATACTTCAAACCAGGGATGATTCGCGAGCAACTGGATCAACCGTTGTCCTACGGTGCCCGTTGCCGCGAAGATGCCGGCACGTAACTTCTTCTTCATGGCTCGATGACCCTTCCCAAATTGTCAATTTCGATAAGCAAAGGAATCGCTTCCACACCGTGCTTTTTGTAGGTTCCCGCAATGGCTTCACCAACGGTTTTGGCGAATTCGGGCTCTACAAAGGCCAGGACAGTGGGACCTGCACCGCTCAATGCAACGCCGAGTAAACCATCCACTTTCAGTTCCAGAATTTCCTCCAGGCCTGGGATCAGTTTCGCGCGATAAGGCTGGTGAATCCGATCCCGCATGGCTTCGCGGAGCAGCTTCTTGTTGCAGGTTGTCAGTGCAGCGATCGTGAGCGCGGAGCGCTGCGTGTTGTAAATGATGTCGTGGAACGAGTACGTTTTCGGCAGGACGGCGCGTGCGACTCCTGTCGAAAGTTCGAACGAAGGAATAACGACGACTGTCGAGAGTCTGCACGGGATTTGGAGTCGTGCGACTTGAACCGTCCCATCGTCCGTGGAGACACCCGCGATCAGTCCTCCGTAGAGGCAAGCTCCGAGGTTGTCGGGATGGTCTTCAAAATCGAACGCACTCCGGAAAAGTTCCTGCTCGTCGAGTTCATCGCCCGTCAGAATTTCGTAACAGGTAATGCCGGCGATTATGGCCGCGGCACTGCTTCCCATTCCTCGGGCGAGGGGAATTTCATTGTCGATCCAGAGATTGAACATGGGCAGCGGGCGCCCGCGACGTTTCGCCGTACTCATCGCGACCTTGTAGATGAGGTTGTCTTCGTTGGTGGGAATACGGTCGACGTTTCTGCCGATGACTTCAATCGACAGCTGATCGGCGGGCTCCAGCGAGATTCTTAGATAGCGCGCCAGGCCGAGTCCAAGTGCATCGAAACCCGAACCCAGGTTCGCGGTGCTGGCCGGTATGCGGAAGCGTTTCTTACTCTGCAGCATAGATTTCTCGAGGTGCCGATTGCCTGGTCCAGATTTCGAACTGCCTTGCGGCCTGCGCGAAAAACATCCGGGTGCCGGGTATTGTTGTTTTTCCCTGCGCCTTCGCTGCCTTCAGCAGAGTGGTTTCGCGCGGGTTGTAGACCATGTCGAATACGATGTCTGCGGCGATATTCCCGTTAATTGGAGAATCGTTAATATTGGGAAACATCCCGACCGGTGTTGCGTTGATCAGCAGGTCGCAGGGAGTCGGCCCCGCTGCTGCGGTTTCCGACCGTGAAAGAGTGGAGATCTCCTTCGCACCGCGAACAGCCGAAGCCGCTGCTTTCGCGCCGCCGCCACGACCCATGATGACGATTTTCTTGTCGCGTGCGTCAAAACCGACGGATTGAAGGGCTGCTTGAACGCCATAGACATCGGTGTTGTCGCCGATCCACCGGCCGCCGTCATCCGAGACGGTATTCACAGCGCCCACAGCCGTGGCAGCGTTCGTGAGTTGCGACAGAAGCGGCATGATTGTGATCTTGTGGGGAATCGTTACAGAGAAACCGCTCAACCCGATCGCCCGGGCGTTTTCCATGAAGTCCTGAAGGTCTGGTGCCGGAAGTTTCACGTATGCGAAATCCAGATTCATTTGCTCGAACGCGCGATTGTGTAGAACGGGCGAAAGGGAGTGTCCGACGGGCATTCCCAGGATACCCAGTAACTTTGTTGATCGCTGGATCCGTCGAAATTTGTAAGTGTCCAGTATCTCGCTGACGGTCAGTTGGCCGGGGGCAGCCTGCCGCGTGGAGGCCGCATAGCTCAGATAGCTTCCTCGCGACGGTCCGGCAATTCGTGTGATCTGTCCGAGGTCGCCCATGCCCACAACGATGAGTGGCTTGGGGTTCGCACGCGCCAGCAAATCGAACAACCGCCGGTTGTCGTCCCAGCGGTTTACCTGCGTGGCCACTTTCGCGATTTGAGCGGGAGTGGCGAAGGCGCGGTTGGCGATGTCCACAAGATCAGTCGGCGTTTCAGCGAAATTGTGGTACGAGGCGATCACGTCGGCCGGCGGGAACGCCCTCGCGTACCTGTAGTCGATATCCACAAAACGCGCGCCGTTTTTGGCTGCAGATTGCAGAATGGCAATTTCCTCTTCAATCGAACCCTGAAATAGCCCGCCTCTTTCTTTGCCGCGGCACGTTGCGATCACGGGAACCGGTAACCGATCCCATCGGGTGTCTCTGGATTGTTGGGGATCTTTGAGGTAGTCGAGTCTTACTTCAACGCAGTCTACGCCGCTGACGTCGGACGCAAACACGTCTTCAAGGGTTTGAGGAGTGAGGGAGACGCACAATTTTTCGGAACCCATTTCAAGAATGGTGCTCCCGGAGGCGCTCGCTCGTGTCATGGGGCACGGCGAGCACGCGCTTACCCCAGATGATGTGATGAACGGTAATCGTGGCAGGATGAAGAGTCACCATGGAGTCCAGGCACACATCGGGCGTCCGTTCAGTGACCTGGTTTGTGTTGGAAACAGCATTCCGCATGGCGGTACCTACGATTACAAGCCTGAAAGAATAGCATATTGAGGCGAAGCGGCCCTAGCCCGAAGGTGCGGGGGGCTCCCTGTTGGATTGGCCGCACTTGACCGTTCCTCCGCGCAAGGTATAGAACAGCCTTAACGCACACTCGACGACGAATCGTTCCCTGGAGGTCGGTATGAAGTATTCCCTGGCCGTTTCAGGTTTAGTGGTTGCCATCCTCTCCACGTCGACGCTCCAGCCGCAAGGCACGACTCAAACGGTGAATCCTGTCATCGGCACGTGGAAGCAAAACATGGAGAAGTCCGTTTACAGTCCAGGACCTCCTCCTCCCAAGGGGCTGGGAGTCGTCCGGCAGTACGCGGCCGGTGCAGATGGATCTATCGTTGCCGTCACTTTCAATATCAGCGCAGAGGGACTTCCATCGCTGGGCGCCATATCCGCGGCCAATTATGACGGCAAAGAGTATGCGCAGCACACCGTAGCCACGCTTGCCACATCTCTTGGCTCGCATCTTGCGCCGAAGATCGAGCGAACCATCTCATACACTCCAGTCAATCTCTACACGGTTCAAATTGTGCAGCGGCAGGATGGCGCAGTTATTTCACGCAATACGCGCACTATCTCGCGGGATGGAAAGACGATGACCGAAGAGTTTGACTTCGTCGACGCGGCGCAACGGCAGATCAAGAATGTCCTGGTTTGGGAAAAGCAGTAGCCCGCGAGGTGTGTCAATTTTGATTCGACGTATTTTTTTCGTGGCTCGCACGCACTTATCCACCAGAGACCAATTTCAAGCGCTTTTGCCCGCCAATCCCGAGGTCGGGGTTTTGGGTGAAAGCGAAATCCACTCGCTTGGGTGGGTTTGCCTTTGAACGGCACTGCAGAAGGAATCTGAGTCTGTCGTGAATGAAGGCCAAGAAGTCATTCCGCTAACTTTTCCGGAAGCGACATCAAAGCCCTTTTGCCCTGAGGGTGAAAGCTCGTCCAAAAACGACCTGCACCTGAGAGGGCGCAAGCCTGCCTGATACGAAATCCGTATCAACCGCTGTCATTTCTTGGGTGGTTACTTATGACTCTAGAAACGACGACACCAAAATGGTTCCTGCTGCATATCAAGCCACAACATGAAAGGTCGTGGACTCAAACTTGCACACGCTCTTCAACCAGAGACCAATCTCAAGCGCTACTGCACACCACTCCCGAGGTCGTAGGTAAGTCCAAAAAACGATTTACGCCTGAGAGGGCGCAAGCCCGCCTCATATCGAGCCCAGATCACTAACAACAACTCCTGTCATTTCTTGGGTGGTAGTTTATGACTCCAGAAGCGACGATACAGAAATGGTTCGCCTTGTATGTCAAGCCGCGCCACGAAAAGGTCGTGGCGCGGCTGCTCCAGGGAGCAGGTCTCGAATCTTTCCTTCCTTTATACAAACGCCAGCACACCTACTCGACGCGTACGAAAGACACAGAGATTCCACTATTCCCCGG
>Ga0111539_10006780_pt1 | contig 14739 bp, 15 predicted proteins | sample RhiMethybrSRZTD1_FD_79667 | JGI IMG/M metagenome (GOLD analysis project Ga0111539, IMG submission 79667) | Populus rhizosphere microbial communities from Tennessee, USA - Rhizosphere MetaG P. TD hybrid SRZTD1 (version 2) (version 2) | ecosystem: Host-associated > Plants > Roots > Rhizosphere >... | reverse complement strand
CGCCACGCCACCGAGCTACACGTGGTTCGTGGACACGATCGCACCGAACACGTCGATCGACACGAACCCGTCCGACCCGTCCAGCGACACGTCGGCGAGCTTCACGTTCAGCGGCACGGACAATCACAGCGCCGCCGGTGACCTGACGTTCGAGTGCGAGCTCGACGGCGCCGGCTTCGGCTCGTGCTCGAGCCCGGAGAGCTACAGCGCGCTCGCGGAGGGCTCGCACACGTTCAAGGTGCGGGCGAGCGACGAGGCGGGCAACACGGACGCGACGCCGGCGAGCTACACGTGGTTCGTGGACACGACGGCGCCGGACACGACGATCACCGCGCACCCGTCGAATCCCAGCGGTTCGTCTTCGGCCAGCTTCAGCTTCGGCGGCACGGACAACCACAGCGCGGCGGACGACCTCACCTTCGAGTGCGAGCTCGACGGGGCCGGCTTCGGGTCGTGCTCGAGCCCGGAGAGCTACTCGGGTCTCGGCGACGGGTCGCACACCTTCAACGTCAAGGCGACGGACGAAGCGGGGAACACGGACGCGACTCCGGACAGCTTCACGTGGACGGTGGACACGACCGGCCCGTCGATCACCCTGACGACGCCGCCGAACGGAGCTACGTACACGCAGGGTCAAGTCGTCAACGCCGGCTATTCGTGCAGCGATTCCTCAGGGGTCGCAACGTGCATCGGGACGGTCGCCAACCTGGCACAGATCAATACCGCGACGATCGGATCCAAGTCGTTCACCGTGAACGCCACGGACGCTCTCGGGAATGCTTCGTCCCTGACGCACAACTACAGCGTTGTCTACAACTTCAGCGGGTTCTTCTCGCCCGTGGACAACCCGCCGATCTGCAACGTCGTCAAGGCAGGACAGGCAGTGCCGATCAAGTTCAGCCTCCACGGCAACCAGGGGATGAACATCTTCGCGGCCGGCAGCCCGTCGAGCCAGCCCGGCACCTGCTCCGGCCTCGCGAGCGACCCGCTCGAGGAGACCGCGACGGCGGGACAGAGCACTCTCAACTACGACGCACAGGCCGACCAGTACGTCTACGTCTGGAAGACCGAGAAGAGCTGGTCCGGGACGGCGCGGTTGCTGACGGTCACGCTCGCCGACGGAACCAAGCATCTGGCCCGGTTCACCTTCACGAAGTAAGCGGAGAGTCCCGTCCGACGCCCGAGGGGAGCGCCGAGGCGCTCCCCTCATTCGTTTCTGGCCCCGCCGAACCGACCGGAGAGATAGCAGGGACCCGCCTTAGGGATGTGTACCTGCGTTGCGCGGCATGCGATTAATGGGCGGTGCCGCAGGAAGTCCGACTGTCCCCACCGGAGCTCGTCGACGATCTCGTCGCCGTTCTTCGCGATGCCGGCAAGGCCGTTCGAAAGCGCGGGCGCGTCGTGATCGTCGAGGACGACGCCGCCGCGGAGCCCGAGCAGCGGCTCGAGCTCGTGTTTTTCCTGCGCACCTGGGCGCTCTCACACCCCGAGCTCGCTTTCGAGGTCCAGGACGGCCAGTAGCCCATCTGGGGCAAAGGGGCTTTCAGGGGTTGAAAAAGGCCGATTCCGGACGAGAATGCGCTAAGGAAGCGGTTTGCCGGAGGTCTAGCGCGGACTAGACGTTTGCCTGGTGAGTGGCGTCGAAAAGTATTGAGACTCTGTAAAGGAACGAAACAGTTTGGTGCGGATTCGGGAGATTCGCATCCTAAGAGTGGGAGAGGGAGTTGCGGCCATGAAGGTTCTCGTTGCGGACGACCATCGCTTGATGGTGGAGGGCATTCGTAGGGCTCTCGAAGGGACGGAGGACATCGAGGTGGTGGGGGAGGCGAGCACCGGCAGCCAGGTGCTTCCGCTGGTGCGTCGCCATCGCCCGGACGTCGTCCTCCTCGACATGCGCATGCCTCAGATGGACGGGCTCACGTGTCTCGACCAGCTACGTAAGAACTGCCCCGACGTCAAGGTGATCGTCCTCTCGGTCTTCAGTGACCCCGAGCGGATCCAGGCCGCCTTCAAGCACGGCGCGTGCGGCTACATCGTGAAGAGCGTCAATCCGATCGACCTGCCCTCGGCGATCCGCCAGGCAGTCGAGGGAACGGTGTTCCACGCGATCGGGATGCCGGAGATCGACGAGCAGAGCCTCGGCAAGGCCGCCGGCCTCACCGAGCGTGAGCTCTCGATCCTGAAGGCCGTCGCGCGGGGCCTCTCGAACGCCGCGATCGGCAAGGAGCTCTGGGTGACCGAGCAAACGGTGAAGTTCCACCTGACGAACATCTACCGCAAGCTCAATCTCGCGAACAGGACGGAGGCGGCTCGGTACGCGTACCAGCACGGCCTGGTCGAGAGCCCGCTCGTCGAGATCGCCTGAGCGGCGCGGTGCAGCCAGAACTCGCCGAAAGACCTGGAGGCTCTCACCCCTCCGGTAGTGCTTCGAGGGTGGCCGCGGTTCATGGTCCGTGCCGCAGGCCATGGAACAGCCGGTCGACATCCGGAACGTTCGCCCGCTCCGACCTCTGCGGGTGCTCGTGGCCGCGCGCGACGGGCGGTTCAACCGCGCCGCCGGCTTCCTGCTCGCGCGACGCGGGTTCGACGTCGAGGTCCTGCACCGCCCCTCTGCGCTTCTCGAGACGGTCTCGCGGACCGGCGTCGACGTGGTCATCGTCGATGCGAGCGACTCGGTGTCGGACACGGCGCGCGCAGTCGCGGCGCTCGAGGGGCTTCATCCCCACATCACGACCGTCGTGGTCGCCGACGACCCCACTCACGGGGACGGCGGCGCGCTCCGAGCTCTTCCCAAATGGACGTCGCTCGAGACACTCGTAGCCAACCTCGAGGCCATGCATCTCGGCCTGGAGACTTCCTAGCCGGCAACCGGGCCTGGACCGCGGCGGGCGTCTGCCTCGTCGCGGCCGTCTGCTTTCTCAAGTTCGGTTTCGGCGGAGAAGCGCTCGTCTCGGCGGTCTTCGCGGGCGTCCTGGTCGTCCTGACGGCGATCGACATCGAGCGGCGCATCGTTCCCAACCGGATCGTGCTGCCGGCAACCGGCGTCGTCCTCGTCGGCCAGCTCGCGCTCCATTCCGACCGGCGGCTCGAGTTCGTTCTCGCCACGGTCGGAGCCGGCGCCTTTCTGCTCCTGCCGAAGCTCGTCTATCCCGCGGGGATGGGCATGGGCGACGTGAAGCTGGCGATGCTCCTCGGCGCCGGCCTCGGGTCCTCTGTCGTCGCGGCGTTCGTCGTCGGGCTACTGGCCGGCTTCGTCGCGGCGGTGTTCCTCCTCGTCGCGCGCGGCTCCGCCGCGAGGAAGATGGCGATTCCCTTCGTCCCCTTCCTCGCGTTCGGCGGGCTCGTCGCGCTCTTCCTCACGTAGGACGAGCAGCCCGCCCGGTTCGAGGCCGCGGCGCGCCGCTTCGCCCGCCGCGATCTCGAGCACCTGCTTGGCGCCGCGCTTCCCCGCCGTGCGCCACGGCTTCAAATCCGGGACGACCTTGACGATCCGGAGCTCGCGGTCCAGGAAGACCGCATCGATGGGGAAGCGCATGAAGAACATGTGGATGGAGCCTGTCGGGCGGATGAGGAGGCCCTCGCCGTCGTCGAGGCCGCGCCGACCGAGCAGGCCTTTGAGCCGCGTCCAGGGGTTGTCGGCGAGGACGCAGCGCTCGCACACGACTGCCCCGTCCTCGCGGAAAAGCCTCAAGGCGCGCTCCGAAGTGGTCTACGAGGGCTCGACTGCGACCGGCGGGCGAGCCCGCCGCCGCGCTCCGACAGCCCACTGCAGGAGCCACCACGCAGCGAGCGCATAGACCGCGCCGAGGATCGCGTCGACCAGATAGTGCTCACCGGTGTACACGATGGCGAAGACGACACCGAGCGTCAGGGCGGCCTGGGCGGCGAAAAGCGGCATCGGCAGGCGGTGCTTGCGGATGACCAGGAGGCAGACGACCGGCCACGCGACGTGGAGGGACGGCACCGCCGCGACGACGTTGTAGCGCGACGCGTCTCCCTTGTGGAGTGCGAGCGCGTTGAGGTCGAGGTCGATGAGCGCGTTCTTGATGATCGGCTGCACGTCGGGGATCAACCCGTGCTCGGACGCGAGCCACGGCGGAGCCGTGGGCGCGAGGAGGAAGGTGATGTTCGCGAGGATCGAGACCGCGAGGAGGCCGAACAGAAGGTCGGAGAACCCACGGTTCTGCCAGAAGGCCCAGATGGCGAAGGCGAGCACGAGCGGGGCGATGAAGTGCGAGACGTACATCGCCACGGAGAAGACCTCCAGAGGGCCCGTGTGCCCGTTGTAGAGCTGCTCCTGGAGCCAGGTCGTCGGCAGCGTGCCGAAGCCGAGGACGCGGTCTGCGTCGATCTGCGGCAGGTAGTGCACCTGGAGGCCGAACGAGGGCACCGCGGCCATCGTGACCGCGTAGGCGACCAGCCCGACCAGCACGGGCACCCAGTCGCGCATGAAACGCCCGCCCCGGTTCGTGTAGAGGGCGAACGCGATCATGAGCATGATCAACCCGACGGGCGAGACCAGGCTGCCGTGCAGCGCGCCCTGTACGACGTAGGCCACGGCGTAGCAGCCGACCAGCAAGGCGATTCCCTTACGAACCCGAGCGCCCGCAGCGGTCTGCGAGGCCTCGGCACCGTCGACGCGTGCGACCAGGCGGTCGACGGCGTCGACGAAGCCAGGCCGGAGGCGCGGTTCCGCAGAGGTCGGAGCCTCGACTGCCATCTCAGAACCCGATGTGAATGTGGTCGTAGTGGTCTGCCTGCGGGAAGCTCGCGCCGCCGAGCCCGAGCAGGGAGATGACCTGCTGGGGCGCGACTTCGACCGGCAGGCGAAGCAGCGCGCTGACCGCGTGCTCGGCCACGCCGCCGATTCCCTGGTTCCCGGTGATCGGCAGGCCCTTCAGTGCCGAGATGTCGACGGCGAGCCCGTCGACGTGTGCCGACTTCACGTGCGGGCGCGCGAAGAAGCGGTGCCCCGTCACGAGGCTCGACACCGTCACCTGGTGGAACTTGACCACGAGATAGCGGATGACGACGAGCACACGGACGTCGACGCGGCCGGCGGCCAGATCGCCCGCGCCGGCCGCGGAGAGGCTGATCCTGGAGGAGCGGAGGATCCTCCGCTCGAGGCCCGGCTTGGCCGCCTCGAGGCCGACGACGAGCGCCCGGAGGCCGACCGCGCGGTTGTAGTGCACGAGGCTGCGCTCCTGCGCGGCGAGTCGGCGTGAGTGCTGCGCAAGTCGATGGGCGAGGCGCTCGAGCTTCGCCTGTCCGGCCGGCGCGCGTCCGTCATGCCCGTGGGCGCGCAGCACGGCGAGGATCGGCCACCAGCGGATTCCTTCAGCGCGCGCAGCCGAGAGAAGGAGCGCGGCGAACCGCGGGCTGAGCCGCTTCGCGGGCGGGGTGGGGTCGGGAAGCGTTCGGTGCAGCCAGATCGTCGCGGCGCCGCCCTCCGCGGTCTCCGGGGGGCGCGGTGAATGCTCGACCTGGGGGACGACGGGGCTCCCACTGCCCGAGTTGTGGTGAGTGGACGAGGAGCCGCCGCCCGAGACGGGCCCCGGCGTTTCGTCCGCCGGCGTCGTGTCCGTCGGGGGCGGAGGAGGCGAAGTTCCGGCCTCTGAGGTCGTCGGCTCGCTCGCCGTCGAGCTCGCGGTCTCCGCCTCGCCGGTCGTCGCCGCCTCCGTCTCTGTCCAGGAGCCGGTGGTCGTCTCGTCGGTTTCCGTGCCGACGCTCGCCGCTTCGACGGGCAGACCGTCGTCCGCGTGCGCCGCGAAGGCCCCGCCCAGCGCCGCACCGAGAGCGAATACCACCGTGGCCACGAAGAGGAGGCCGATCGATCGGGTGAGAATCGACCCCTTCTCGCGCTCGCGCCGGTACGGCGAGGGCCGGGGCTCGTTCGCATCTCGTGGCTCCTCTGCAGGCCGGGCCGCCTGTGCGGGCCGCCTCAGGGCTGCAGTGAGAAGCAGGACAGAGCCCAGGAAAAGGGCGGCCTTTTGCCACGAGAAGGCCTTCGTACGCATGCAACTCCAGGTCTAACGCGCGCGAGGGCCGCAATCACCACCAAGAGGGTGAGCGGGGACCAGCCTTTCAGCGGGTTACCCCGACGCGCCTTCGTTCCAGACTTTTTCGGAGTTCGTCACTGATGGGGAGGAGGTGACATTGCAAATGATCATCAACATGTTCCACCGTCTGCGGCTTCGGGACGAGGAGGGTCAGGCGCTCGTGGAGTACGCCCTCATCCTTGCCCTCATCGCCGTCTTCGCGATCGGGGCGCTTCAGGCCCTCGGGACGTCCGTTTCGGACAGCCTGAACTACATCGCGAGCCAGATCGGCGGCGTCGTTCCGTAAACGCGCCGGTCTCCGATGACTCCGCGGAGCCGCCTTCCGGGGGGCCTCAAACCCGCTCGGAAGGCGGCGCCGGGATTTCAACCCACCAAACAAGTCTGGTTTTCGATGAAGACACGTAGTGAACACATTTCGAACGAAGAGGGGCAGGCGCTCGTCGAGTACGCCCTGATCCTGGCGCTCATCACCCTGTTCGCGCTCGGCGCGTTGCAGCTCGCGGCCGGCACGATGGTCGAGCTCATCGATTACGTCGCCTCCACGATCACCGGAGTGACCTGAGGTAACGATGTGGCCCCGTCTTTCGCACGAGGAGCGCGGTGTCGCGCTCGTGGAGTTCGCGCTGGTCGCGCCGATTCTGCTCGTCCTGCTTTTCGGGATGCTCGACTTCGGCCGCGTCTTCAACTACTGGATCGACGCGACGCACCTCTCCAACGAGGGTGCGCGCTGGGCCGTCGTGAACAAGAACCCGGCGTCCTCCGGAACGCTGCAGCAGTACATCCAGGCGCAGGCCGACACGAACGAGCTTCGCAACGGAGGCTCTTCCTCGGTGCCCTCCGCGCTCCAGGTCTGCATCAGCTTTCCGAGCGGGTCGTCCACGGTCGGAAACCCCGTCGAGGTCACGGCAAGCGTGACGTACAACTGGCTTCCGTTTCTCAGCTCCCAGGCCCTCGGCGGCCTCACGTCCACGACCGTCTCGAGCTCGTCGACCATGCGGCTCGAGGCGCCGCCGACGAACTACTCGGCCGGGTGCTCGTGAGATGCGACCTGTCCGGGACCGTGCATCTGAACGGGGGGCTGTGCTCGTGATGGTGGTCTTCTGGCTCCCGGTGATCTTGCTTTTCGTGATGTTCGTCGTCGAGGTCGGCAACTGGTTCGAGCACAAGCGCCATCTGCAGATGCAGGCCGATGCCGGCGCCTTCGCCGGCGGCGGGCTCTTCAACGGGTGCTTCGGCGACGCAGCGGCCGCCGGGACCTCGATCGAGAACGAGGCGCGCAAGTACGCGGGCGACCCGACCCAGGGCGTCCGGTTCAACGACCAGATCGGCGGCTCCAACAAAGGAACCGTCACGGTGCGCATCAATCGCAAGCAGTTCGAGGTCTCGGGGCCTCCTCCCGACGACACCATCGAGGCGAGCCCCTGCGCGGCCAAGATGATCGACGTCAAGATGACCGAGGCGGACCTGCCTTGGTTCTTCAAGCTCGCGTTCGTCGAGGCGGTCAACGCTCGCGCACGGGTCGAGATCCAGCAGAAGGAGTCGACCAGCGGCGCGCTGCCGGTCGGAGTGCCGGACAGCAACCCCGTCGCCGGGGCGGTGATGTTCGTCGACGAGACCAGCGCCGCGAGCGTGGACGGACCGACTGTGCTCGCGACGCAGACGCTCACCAAGGGCGGATCGACGACGCTGAACGGAGTGAGTCTCACGCAATGGTCCAGTGCGGGCGGGCCGGTGAACATCGCCAGCTCGCGGACAGGGATCATCGTCGCTCTCAGCGGCATTTCGGGGTGGACGGCCAGCGGGACGCTGAAGCAGATCTGCAGCCAGGTGCTGGTCGAGTGTTACGACGTCACGGTGGCGACGAACGGTGACATCACCGCCGCCACCGGAATCGACTTCATCCACGGCTACTCGACGGCCGGGACCGGCACCGCAGCTGCGCCCATCGTTCGGGACGTCGCGCTCTTCAACCAGTCCTGCGCGGACAACTCCGGCCCCTACTTTCTCCTCCATGCCGCCTGCTCGATCGGCGTCCGCGCGAAGGTCGACTTCGGCACGGGCAACACCGATCCGACCCTGCCGGGGAACCAGAACGGCGTCAACGCACTGCTCAAGGTCGACGGCTACGGCTGCCCGAGCAGCGGCCAGAACCCCAAGGGGTGCCCCATGACCTACAACACGAGCGGGCCCAATGCCGGCTACTTCACGACGACGGTGGCGGGCGGGTTCCCGGTGATGCCGGCCGACGGCCTCGCACATCCCATCACCCTCAACTGGGGGACTGGGTCCGGAAGTAACCGCCGAGACGGCTCGTTCGCGAGCGTGCAGCGCTCCTACTCGTCCGGCGCGGGGAGCGACCCCGTCCAGTACATCAACGTCTCGGAGGTCGGCCCGCAGGCCAACTCGCTCACGATCGGATCGCACACGCTCAGCGTGACGATCGGCGTGGTCTCGAGCTTGCAGGCCAACTCCACCGATCCCGCGGCTCCGGCGGTCGCGCTGAAAGTTCTCGGCAGCCAGACCCAGGCGATCGACTGCGATCCGACGAAGGCGAACCTGCGCGACGAGCTCGCGGGCGGTTGCTCGCCCGAGTACTCGATCAACCACGGCACGCCCTGCCAGTCCTACACGTACTACCAACAGCTTCCGCAAACCGCCCCGTGGAACTGCACGATCACGCAGACGGGCGGTGCGGTCGGGCAGGTCTACCAGGGGATGCTCGACCGCACGCAGGGCGGTTCCAACTCGTGCATCAACCCCATCAACTGGAGTGACGTCGATGGGGACGGGCTGGTGACGATCCCGGAGGACATCCCTGCCGGAGATCCGCGCATCATCCCGGTGTTCGTGACGCCGTTCGGCTCGTTCTCGGGCAGCGGAAACGGGGTCATTCCGATCACGAACTTCGCCACGTTCTACGTGACGGGGTTCTCGAAGAACGGCGGCGGCCAGGGTGACCCCTGCCCCGGCGCCGACCCGGTCCCAGCGAAGTCCGGCGGCTGGATCGTCGGGCACTTCATCAAGTACGTCGACACGATCAACTCGGGCGGTGGGGGCGCGGCTTGCGACTTCAACGCATTCGGCACGTGCGTCGCCGTGCTCACCCAATAAGGAGGAGAAAACCGTGCAGTGGGCTCAAAAGCTTCTTTCCACCCGGGGCGGGACGATCGCTCTCAGCGCGATGGCCGCGGTCCTGGCGGGCGCCATCCTGCTCGCCTACCTGCACCGGTACCGCGAAAGCGTCAACGAGGCGAGCACCGAGGTGACGGTGCTCACCGCGAACGGCCTGATCAAGAAGGGAACGTCGGGCGACATCATCGCCGGCGAGAACCTCTACGGCGTCTCGACCCAGGAGAAGGGCGACGTCGCGGACGGCGCGATCACCGATCCCGCCGCGCTGAAGGGGCGCGTGGCGACCGCCGACATCTTCCCGGGTGAGCAGCTGACAGCGTCGAAGCTCGCCGTCTCGACCGTGACCTCGCTCTCGAATCAGATCACCGAGGATCAGCGGGCGGTGAACATCCCGGTCGACGCGACCCACGGGATGCTCGGGCAGCTCCAGGCAGGCGACTACGTCGACCTCTACGCCGGGTTCAACGTGCAGGCGGTCGGGTCGAACGGCGTCCAGGATGCCTCGGCGCCCTCCAAGCCGGTGCTGAAGCTCCTCGTCCCGGACGTCCTCGTGCTCGGCACTCCGACGAGCAGCTCGGGCGGGCTCGGCGGCGGTGGCAGCAGCAAAAGCATGTTGACCCTGCGTCTGAACGACAAGGACGCAGCCGACGCTGCCTTCACCGCAGAAAACGGCGTGCTCTGGGTGACGCTCAGGCCTCGTGCGAACGCCGATGCTCCAAGCCCGGACATCGTCTCCATCGAGACGCTGCTCTTCGACGTGCCGCCCGTGAAGGTCTACAGACAACTGGGAGGCAAGTGATGACCCAGAGCATCCGCGCGCTGGTCGCCGTCGACGAAGGCGTCGACCACGCACTCATTCAGTCGGCAATCCCTGCCCACCGGACGGAGATCCAGGTCGTCGGGATCGTCGACGGACTCGACGAGGGCTGGGCGACCCTGCAGGAGACCCCCACGGATCTCCTCGTCGTCGCCTGCACCGGCTATTCGGACCGTGTCCTCTTCATGATCGAAGGCGCGGTCAAGCAGCGCGCCGACCTCGCCGTCGTCGTCTTCGTCACGGGCCCGCCCGACGGCTTCGTACGGCGGATCTTCGAGGCCGGCGCCGACGACATCCTCGGCCTGCCGACGGATCCGGAGGATGTCGCCTTCGCGCTGCAAAAGGCGATGGCCCGGAAGGCAGGGGCCGGAGTCGCCACCGGCGCGGCGCTCTCGCCGATGATCGTCGTCCTCGGCCCCAAGGGAGGCACGGGCAAGACGATCACCTCGGCGAACCTCGCGGTCAGCCTGGCCAATTCGGGCTACAAGGTCACGGTCGTCGACCTCGACCTCCAGTTCGGCGATGTCGGCCTCGCGCTCGGCCTCAAGCCGGACAAGACCGTCTACGACCTGGTCAAGGCGGGAGGGGCGCTCGACTCGGACAAGATCGAGGCCTACCTGGTCAAGCACGAATCAGGCGCTCGCGTCCTGATGGCTCCGACCAGGCCGGATCACGCAGGCGTCATCCGCACGGAGTTTCTGCGCGACGTCTACGCGAATCTGCGGGCGTCCAACGACTTCGTGATCGTGGACACGCCTCCGGGCTTCACGCCGGAGGTCATTGCCTCGATCGACAGCTCCTCCGGCGTCGTTCTCGTCGGGATGCTCGACACGCTGTCGCTCAAGAACACGAAGCTCGGTCTCGACACGCTCGAGCTCATGGGGTACCCGTCCGATCGCATCCGGCTCGTGCTCAACCGCGCGGACAGCCGTGTCGGCATCACGCAGGAAGACGTCGTCCAGGTCATCGGCCGTACGCCCGACGTCATGGTCCCGAGCGATCGCGAGATCCCGCGGTCGGTGAACGAGGGCATGCCCATCGTCGCCGCCAAGTCTCATTCGAACACCGCCAAGGCGTTCAACCGCCTCGCATCCATGTACAACGGCTCGCAGCCGGCGACGACGAACGGGCGCTTCCATCTCAGGAAGAAGAAGAAGGAAAAGGGGAGCAAGTAAATGGAGCTCCACGAACGCCTTTCCACCGTCCGCCCGGTCACTCCTCCGACTGGGAGAGATCCCTTCGCGGAGGTGAAGAACCGGATCCACCTCGCCGTCATCGGCGATCTGGGCCCGCAGCTCTTCAACACGAACATGGATCCGAATGCGCTTCGCGAGCGGGTCTCCGAGGACATCGAGAAGCATCTGGCCGGCGAGCAGGGCCTCGCGCGAGACGACCGCGAGCGCCTGAGCGCAGAGATCGCCGACGACATCCTCGGACACGGTCCGCTCGAGCGTCTTCTTGCGGACGACAGCGTGACCGAGGTCATGGTCAACGGCCCGTACGACGTCTGGGTCGAGCGCCAGGGCCGGCTGTACGAGACGACCGTCCGGTTCACGGACGAGTCGCATCTGCGCCGGATCATCAACAAGATCGTCGCCCAGGTGGGGAGGCGGCTGGACGAGTCCTCGCCGATGGTCGATGCGCGGCTCCCCGACGGTAGCCGCGTGAACGCGATCATCCCGCCCCTGTCGCTCAGCGGCGCGCTGCTCACGATCCGCAAGTTCTCCAAGAAGCGGCTCGACCTGCAGGACATGATCCGCCTCGGGACGCTCTCGACCGAGTCGACGGAGTTCCTGCAGCGCTGCATCCTCGCGCAGCTGAACATCCTCATCTCGGGCGGGACGGGCTCGGGCAAGACGACCCTCCTGAACGCCCTCTCGACGGCGATCCCCGACGCGGATCGCATCGTCACGATCGAGGATGCCGCGGAGCTCCGCCTCAACCAGCGGCACGTGCTGCGCCTCGAGGCCCGGCCGAAGAACATCGAAGGAGAAGGGGAGATCCCCATCCGGGATCTCGTCCGAAACTCCCTGCGCATGCGGCCCGACCGCATCATCGTCGGCGAGGTTCGCGGTGCCGAGGCACTCGACATGCTCCAGGCGATGAACACGGGCCACGACGGCTCGCTCAGCACCGTCCACGCAAACACGCCGCGCGATGCGCTCGCGCGTGTGGAGACGATGGTGCTGATGGCCGGCTACGACCTGCCGGTGCGCGCGATTCGGCAGCAGGTCGCCTCCGCGCTCGACCTCATCGTCCACCTGGAGCGGCTCGAGGACGGCGGCCGCCGCGTCACGGCGATCACCGAGGTCCAGCGGATGGAGTCGGAGGTCATCACGCTCCAGGACATCTTCGAATACAAGATCAAGGAGATCACGAGCGAGCGCGTGGTGGTGGGCAATCTCGCCCCGACCGGCCTGCGCCCGACCTTCCTCTCGAAGTTCGAGAAGCGCGGCGTCACCCTGCCGACCGGTCTTTTCATGGACGGGCGGCTCGGGCGGACTCCCGCCGAGGCAGCCAAGGTGGGAACGTGATCCTTCGCCGGGCTCTCGCTCTGCTCGTCCTCGCTCTCGCCTCGACGGTGCTCTGGGCGCCGGCGACGGCCGCGGGCGCCGACGAGGAACTGCACCTGCGCCCGACGGGCGGGGCCCAGTTCCCGGACCGCGCATATGTCCTCAGCTTGCCTTCGGAGGCGTACATCACGCCCGACTCCGTGAAGGTGCGGGAGAACGGCAAGCTCGTCGGCGACGTGGGTGTCACGCCGGCGAGCACGGCAGAGTCCGGGCAGTTCGGCGTCGTGCTCGTGATCGACGCGAGCGACAGCATGCGGGGCGAGGCAATCGCTGGTGCCGCGGCAGCGGCACGTGCGTTCGCCGCCAACCGCCAGCCGGGGCAATCGATCGGCGTCGTCACGTTCGACGGCGGCACGCATGTCGTCCTGCCGCTGAGCACAGATGCCGAAGCGATCGACGCGGCCCTCGCCGAGCCGCCGCCGCTCGGACACGAGACGCACCTGTACGACGCGATCGGGCTGGCCGTCTCGATGCTGGAGAACGCGGACGTCACCGTCCGCTCGGTCGTCGTCCTCTCGGACGGAGCGGACCGGGGGAGCGCTAAGACGCTTGCAGATGCGAGCGAGGCGGCTGCTGACGCCGGCGTCCGGGTCTTCACCGTCGGGCTTCGCTCTCGGGCCTTCGACGCCGCCGCGTTGCAGGAACTGGCGCGCAAGGGCGGAGGCCAGTACCTGGAGGCGAAGGCGCCTGAGGATCTCGAGCCGATCTTCGACCAGCTCGGGTCGAAGCTCGCCAGCGAATACCTGATCCACTACCGGTCGAGTCTTCCGGCGAACAAGAAGGTCGTCGTCACGGTCACGGTCGAGGGCTTCTCGGACGTCGTCACCGCCGGGTACACGACACCGTCGGCCAGCGCGACGGCTGAACCACCCTTCCAGCGCCCCGGAATCGAGCGCTTCGTGCGCTCAACCGCCGGCATGGTCTCGACGGCAGCCCTAGTCGCCCTGCTCCTCGCGCTCGCTTTCCACTTCCTGATCCGCCCGCGAACCGGAGGGGTGCGCAGTCGTCTCGCCGAGTTCGTCTCGCTCCCGATCCTCAGTCCGGCGAGCAGGCCCGAGGAGCAGAAGGATCAGCTCTTCGACCGCGCGGAGCAGTCGTTCGGCGGCAGCAAGTGGTGGGCGCGCTTCAAACTCGACCTCGAGATCGGGCGAATCAACATCCCCGCGGCCCGGATCTTCTTCTGGACGATCGCGGCGACGCTCTTGGCCGCCTACCTCCTCTACCTCCTCGGAGGCCCGATCGTCGGTCTGATCGCCTTCGTCCTGCCGTTCGTCGTGCGGGGGGTCGTGCGGCAGCGGGCCAATCGCCAGCGGACGCTCTTCGCGGAGCAGCTGCCCGACAACCTTCAGGTGCTCGCCTCCGCGCTTCGCGCGGGTCACAGCCTCGTCGGAGCCCTCTCCGTCGTCGTCGACGACTCACCCGAGCCGTCCAGGAGCGAGTTCAGGCGCGTGATCGCCGACGAGCAGCTCGGCGTCCCGCTCGAGGATGCCTTCGAGGTGGTCGCGCAGCGCATGGAGAGCAGGGACCTGTCACAGGTCGGGCTCGTCGCAGCGCTTCAGCACGAGACCGGAGGAAACACGGCCGAGGTGCTCGACCGCGTCGCCGACACCGTTCGCGAGCGCTTCGAGCTCCGCCGCCTCGTTCGCACTCTGACCGCGCAAGGCCGGATGTCCAGGTGGATCCTGACGAGCCTGCCCATCTTCCTGCTCCTGGTCATCACCGTCCTCAATCCGACCTATATCGACCCGCTCTATTCGCATTCCGCCGGGCGCATCGTGCTCGTCATCGCGGCGCTCATGGTCACGGCCGGCTCACTCGTCATCCGCAAGATCATCGACATCAAGGTCTAGGGAGGCCGCGTGCTCTTCTTCCTCATCGGACTCGCCCTCGCCGGCGCCGCGGTGTACCTCGTGGCGCGGGCGGTGAGCATCCCGCGCGTGCGCACTGCTGAGACGATCGCGAAAATCGACTCCTACGGGTACTCGCGCGGCGCCGAAGAGTCGGACGACACCTCGGCCGTTCGGGGAGTGCTCGACGACATCGCAGGCGCCGTCGGAACGGTCGTCGCCGGGCGGTTCGGGGGAACCAGGGAGCAGGAGGTGCGCAACCGCCTGATGGCCGCTGGGATCTACAGCATGGCCCCCCGGCGGTTCATCGG
>Ga0111539_10006778_pt1 | contig 14741 bp, 24 predicted proteins | sample RhiMethybrSRZTD1_FD_79667 | JGI IMG/M metagenome (GOLD analysis project Ga0111539, IMG submission 79667) | Populus rhizosphere microbial communities from Tennessee, USA - Rhizosphere MetaG P. TD hybrid SRZTD1 (version 2) (version 2) | ecosystem: Host-associated > Plants > Roots > Rhizosphere >... | reverse complement strand
CTTTTGGATCGAACAACGCGACCAGCGGAGCCGTATCGACGAGAATCATCGCCGGTGCTTGCGGCACTCAGTCCCCGGGGCAACGTCCACCCGACCGCGGCGTGCAGCTGAAGTAGTTGCTGTCGATCTCGGGCGCGCAACACGGCCGTTCGCTAGGACAGTCGTCGTAGTCGTGCTCATGTGCCAGCCCGTCTCGCCATGCGTAAACCAAGCAAAACAAGTGCCGCAGGGAAGCACCGCGGGTTTCGCCAATCCACATCGGCAGCTCACGCGCTTGGCGCAACGTGGCACACGGTTCGGCGTCGGATTGCGATCCGATCCCGAAGCACTGGTACTCTCACCGCATGCGACCGCTTCGGTATTCGATCAACGTCACGTTGGACGGGTGCTGCGATCATCGTGCCATCGTCCCGGACGAAGAGTTGCATCGCCACCACGCCGAGAACCTCGCCCAAGCCGACGCCCTCCTCTTTGGACGCGTGACTTACGAAATGATGGAGGCAGCGTGGCGGGTGTCGACGCGCACGATCACGATGCCCGATTGGACGGAACCCTTCGCCCGGACGATCGACGCGGCAAAGAAGTACGTCGTGTCGAGTACCTTGGAGCGGGTCGATTGGAACGCGGAGCTCGTGCGCGGGGATCTGGGGACGGCCGTTCAGCAGCTCAAGCGGGAGTCGGGTAAGGGACTGTTCGTGGGAGGCGTGAAGCTGCCGCTGGCGTTGGCGGAGCTGGGATTGATCGACGACTACGAGTTCGTGATACAGCCGAGGGTTGCGGGCCATGGCCCGACGTTGTTCGCGGGACTATCGAAGCCTCTGGACTTGAAGCTCATTAGCCGGGTGGAGTTCGGCTCGGGGGTGGTGGCGATGCGGTATGAGCCGAAAAGGTAAGGTTCTTCCCCCGTCGGAGCAGCGGCGCTTCACGACTCCGTCGTGGCGGGCATGATTCGCGATGGCACGCGCCAACCTGTCGAACCTGAACCTGAATCTGCTCGTCGCGCTGAACGCGCTCTTGCGCGACCGGAGCGTGACCCAGGCCGCTCGGCGCATCCACGTCACGCCGTCGGCGATGAGTCACTCGCTCGCCGAGCTGCGCCGCGTGTTCGCCGATCCGCTGCTCGTGCGGTCCGGGCGCGGCATGGTGCTGTCTCCGCGGGCCGAAGCGCTGCGAGCCCCACTCGAACGCTTGCTGGTCGATGCCAAGCGCCTGGTCGCCGAGCGCGGCGCGTTCGATCCGGGGAGCGCGGAGCGCCACTTCGTGATCGCCGCGCCGGATTTTCTGGCAGCGCTGGTCCTGCCGCTCTTGCTCGAGCGCGCCGCTCGCGAGGCACCGCGCGTGACTTTCGAAGTCGTCCCGAGCGCACGGCGCGGCAACGCCTGGATGCTCGAAAGCGGCGAGGTCGATCTCGCACTCGGAGCGGTGGTCGCCGATGCGCCGCGCATCCGCCGCTTGCACCTCGTTACCGAGGGTTTTGCCTGTGCTGCGCGGAAGAGCCATCCGCGACTGACACGCGGCCTCACGCTCGACGCGTACACGGAGCTTTCGCACCTCGTGATCACGCTCGGCGACGACAGCCGTCCGACCTGGATCGACGAGGCGCTCGAACGGATCGGGCGCACCCGCAAAGTGGCGCTCAAGGTTCGCTATTTCACGGCGGCTCCGCTGATCATCGCCAACAGCGATCTGTTGATGACCGGCCCGCGCCGGCTGCTCGAGTACTTCACCGGCCTCGTGCCGCTCGCCGTGTACGCGCCGCCGCTGAAGCTCCCGACCTATCCGGAAGAAGCGTACTGGCACGAGCGCTTCGACGCCGACCCGGCGCACCGCTGGCTGCGCGATCTGGTCGAGCGCGCGACCGCGACGCTCGGCGCGAAAACTCCGCCCGAACGCCGGTCCTGGGATCGTTGAGCAAAGCTCAACATCGGTTGAACAATCGCCAGCACCGGAGGCGTGGTGCGCCTGGTACCAAATTCGTGGAACCCACCGGAACCACGAGGAGGCACCATGAACGCTCCCGCCTTCGATCCGATCCGCTACAAGGAAACCACGCGCCAGCAATGGGAAGCCGCGGCACAGGCCTGGCATGCCTGGGGACCCGTGCTCGCGCGCTGGCTCGGTCCCGCCACCGAGCGCATGCTCGATCTCGCGGCAGTCGGCGCGGGTTCGCGCGTGCTCGACGTCGCCGCCGGCGCCGGCGAACAGTCGCTTTCGATCGCGCGCCGCGTGGGCAACGATGGCCACGTGCTGGCGACCGACATTTCGTCCGCGATCCTCGGCTTCGCGGCTGCCGACGCGGCGCGGGCAGGGTTCCGAAACGTCGCAACCCGCGTCATGGACGGCGAAGCGCTGGACGTCGCACCCGAGAGCTTCGACGCCGTGGTCTCACGCGTCGGGCTGATCTATTTCCCCGACCAGCAGCGGGCGCTCGCCGGCATGCTGCGCGCCCTTCGTCCCGGCGGACGCGTCGCGGCCATCGTCTATTCGACCCCCGAGAAAAATCAGTTCTTCTCACTGCCGGTCTCGATCATCCGGCGCCGCGCGGGGCTCGGCGCGCCGCTGCCCGGACAGCCGGGCCCGTTCAGCCTCGGCGCGCCCGGCGTGCTCGCGGCCGCCTTCTCGCAAGCGGGGTTCCGCGACGTGCAGGTCGAAACCCTGCCCGCGCCCCTCGAGCTCGCCAGCGCCGCGGAGTGCGTGCGCTTCGAACGCGACTCGTTCGGGGCGCTGCACCAGATGCTCGGATCGCTCGATGAAGCCGGGCGCGAAGCCGCGTGGCAAGAAATCACCGAGGCGCTCGGCCAGTTCCAGTCCGAGCGCGGCTTCAGCGGGCCATGCGAGCTCCTGGTCGCGGCCGGTACCAAGCGCTGAAACCAAGGCTTCAGTCATTCACTTGGCGCCGATGTCGTCAGTTATGATGACGACGTCGCCCCGGCACGCCTTGTACCCGGTGACACAGCCTTTCAGGCAAAACCTCTCGCCAGCTGTGCCGGGTCGGTATCTCCGATAGCAGCTGTAGACGCAGTCCACGACTTCCTGGCTACAAGGATCGCCGGCCCCCGCAGCCTCGGGTCCTTCCGGGGTAACCTCGGCTGGGGGGTCATCGCCGATCGGTGAATCGATCGGATTCTGCGCGATGAGCTGCTCGGAACCTTCCGCAGAAGGTTCGCTGGTAAGCCCCTCGCCCGAGCACGCCGGCAAAATCCCGCACAGCAGCGTGAGCGCGAACACGCGTACCGCGATCGTTCGTCGGGGTGTGGTCGTGATCGAGCTCGTTCGCTTCCTGCGCGCGGCGTGGCAGGCGGTGCTAGCGGGTTTCGAATCGTCGTATTGCATGCGCTTCCTCTCTTCCGACTCCTGGAGCTCGCGCTCTCGAGAACGAGAACGGGAATTCCGTGTTCACGTTCGCCTTTAGCAAGCTCTAGCAAGTGACGTTCCAATGGCGCGAGGTCGGGTGCTTGCCGGGAGGTTGCCCGCGCGTCGCTTCGAGGCGCACGTCGAGCATTTGTTGCGCGAGTCGAGCACGCAGCTTGCGCAATTCTGTCCGCGCTGTGCCGAGCTTGGAGCGGGCTGATCGCGTGGCTCGCGCGCACCTTTCGCGAGCGTCATCACTTCCGCTGCGCGGGAGCGTGGCCTCGCGTGCGAACGGCACGCTGATCTGCCAGCTCAACGCGTCGCTCCTCACATCGATCGAGGTGAGCCCCTGTCGCGACACTGCCCGACGGCTCGGAAAAGGTCGAGCTGGCCCCCGGCCTTTTTGGCTACCTGCCAGGCGGAGCAGAGGTCGCTTCGGCTCACGAAAACGCGATCCTCTTTCAAAAATTCGGCGAACCCCCGCGCGAGGACTCGAATCTGTCTGGCCGGTGTCTTGCGAACATGGCCGCGTTGGCTCTTCAGCGAGGCGGGTTCGTTCTTGCGAGGTCGTGCACGTGCCGGCCGTTTCCGCGTCGGCCGTGTCGAACGCCTGTCCCGGACGAATTACGTGGCGCGGATTATCGGCGCCGCCGGCTCGATGTTGCGTGGTTCGCCCCGGACGACGTTTGCGGAAAAACGCGCCTTGTCGGAAGTCGTGACGATGCTACGGCGCGACGAGAGCAGCATGTGAGGGCGCTGGGCTCGGCGCGATCACCTCAAACGGGAGGAAGCACCATGATGCAAAAAGACGCTACTCTGCCTCGGGCGTCGGTATTGGCGGCGCTCGTCGTGGTTTCGATTCTCGCGGGCTGTAACCAAATCTTCGACCTGGAGGAGACCGAGCTCGCCAAGACGAACTTCTACACCTGCAGCTGCGATTGCTCGCGTCGGGTCGTCGCACCAACCGGCGGCAGCCTCTTCACCTCGCCCGGCGGCCTGTTCCTCGACACGGTGCTGATCGGCGCTGAGGGAGCCATCGTCGACGGACCGGAGGACGGAGACGTCAACGGCCAGCTGGTGCCGTTCTGGCAAGTGAGCTTCAACGGGCTACCGGTAGGCTGGATCGTCGAGGCCGCGCTGACGGTGGCAAACGAAACCCTCGTGACGAAGTCGCCGAACGTGTGCCTGCCAGCGAAATTCAACCCGTACCTTGGTGGCACCGACACGCCTTTGTTCACCGACCTCCAAGGATTGTGCAGGGCCGAAGTCGCCGACGCAGCTCAGGTCGCGATCGACGATTTGCTGACTCCGCTCGGGAAGTTTTTCTGCCAGTGCGACGCCAAGACAGTGGACTTGACCACGACGAAGTACGATAAGAGCTGCACCAAGGCGTGTTCTGGCAGCGATCAGGTCTGCCTCGTCGCCGGCTTCGATCCGCCAGTCCCGACGCCCGCGCGGCTCGTCGACGAGATACTCCAGCCGGTGAGCGAGTGCGCAGTGGGCGACGCGGCCGGCACGGGCGTCATCGGTGAGGTGCAGATCACGGCGGGAGGCCACGCGCCGAAGACTCAGCCGAACGCGCGAGGAGCGATGCAAATCCGAGGTCGGCCGTGTGCGGCGGGCGCCGGCTGCCTCGTCGCGATTTCCTACCAACTGACGAGCGACGACGTCGAGTTCGACTCGGGCTCGATCTTCGCGGACGATCCGAAGTTCGTCGACATCGGGCTCGTGGGCGCCACCGAGCCCGACGCGATCAACATGGGGCCGTTCCTCGGCTTCCATCTTGGCGAGGTGAGCGCAGACAGCGCCTTCAGCTCGATCCGCGGCCGGCGTTCGGGCGAGTCCGACGCGTTTGCTCTCTCGGGCAGCAACACGGAGGGCCTGGCGCTGGCGGTGAACTGGCCGTCCAAGGTCTGCCGAATCGCGGGCGAGCTCGTGGGGCAGGCGGTCGGAGACGGCGACGAAGGAACCCTCGACGCGCAAGTGAACGTGGCGCTCGATGGCATCATCGTCAACCAGCCCCCGATCCCACGGGCGGGCGATGACCAGACGGTCGAGTGCACCGGGCCGAGCGGCGCCACCGTCACGCTCGACGCCTCCGCGAGCACTGACGCTGACGGCAACATCTCGTTCTACGAGTGGCGTCGAGGCTCGCAGACCGGAACACAACTCGCGGCGCCGTCGGCAAGCCCCTCGGTCACCGTGACGCAGGCGCTCGGCCAGCAAACCTACCACGTGCTCGTGGCCGACAGCGCGTTCGCTGCAGATCGCGACTTGGTCGACGTGAGCGTCTCGGACACGATCGCACCGAGCATCGATTGCAACGCCCCGGCCACGATCACCCCCTCCGACGCGCCGGGGAAAGGGAGCCTCGGCCTGTCGTTCACCGCCACGGCGAGCGACGCCTGTACCGGAGTGTCGTCGCTCGCGATCACCGGAGTCACGTGCACGAGGCCGACGTCCTGCCACGCGCAGTTCAGCGGCGCTACGCTCACCATCACCGAATCGGGCGGCGTCGGCAACCTGATCAGCTGGACTCTGCAGGCTCGCGACGGCGATGGGAACCCGAGCGAGAAGACCTGCGTGCTGCGAGTCGTGAGGACGCAGTAAGCCTCAGTCATGCAGGCAGACGATGCCGTTGCCGGATGCGCGTAACCCAGGGTCCCGATCCGAGTAGGGATCGATTTCACGCTCCTTCTCGCCTGAGCGCGTAGCGCTATGGATGCGGGAGCTGCGATCAGCGCCCGCTCGATGGTACGCGCGACGCCGCCGCTCTCGCGACGAGCGCCGCGACCATCCCCGATGACGTGCAGCCTGCGCGAGACGCGACCCGGCGAGCCGCCGGGTCAACTTTTCTGAGGAAGCAGCTTGCCGCACTCCGCTTGGATTTTCGGCTTTGCCCCAGCGACGTCGGCAGTACCGGCAAAGATCTCGGCAGCGCTGGACGTCGCACGGAGCTGCTTCCATGCGCACTCGCAAAACTTTTCGGTACCGGGCTTTTCGCCGTTGCAACCCTCCAAGAATGCGGCGCGCGCGACCTTCTCCGGCAGCTTCGCACCGCAGCTCTTTGGCAGCGTCTTCGTCGCCGCGATGAGGCGTTCGCTGTTCGCACTTTCGTGCAGCACCAGGTCGCCCACCGACAACGTCTTTCGGAGCTCCGTCCACGCGCACTCGCAGTACGGGCCAAGCTCGCTGTTCTTGGCGCCGCACCCCTCGACGAACTTTTCACGGGCCGCCGGCTCGGGGATTTTCCCGCCGCAGGTGGGAGGCAGCTTTTCTTTGTAGGAGGCCATCTTCGCCGGGTCAGGCTCCTTCGCAGTCAGCTCCTTCTCGCTGAAGATGCTCAGCAGCAGATCCCAACTGCATTGGCAGTAGTCGGGCGCACCGCTCATGCCTTTCGCGCACGAGCCCATGAACTGCTCCCGTTGCTGGGCGAGCTCCGGACCGCCCGAGCCTCCGCTGGGAGCTCCTTCACCCGTTTCACTACTGTTCGAGCTGGGTGCGTTCGGCGACGCCGGCGGAGCGCCCGTCGAGCCACCGCAAGCTACGACCACGAGCGACCACGAACCAAGGGCAATCCACCCGCGAGTTTTCACGCTTCGGGAAGCTAGCCCAGCTTGGCGGGGGCGTCAGTTGCTAACGCACTGCCGGCGCTACCGCAATTTCACGCGACTTGCAGCCGCGTCGTCGCGAAGGAGCGAGCGCTGCGTTCGCGACCAGATCCCAATCGGGGGGCCGACAGAGAGCGCGGAACCGTAAGCTTGGGTGCCAAGCCGCTCGGTGCGGGACGCATGGCAGGGATCGCCAGCGTTCAGCAGAGCTCGAAAGGGCTCGGGTTGCTCCCCCGTCGGAGCAGCGGCGCTTCACGACCCGTCCGTGCTCGGCTTCGCCTGCGCGCGTCCGGGGGCCCTCAACGCCCGGCTGGGCCGGGCGGAGGGTCCCGAACTCCGCAGATCGGCGCTGACCTTTGGGCGCTCCATCTCCTCGCAAACAAGTGCATCCTGTCTGCAGAATCTGAAGTTGGAAGGATCGTAATGTCGATCGTGTTTTTGGTTCACCACATCGCTCGTAAGGACGAGCCGGATGAAGACGTGAAGCTTATCGGCGTCTACTCCGTTCGCGCGAAGGCCGACGCCGCCATTCGTCGCCTTTCTAGTAAACCTGGGTTCGTAGAGTATCCCGACGGCTTTCACGTCTCCGAGTACGAACTCGATCGCGACCATTGGACCGACGGTTTCTTCACCGTTCCTTGACGCATTTCATCTTGCGGCCCGCCCAGACGCTGACAACGTTGGACAGACTGCAACGCCTAAGTCGGTGAGCTGACGATGCGACGCGAGATGCGAGACGAAGCCGAAGCTTTCGCCCTTGTCATCGAGACCAGCCTCCTTGACGCTCACCAAGCAGTTGAATGGGCGCGTGATCTAATGGCCACGGGTGCAGGTTCCGTCGACGACTTGGTAGACATCGCCGGCGCAATTCGACCGCACCCGCTGGACGCGGTCGCGATGCTACGACGACTGCCAGGGACTTCCGATCCCGTGCGGCTGTTTCGCATCGTGCTCCGACACGCTGCAGATCTTTTGCGAGCACAACCAGACGCATGGCCGCGCGTGACCCGGGCGCTCGAGCAGATCGCCTTGCGAGTCGACTTGCCCGAGGAGCTCGCCGAGCCCTGCCGACGCCTCGACGACGAACGTGCCCTCGCTGAGCAAGGCAGTTACGGCGACATCGACGATGTCCACGCCGAGTTGCTCGCGTTCCTGGAGCTCCACGCCGAGCCGTAATTTTGCACCCCTATCGCGCCGAGCGCGCGGAGCGGTTGGTCGACTTCTTGGCCCCGGCCGGCAAGCTTGTGGTCGAAATCGAGGGTCCCTATCACCAGCGCACTCGGACCGCGGACGCGCGCCGCGAACGCAAGCTGGTTCGGCTCGGCTATCGCGTGCTGCGGCTCGAGGCTCAGCTCGTGGCTCGTGATCTTGCCGGCGCAATCGCGCGCATCCGCTCGGCGCTCCTCGAGTCGGGCAGCAAATAAGCCGGGGCCCTGCCCGCGTGTCCACCTTGCTTCCGGCTAGCCGCGAGTTTCTGGCCGTCGACACCTGTCTCGACCGAGGCGGCTCGTTCGACTACGCCCGCTCGCGCTGCGACCTCGCGGTCAACCACCCCGGCGGGCGTGCCTACTTCGAGCGCCATCCGTTGCGGGGAACCGCGTCGCTCGTGACGGCGCTTGTCCTCGGCCTTTGCGCGTGGGCGGTTCGGCGGCGGATTAGTCCGGGGTGGGAGGCTCCCTCTTGAGGAAGCCGGCAGGACCCATTCCCTGCTCATCCGTTCCCCCACGTGGGTACGGGTGCCCAACATTCGACGCAGTGCCCCACCGCCCACTTGCGAACCTCCGTACCCCCTGCTAGGTAGGCGTCCCCTTTTCGGGGCCGGTGCTCGTCTTAGGACGCGCCTCCTGGCTCCGACAGCCGCCCGAAAGGCGGTGTGCGGCGCGGCCCACGGGGGCCGCGAGTAGTCCGCCCGCCTGTTGGTCGGATTGCCGGGTCGCCTTGACGCCCCGAGGGGCGACAAGTCTCACCAGGGAAACTGTCGATGATTAGCGAAGCTAGTGCGAATTATCAGAGGATCAGTCCGCGGAAAGCGCGGATCATCGTCGACCTCGTAAGGGGGCGCGATGCTTCCGAGGCCCTGCAGCTCCTCGATTTCACGACGAAGGCCGGCGCGCCCTTCGTGAAGAAGCTGGTCGCGAGCGCGGTGGCGAACGCGCGGATGAAGCGGCCGGACCTGGACGTCGACACCTTGTTCATCAGCAAGGCGACGGTCGACAAGGGGCCGAACTCGCACATGCGGCGCTGGAGGCCGCGGGCGATGGGCCGCGCGACCCGGGTTCAGAAGGGCGTCAGCCACATCCACATCGAGCTCGACCAAAGGTAGGACCCGGATGGGACAGAAAACACACCCCTATGGCTTCCGGCTCGGCGTCATCAAGACGTGGACGAGCAAGTGGTACGAGGACAAGCAGTACACGAAGTGGCTGCACGAGGACATCCGCATCAAGCGGGCCGTGAAGGAGTACCTCTACAACGCGAACGTCGCGTCGGTCGAGATCGAGCGAGCGGCGAACAAGGCGAAGGTCATCATCTATACGGCGCGGCCGGGGATGGTGATCGGTAAGGGCGGCAAGGGGATCGAGATTCTGAAGAGCGGGAACGTCGACTCGGCCGCGAAGGGCGAGACGAAGTTTCCGGGCGTTCAGGCGTTCACGGACAACGAGGTGTTCATCGACGTTCAGGAGGTGCGCAAGGCGGAGACCAACGCGCAGCTCGTGGCGGAGAACATCGCGACCCAGCTCGAGCGGCGGATTGCGTTCCGGCGCGCGATGAAGAAGGCGCTGACCACGGCGATGAAGTTCGGCGCGAAGGGCGCCCGCATCGTGTGCGCGGGTCGCCTGGGCGGCGCGGAAATGGGCCGCGTCGAGACCTATCGTGAGGGGCGCGTGCCGCTTCACACGCTCCGCGCCGATGTCGACTTCGGCCTTGCTGAAGCCCGCACCACGTACGGGACGATCGGCGTCAAGGTTTGGATCTTCAAGGGTGAGGTTTTGCAGCGCAAAGCCCGCCGCATCCCCGAGTAAGAGTCATGCTCTCTCCCAAGCGCACGAAGTACCGAAAGCAGCAGAAGGGCCGTAACCGCGGCGCCGCCTGGACGGGCAGCGACGTGTCGTTCGGCGACATCGCGCTCCAGGCTACGGAGAACATGTGGATCTCGTCCCGCCAGATCGAGGCGAGCCGCATGGCGATCCAGCGGCACGTGAAGCGCGCGGGAGCGCTGTTCATCCGTGTGTTTCCGGACAAGCCGATCACCAAGAAGCCGCTCGAAGTCCGCATGGGTTCCGGCAAGGGCGGCGTCGAAGGCTGGGTGGCCGTGGTGAAGCGCGGGCGGATTTTGTTCGAGCTCCAGGGCATCCCCGAGGCCGAGGCGCGCGCGGCGTTCCGGCTGGCGGCGGCGAAGCTGCCGATCGCGACGCGCGTGCTGGTGCGAGGAGACCTGTGATGAAGGCCAAGGATTTACGGGAGCGTCCCAGCGACGACCTGATCGAGCTCCGGAAGATGATGACGAAAGATCTGTTTTCCTACCGGATGAAGAACTTCACCAATCAGCTCGAGGACACGAGCTTGATCGGCAAGACCCGCAAGGACATCGCGCGCATCGAGCAGATTTTGACCGAGCGCAAGCGCGCGGGCGGCAAAGCCGAGGGAGGTGAGTCGTGAGCGCAGCTGACCCGACCGCCCCCAGCCCCGTTGGGGAGCATCCGGTAGACGTCGTCACCAAGCGCAAGCTGATCGGCCGCGTGGTCAGCGACAGGATGACCAAGACCGTCGTGGTCGAGGTCACGCGCTTCAAGCGCGAGGCGATGTACAAGAAGTACATTCGCGTGCGTAAGCGCTACAAGGCGCACGACGCGAAGGACGAGTACAAGACGGGCGACCGCGTCGAGATCCTCGAGCACCGGCCGTTTTCGAAGCACAAGCGCTGGCTGGTGACGCGGCTGATCGAGCGTCCGGCGCAGGAGCTCGTGCAGAAGGCGCCCGAGGGCGAGGAGAGCGAGGAGTCGTGATCCAGGCGCAGTCCGTGCTCGACGTCGCCGACAACTCCGGCGCCAAGAGCGTCCAGTGCATCAAGGTGCTGGGCGGGTCGCGGCGGCGTTATGCCGGGTTGGGCGACGTGATCGTCGTCAGCGTCAAAGAAGCGCTGCCCGGCGCCAAGGTGAAGAAAGGCGAGACTGCGCGCGCCGTGGTCGTGCGCACGCGCCGCGAGTACCGGCGCCCGGACGGCAGCTACATCAAGTTCGACGACAACAGCGCGGTGTTGATCACGCCGACGCTGGAGCCGGTCGGGACGCGCATTTTCGGCCCGGTGGCTCGCGAGCTCAGGGCGAAGAAGTTCATGAAGATCATTTCGCTGGCGCCGGAGGTGCTGTGATGCGGCGGCTTCGCGTCGGTGACGAGGTCGTGGTCATTCGTGGCAACGACAAGGGCAAGCGCGGCAAGGTGACGCGCGTGCTCGGCGAGCAGGGCAAGGTCGTGGTCGAGGGTGTGAACTCGGTGAAGCGCCACATTCGCGCCACGCCGCAGCGCCCGGGCGGCATCCTCGAGGTCGAGGCGCCGCTGTTCGAGAGCAAGGTGATGCTGGTCGACCCCGAGGGCGGCAAGCGCACCCGGGTCAAGAGGAAGATCGAGGACGGCCGGAAGCAGCGCGTGGCGAAGAGCGGCGCGGTGCTGGCGGTCGCGGAGAAGTAGTCATGTCGGACGTCGTCCCCCGTCTTCGCGCCAAGTACCAGAAAGAGGTCGTGCCGGCCCTGATGACGCGTTTCAACTACACGAACGCGATGCAGGTCCCGCGGCTGAAGAAGATCGTCATCAACATGGGCCTGGGCGAAGCCGTCAACAATCCGAAGCTGATCGAGTCCGCCGTCAAGGAGCTGACCGCGATCGCCGGGCAGAAGCCGGTGGTGACGCGGTCGAAGAAGGCGATCGCGAACTTCAAGCTGCGCGCGGGGCTGCCGATCGGCGTCAAGGTCACGCTGCGCCGCGAGCGCATGTGGGAGTTTCTGGACCGCCTGATCGCCTTGAGCTTGCCGCGCGTGCGCGATTTCCGTGGCGTTGGCCCGAAGGCCTTCGACGGCTGCGGCAACTACACGCTTGGACTGAAAGAACAGATCGTGTTTCCCGAGATCAACTTCGACAGCGTCGACAAGGTCAAGGGAATGAACATCACCGTATGCACCACCGCCGGGTCGGACGGGGAAGCCAAGGAGCTCCTCGAACAGCTCGGGATGCCTTTCCGGAACTAGGAGCAGAACCAGTGGCTCGAGCCTCTCAGTGGGTAAAGCTCAACCGTCCCCCGAAGTTTTCGACGCGCGCCGTCACGCGCTGCAACGTCTGCGGGCGATCGCGCGCGGTCTATCGGGATTTCAAGCTGTGTCGCATCTGCCTGCGCCTGCTCGCTCTGAAGGGTGAGCTGCCGGGAGTCACGAAGGCGAGCTGGTGACCTCATGATGACCGACCCGATCGCAGACATGCTGGCGCGCATCCGCAACGCCGCGATGGCGCGTCACGACACCACGCGCGTTCCAGCCAGCAAGATGAAGAAAGCCATCGCCGAGATCCTCAAGGCGGAAGGCTACCTGGCCGACGTGCGCGAAGAGGAGTGGGGGCCGAACAAGCATCCCTCGCTCACGCTGGCGCTGAAATACGGGCGCGAGCAGGAGAGCGCTTTTCAAGACATGCGCCGCGTGTCGCGGCCTGGCCGTCGCGTGTACGTGCGCCACGATCAGATCCCGCGCGTGCTGAGCGGGCTCGGGGTTTCGATCCTGAGCACGTCGCAGGGGCTGATGACGGACAAGGAAGCGCGGCGCCGTAAAGTAGGCGGCGAGCTTCTGTGTGAGGTGTGGTGATGACGCAAGCGGCAGCACAACCAGCGACTCCCGCGGCCAAGCAGTCGCGCGTCGGCCGCCGCGGGCTGCCGATTCCGAAGGGCGTGACCGTGACGATCGAGGCCACGAGCGTCCACGTGCAGGGTCCGAAGGGCAAGCTCACGCGTCCGGTACCGGCAGACGTGAAGATCACGCGCGAAGGGGACACCCTGCGCGTCGACGCAACCAGCGCTGGCCGCGGCGGAGCACGGCTTCAGGGCCTGGTCCGCGCGCTGATGGCGACCATGATCAAGGGTGTGGTCGACGGTTACGAGCGCACGCTCGAGCTCGTCGGCACCGGCTATCGCGCCGAGCTGAAGGGCAAGACGATTCACTTCGCTCTGGGGTTTTCTCACCCCAAGACGTTCGCGCTGCCGGCGGAGATCACGGCGACGATTCCCGGTGATTCCAAGGGCACCATCCTGGTGTTGAACTCGCCCGACAAGGCGAGCCTCGGGCAGGCGGCGGCGACCATCAAATCCTTTCGTCCGCCGGAGCCGTACGGCGGCAAGGGCATCCGCTACCGCGGCGAGAACATTCGTCGTAAAGCGGGCAAGGCCGGCAAGGCCAAGGGCGGCGGGAAGTAGCCCGAGGGGTGCGAGGTTAGAGCCATGGTGATGAAGATTACCGGTCGGCAGCGACGCAAGCTGCGCATCCGAACCAAGATCAGCGGCAGCACCGAGCGTCCCCGGCTCAGTGTGTTTCGCAGCTCGTCGCACATTTACGCTCAGGTCGTCGACGATGTGGTCGGGCGCACGATTGCGACCGCCTCCACCCTGTCGCGGGACCTGAAAGGCACGCTCGAGAACGACACCAAGACCGAAGCGGCGAAGAAGGTCGGGGCACTGATCGCGAAGATTTGCCTCGCGAAGCAGGTCGACAAAGTCGTCTTCGATCGCAATGGGTACCTCTACCACGGGCGCGTCAAGGCGCTCGCCGACGCGGCCCGCGAGGCCGGTCTGAAGTTCTAAAGGAACGCACCAAATGGCGTTTGAACAGCTGGACGAAGAGAAGCTCAAGGAGCGGGTGATCCACATCAACCGCGTGGCGAAGGTCGTCAAAGGCGGCCGGCGCTTCAGCTTCTCGGCTCTGGTCGTCGTCGGCGACGAGGCGGGACACGTCGGTGTCGGTCTCGGCAAGGCCAACGAGGTTCCCGAAGCGATTCGCAAGGGCAACGACCAGGCGCGCAAGAACCTGTTCCGCGTGCCGATGATCGGCGCGACGATCCCACACGACGTCATAGGCGACTTCGGTGCGGGGCGCGTGCTGCTGCGGCCTGCCGCGCCCGGCACGGGCGTGATCGCGGGCGGCCCGGTGCGGGCGGTCGTCGAATCGGCGGGCATCCAGGACATCCTGAGCAAGTGCCTCGGGTCGGCGAACAAGTACAACGTGGTCCACGCCACGATCCAGGCGCTCAAGAACCTGCGCTCGCCGGAGACCGTCGCTGCGGCGCGCGAAAAGAACGTGGACGAAGTGACGGCGGACTACCCGGTGGCCAAGGTGAGCGCCAAAGTAGCGGCGGCGACCCACCACACCGCGGTGACGGACGTCGGGAGCACGACGTCATGAGCACCGGTAAGCTCCATGTGCGGCAGATGAAGAGTGTGATCGGCCGCGCGCACCCGACGCACCGGGTGATCAAGGGGCTCGGCCTGCGCGGCCCGGGCTCGAGCGTGATCGTCGAGAACACGCCGTCCTTCCGCGGGATGATCAAGAAGGTGCTCCACCTGGTCGAAGTCGAGGAGAAGAAGCCATGACAGAGCACTTGGCGCGGGTCGCTCCGCCGCCGGGCGCCCGCAAGGCGTCGAAGCGCGTCGGCCGCGGTCAGGGGTCCGGTCTCGGCACCACCTGCGGCCGCGGTCAGAAGGGCCAGAAGGCCCGCAAGCCCGGCAACATCCGCAAGCTCCACTTTCAG
>Ga0111539_10006777_pt1 | contig 14744 bp, 13 predicted proteins | sample RhiMethybrSRZTD1_FD_79667 | JGI IMG/M metagenome (GOLD analysis project Ga0111539, IMG submission 79667) | Populus rhizosphere microbial communities from Tennessee, USA - Rhizosphere MetaG P. TD hybrid SRZTD1 (version 2) (version 2) | ecosystem: Host-associated > Plants > Roots > Rhizosphere >... | reverse complement strand
GCGGTGAGCGTCAGGTCCTCGGGCTCGTACTCGATCACGCGGTCGAGACCGCGAAGATCGAGCGCCACGTCGTAGCGGGCCGGGGCGCCGGCACGCGCGAGCTGCCCGCCGCCACCCCACGGCACCACCACCAGCCGGTCGCGTGAAGCGGCGCGCAGGACCTGGGCGACTTCATCGCGCGAGGCGGGGCGCACCGCGTGCCGGGGCGTCTGGCCGCCGAGTGCATAGTCGGATGGATCGACCGCGCGCGCTGCGTCGAGGCCGAGGTCGTGGGTGCTCAGATCCACGGGCCCTCCGCGTCCTCGCGCGGGAACATCGCGCCGATCCGGGCCGGGATCCCCTCGCGTGCCGAGCGTGCGCCTTCGCCGCAGCCGCCTCCGCCCGGCAGGATCTTCCCCGGGTTGAGCCGGCACGCCGGATCGAATGCGCGGCGCACGCGCTCCATGGTCGCGAGGTCGGCCTCGGCGAACATCTCCGACATCATCGGACGCTTCTCGATTCCGACGCCGTGTTCGCCCGAGATCGCGCCGCCCATCCGGATGCACATGCGCAGGATCTCGTGCGAGATCTCGAGCGCATCGGCCTGCGCCTTCGGATCGTCGGGGTCGAACAGGATGTGCGGATGCAGATTCCCGTCGCCGGCATGGAACACGTTGCCGGACGCGAGCTGGTGCCGGTCGGCGAGCCCGACGATCGTCTCGAGCGCCTCGGCGAGCCGGGTGCGCGGCACCACGCCGTCCATGATGTAGAAGCCCTTCTGCGTGCGCCCGTACGCGCCGAACGCGGACTTGCGGCCTTTCCAGATGGCAGCACGCTCGGCCGCATCCTGTGCGATCCGGATGTTGCCGGTGCCGTGCGCCTTCGCGTGCGCGACCACCGCCTCGACCTGTCCGCGCATGCTCTCCGCCGGCCCGTCGATCTCGATCAGCAGCACCCCCGCGGCGTCGGTCGGCAGCCCGATATGAAGCCACTCCTCGATCAGCTGGGTCGTGTGCTGGTCCATGATCTCCATCGCGGCCGGGACGATGCCGGCTGCGATCACCGCCGACACGGTGCGGCACGCGTCCACGATCGAAGGGAAGTCGAACAGCATGGTCTCGACCGCGGCCGGCTTCGGCATCAGCCGCACGCAGATCTCGGTCACGATCCCGAGCGTGCCCTCGCTGCCGCACACCACGCCGAGCAGGTCGTCGTTCGCCGCATCGGGCGCCTCACCGCCGAGCCGGACCGCGCTGCCGTCGGCCAGTACCACCACCGCGCCCAGGATGTGATTGAACGTGACGCCGTACTTCAGACAGTGCGGACCGCCGGCGTTGGTGGCGACGTTGCCGCCCACCGTGCTGACCTGCTGCGAGGCGGGATCGGGCGCGAAGTAGAGTCCGAGCGGCGCGAGCTGCTGGGACAGCTGGAGATTCACCAGGCCGGGCTGGACCCACGCGAACATACGGTCGGCGTCGACGCTCAGAATCCGCCCCATGCGGTTGAGGCTCAGGACCACCCCGCCCTGCATCGGCGTTGCGCCGCCTGCCAGGCCGGTGCCGGCGCCGCGCGGCGTCACCGGCACGCCATGCGCGTTCGCCCAGCGCACGATCGCCGTGATCTCGTCGGTCGAGCGTGGCAGCACCACCACGTCGGGACGGAACCGCTCGAGCGTCAGCGCGTCGGCTTCGTAGGTGAAGAGCGCGGCGTCGGTCGCGAGCACTCCTTCGTCACCGAGCAGGGCACGCAGCTCGGCGAGGTCGGACGCCGTGAAGCTCATCGCGATCCGGGAGCGGCGTTCGCGCGGGGGCGCGGTCCGTAGGTGGCGGCCAGCCAGCGCAACAGCGTGTCGGTCTCGGCCGAATCGAGCGGCGTGCCCCAGGTCTTCATGGTGCCGATCGTGCGTGCCCAGCCCGCCGAGTCCTTGTGCTGCTGGGTGATCAGCGTGGCGTTGTGGCACATGACGCAGCGCTGCTCGCCGAGCGCCTGCCCGGATCCCGCGGCGAGCTTGTCGGGATAGGGGCGCGCCAGCTTCGGCGTCCCGGCCGCGAACAGCGCGGTGACCGGCGGGATCGCAAGCAGCGCGACCACGGTCAGCGCGAGCAGCAGGCGGCGATCACGCGGCGCCATGAACCACCACCCGATGGATCGAGTTGTTCGCGTATCCGCTGGCGTTGGCGGTCGCCTGCTCGGGCTGCGTGTCGCCGTTGCCATCGCTGGCACGCGCGCGCAGCGCGACCTGCTGACTGGGACGCACGTCGATCTCGGCGCGCCACGGCCGCCACGCGTAGCCGTCCTTCGTTCCGTCGAGCCGCGCATCCGCCCACGTTTGTCCGTCGTCGGCCGACAGCTCGAGCCGCGTCACCCCGGAGGGGCCGGCCCATGCGAAGCCCTGAACGACCAGCCGGCCCGCCCGCACCTGGGTGTCGTTCAGCGGAGTCGTGATCAACGACTTCACGCGCAGCGTCTCGACCGGCGGCGCGCCGGCCGGTGCCGTGCCGGCCACGTTGTAGCGGTAGCTGCGCGCCATGAAATGGTTGTCCGACGGTTCCTTCTCGACCCGGATCCTCGTCACCCACTTCGACCACGCCATGCCGTACCACCCCGGCACCACCAGCCGCAGCGGGCCGCCGTGCCGGCGGGTCAGTTTCGCGCCATTCATCGTATGGGCGAGCAACGCGTCGTCCTGTGCCTTGTCGAGAGGGATGCTGCGCAGGAATTTCGGCGGGCCCGGCAGCGGCGCCTCGTCGACCCCTTCGAACCACACGTGTGCGGCGCCTTCCTTCACACCCGCGCGCTCGAGCACGCTCTTGAGCGCCACCCCCGACCAGTCGCCGTTGCCGACCGCGCCGCGTTCCCACTGCGTCCCCGAAGTGGTCGCTGAGGGAAACAGACCGCGGCCGTTCCCCGCGCATTCGAGGACCGCGGTGCGCTTCACCAGCGGCTGCGCGCGCAGCTCGGCGAGCGTGAAGGTGTGCGGGCGCTCGACCAGTCCAGTGACCTCGAGACGCCAGGCGCGCTCGTCGATCTCGGGCACCGGGAAATGGGTGCGCACGAAGAACCGGTCCTCGGGCGTGATCACCGAGCGTCCGAGCGCTGCGACCGAGGTCTCCCAGTGTTCCGGCCACTCGTTGCGGACGATCAGGTCGGGACTCGGGAGCGCGGTCAGCGCGTCGCGGGCGAACGGCGGGAGGGCGGATGCCACCCATGCGGCGCCGGCGGCCAGTGCGCCTGTGCGAAGGAACGCGCGACGGGGAAGGCTCACGACGGCACTCTAGACGTGGGAACCGGTTCCCGCCAGCCCCACCGCACGGAGCAGCTGCTCGAAACGCGGGTCGCCGCGCAGCGGATCGAGCCGGGGATGAACCTTGAGCTGGGCCAGCATCCGGTCGCGCTCCGCCAGTGCCTGGTCGAGCCAGTGGAACGCGGTGTCGATCTCGCCGAGCCCCGCGTAAACCGAGGCGATCGCGTAAGGCGAGACGAGCGCGGTCCGGGCCCGCTCGAGCACGCGCGACAGCACCCGTTCGGCCGACGCCCGCTGGCCCGCGACCGCATATGCATGCGCGAGCGCGGCTGAGTCCTCGGGATCGGAGCCGATCCGTGCGAGCGCGACCCGGAAGCCCTCGATCGCTTCCTCGTGCAGGCCCATTTCCTCCTGCGCGCGGGCCACGTTCATGCCGCCGAGGAAGAAACCGGGCGCCAGATCGAGCGCACGCCGATACTCGGCGATCGCGCGGTCGTACTCGCGCCGGTAGTAATGGATGTCGCCGTGCGCCGACGCGATCACCGGCGAGAGTGGATCCAGCTCCGAGGCTTTCACCGCTTGCTCGAGCGCCTCGTCGAACCGGGCCTGCGAGACCATGTGCTCGGCGTACCACTGCCGTGCGGTCGCATAGCCGGGCTGGAGTGCGAGCGCGCGTTCGAACTCGCGGCCCGCGGCCGGCCAGTCCCAGTCGTGATACTGGAGCGCGAACGCGAGCGAGGTGTGAGCCTCGGCCAGGTCCGGATCCAGCTCGAGCGCGCGCTGCGCGGCCGCCTTGGCGGGCGGGAACGTCTCCGCCGAGCGCAGCCAGCGGAATGCGCCACGGATGTTGTGGCAGTCGGCGACCCCGGTCCACGCCAGCGCGTAGGTCGGGTCCTCCTCGATCGCGTTCTGGAATGATTCGAGCGCGCGCGTCACCGCCTCGGGCGAGCGCTGCTCCCAGAAGAAGCGCCCCCGCACGTACGCCTCGTAGGCGCGCGGCGATACCGGGCGCGAGCGAACGAAGTGCGCATGCTCGCTCGGGCTCATGCGCAACCGGATGCCGTCGGCGACCGCGACCGCGATCGCGCGCTGGAGATCGAGCACGTCCGCGAGCGGGCGGTCGAAGCGCTCGGACCACAGCGTGCGCTCGGTGGCGGCGTCGACCAGGCGCAGCGTCACCACCACCCGCGCACGGTCGGTCGCCACCGAGCCTTCCAGCACCGCGCCGACCCGCAGCGCGCGCGCGATCTCGGGCAGCGGCCGGCGGGAGCCCTTCCACGCCATCGCCGAGGTGCGCGAGATCACGCGCAGGGCCTCGAGCCGCGCCAGCTCGGTGATCAGTGCCTCGGTCATGCCGTCGGCGAAATACCCGGACGACGGCTCGGTCGAATGGTCGACCAGCGGCAGCACCACCAGCGAGCGGATCGTCTGGACGTCGTCTCCGGCCGGCTGTCCATCGGCGCGGCTCAGGCGGTCCATCACCGAGCGCGTGTCGGGGCGGCGCGCGGGCTCGCGATCCAGCAGCTCGGTGACCAGCCGATCGAGCTCGGCAGTGAGGCCGGGCCGCAGCTGGGCGGGCGGCACCGGCGTCTTGTGAAGGACCTCGTAGATGAGCGCGGTCGCGAGCTCGGCCCGATGCGGCGGGCGACCGGTCGCCATTTCGTACAGCACCGCGCCCAGCGAGTAGAGATCCGACGCGACGCCCGACTCCTGTCCGAGCATCTGCTCGGGCGCCATGTAGGGCAGCGTGCCGGCGAGGATGCGCGGGTCGGTGCGGCCGGCTTCGACCGCCAGCTCGGAGCCGCGCTCGAGCAGGCGCGCGAGCCCGAAGTCGAGCAGCTTCACCCGGCCCTGCGGCGTGACCATGATGTTCGACGGCTTGAGGTCGCGATGGACGACGCCCAGCTCGTGCGCGCCCGACAACGCCTCGGCGATCTGTCCGCCCAGTTCGCGAACGTCGCTCTCCGCCATCGGACCGTCGCCCAGCACCGCGTCGAGCGTTCGCCCGGCGACCGCCTCCATCACGATGAAGTCGATCCCGCGATCGCTCTCGAATGCGTGGATCGCGGCGATGCCGGGATGGGCGACGCGGGAGAGGACCATCGCTTCGCGATGGAAGCGGTGGCGGTGCGCCTCGTCGGCCAGCACTTCGGGCGGCAGCACCTTGACCGCCACTTCGCGCGCGAGGCGTTCATCGAGCGCGCGGTACACCTGACCCATTCCGCCTGCGCCGAGCGGTTCGAGGATCCGGTAGTGACGCAGCGTGGTGCCGATCACGGCTCGTCCCCGGGGTGGGGTGACTGGTGCCTAGGCAGCCCCGACGCGGCTGCCCGCGAGTCTTTCGATGACCTCCGCCACCTGCCGGTAGCCGGTCTCGAGCAGAAAGTCCGAACGGCGGCCGTAGCTCTTGTGGCCGAGGATGTAGAAGTCGGGCTCCGGATGGGCGAGCGCATCGGCCCCCACCACCGGGGCGGCCAGGCAGTCGCGCTCGGGTCCCAGCGCCGACGCCAGTTTCACCGGCGCTTCGCTCGCGTGGCTCTCGTCGACCTGCAGCTCGCGGAACAGCGAACGGTCGGGCTGATAGCCGGTGTTCACGATCACGTGGTCGACCTCCTCGATCTGCGGCGCATCGTCGATCCGCAGGTTGACCCGGTAGCGATGGGTCGCCGAGTTGAACTCGAAGCCTTCGATCACCGCGTTGCCGACGTGGCGCACGTGGGGGCTGGTGCCCCCGACCAGCGCGCGTCCCTCCGCGCGGAGCGCGCGACGTCCCGGCAGCGGGTCGTCGGCGATCTCGCGCAGAACGCGGTCCGCGGCACTCCGAGTGACCCACACCACCCGCGTTCCCTCGGCCGCGGAGGCGAGCTGAGCCAGTGCGACCACCGTGGTCGCCGCGCTGCTGCCACCGCCAGCCACCAGCACGGTCCGCCCGGCGTAGCGGGGGCGCCGCGCGCCCAGCACGTCGTCGGGGTGATAGGAGAACTGCGGCGCCAGGTACAGCTCCTGGCGCGCGGGAATCCCGCCGTCGCCGGCGTGATTGGGCCGCGCGTATACACCCGAAGCGTCGATCACCGCGAACGCATGGATGTAGTTCTCGCGCCCGCCCTGGTCGCGCACCTGCAGCCGGAACGGATGCTCACTGCGCTCCGGCCGGCCGGCGAGATCGCCTTTCAGCAGTCCCCGGCGCGAGACGTGGATCACGTCCGCGTGCGGGTGGATGCGGCGCTCCAGCTCGGGCAGGCGGGCGATCGCGGCGAGATAGTTCTCCGCCAGTTCGAGGCCGGTCGGGAAGAGGTCGGGATCCGGACGGCTCCAGCCCGCGCGCTCCAGATGCGCGACCGACGCGGCCCCCAGGTTCATGCGCCACGGCGTGAACATCCGGATGTGTCCCCAGGCGATCGCGTGGGTTCCGACCTCGCCGCGCTCGAACACGTGCACGTCGAAGCCGCGGTCGAGCGCCGCGAGCGCGGTCTCGAGCCCGATCGGGCCGGCGCCGATCACCGCCAGCGTGTTGCGATCGGGAAGGGGCATGCGATTCTCCGGGTGGTGGTGGTCGGTTCGCCGCGGTGGCGGCGGGCCGGAGACTGTAGACGAGACGGGCCGTCCCTGCACCGTGCCGGGACCAGCCGCGGGGGGGCGCGTGCGGTTCTACACCATCGGGTACGGGGGGCGGGCGCCCGGGGAATTCGTGGCGCTGCTCCAGCAGCACGGCATCCGCACCGTGGTCGACGTCCGGCTGCGGCCGGAATTCTCGAGCATGGGCGTATATGCACGCGCGAAGCGTCCCGACCGCGGGGTCCAGGCGCTGCTCGAATCCGGAGGCATCGGCTACGTGTCGAAGGTCCAGCTCGGGAACGTGTTCATGGATCGCGACGACTGGCGTGCGCGCTACCAGGACCTGCTGGACCGCGCCGGGCACCTGCTGGTCGCCGGTCTCGAGGACATTCCCGGACCGATCGCGCTCCTGTGCGCCGAGCAGCGGGTCGCCGAGTGTCATCGTGGCGTGATCGCGGACCATCTCGTGAAGACACGGAATTGGGAAGTCACGCACATCGAGTGACGCGCGGTTTTGCGTGCCCTTTTCACGGGGCAGCGATTACAAGCGCAGAGCGCTTTCGACTCTCTTTCCGCGCGGCTTCAGCACTCGGTGAAGTTCCCGAATCCGCCCTCCCGCAATGCCTTCGGCGTTTTCGCGCATTCCGGCACGGGCCCTGCGATACCCGTGGGTGAAGGGCGCACTGGATGTGTCCGACATTTCGAGGCCGAACCGAGGAGGACGGTATGAAGAGTCATCTCGCAAAATTCGCAGCGGTGATGTTGACGACCGCTTTCCTGGGCGCTGGATGGATGTACGCCAACGGCCAGTACTACGAGAACGATCGCTACAACAACGACCGCTACAACAATCAGCGGTACAGCGAACGTGGCCGCTGGTCGCGCAACCAGGCGGTGCGCGCGGGCACGCCGATCGACGTTCGTCTGGATACGCGGCTCGCGACCGACGACAACAGCGCGGGCGATACCTGGGTGGGCACGGTGGTCAGTGACGTCGTGTCGCCGAGCGGTCGCCGGGTCATGATTCCGCGCGGTACCCGTGTGGAAGGCGTCGTCACCGTCTCCGAGCAGGGACGGAAAGGCGTGAAGGGCCGGATGGACCTGGCGGTCCGTTCGATCGAACTCAATGGTGACGTTCGTCGCATGAACGCGTCGACCGAGCCGATCATCGACGGCAGCAAGCAGGCCAAGAAGATCGGTGCAGTGATTGGTGGCGCTGCGGCGGGCGGTCTGCTGGGTCACGCAGTCGGTGGCGACAAGGGTGGCGTCCTGGGCGGTCTGCTGGGCGGCCTGGCCGGATACGGCGCAACCCGACACTCCGGCAGGACGGTGACCGTTCGAGAAGGGACCGTGATCACGTTCACCACCACCACTGACATGCTCGCCTATCGCTAGGTACGAAGCATTACAGTGGTGACGAGGGGCGCCCGAACGGGCGCCCCTTCGTATTGGGGCGCGAGTCCGTTCCCTTCGAGGCCTTCTGCTTGTTGTGCTTCGATTCCTTGTCGCGTTCGCGCTGCGAGTCAGCCCCTGGTCGACCGTCGCGCTATTCGAACTCGGCCACGATCGGCGCGTGATCGGACGCGCAGCCCGGGCCGTCGAGCCCGGTGATCGTCCGGCCACGGGTGGCGGGCGGCGCCCCCGCACTGCGCCAGCCGCGGCCCGCAAACCAGTCGAGGCGCAACGTCCCGCGGCCGACCGCCCAGCGCACCAGCGGGCTCATGAGCCGGGCGAGCCAGTCCCATGCGCGTGCCTCGTCGACGCGGTCGAAGCGCAGCTGCAGCGAGCGCTGGTAGTCGACGTAGGGCGCCCACGCGAACCCGCCCGCTTTCAGGAGGTCGAACAGCGGCTCGCGATGCGCCCCTTCGTCGGGGTGCAGGAAGCGCCGCGACAGCGCACCGCCCGGGGTCATGAACAGCACCAGCCCGGCATGCAACGCCGAGTGCCACAGCCCGCGGTCGAACGTGTGCGTGTTGAAATCGCCCGACAGGATGATCGGCCGGCGTTCGTCCGCGAGCGCGTCGAGCAGCGCGCGGATCTGAAAGGCGCGGTGCTGGCGTGTGCGGTGGACTTCGAGATGCGCGGTCACGGCGACGAACGGCGCGCCCGGGCGCAGCACCTCGGCGACCAGCGCGACGTGACGGCCGACCATGCGCTCGAGATCGAACTGCACCGCCTCGGGACTCGGCAGCTCGACGACGCGAACCTCGCCGAACGGCCAGCGCGACAGGATCGCGAGCCCGAACAGGCTCTCCTCGTTGTCACGACCGGCGGCGGTGGTCGAGTCGTCGTCGCGGCCGAGCGTGGTCTCGAGGAACATCGGCGCCCACACGCCGTAGCGTCCGAGCGCCCGACACAGCTCGGCGGTCACGTCGCGATTGCCGGCCCGCGCCATGCCGAGATCGATCTCGTTGAATTGGAGCAGATCGGCATCGGCCAGATCCGCGTGATGGAGCAGCGCGTGCTCGACCTGGTCGTACCAGTTGCCGTGTTCGACGTTCCAGTGCACGGCCCGCACGACGCCGCGCGGGACCGGGGGCGGAATGGCGGGCGGATCGTGGCGACGCACCGAACCGAGCAGCGAGCGGAAGCGCGGGCCCAGCGTCTTCCACTCCGGCGACGCATGCAGTGCGGCGAGCGTCGGGAACGGTCCGACCGCGCGCTGGAGCGCCCGACACTCCGCGAGCAGCGTGGGGTCGCGACTCATCGTCCCCCGGGGGGCAGGGCGCGCTTCCGGCGGGTCGCGAGCAGCACCGCGAGCGTCCAGGTCGGCGCCAGGTCGACGACCGGGAACAGTTCGACCGCGAACGTGGGCAGGAACGACCAGTGCCAGCCGAGCAGCCGGATCATGATCACCGCCACCGCGATGTCGAGCGCGTTGTTCCACGGAGAAACGGCGCCGCCTGCGAACAGGGGGAAAGCCACCCATTGAAGGAAATCGGCGGCAATTGCGATCGCCCACGCGAGCCGCGTGCCGCTCAATCGTCGCGCCGGAGGCGTTGCCAGCGGCGGAGGTGCGGCATTCCCCGTATGGACCTCATCCGGCCCGGGCTCGAAATGCGGGGGAGGTGTGGATTCTGGCGTCATCGGGACCATCGGGATCGCGGGCCGGTTTGAAGCATCGGAGAGAACAACTTGACGGGGAGCTCACGCGGAGCGTTTGGCAGCCCGGGTGGAGCCCCCTAGACTTTGTTTGCGGCGCCCACCGCTCCCCACTCCCCCCGGCCGCTCCAGGAGACATCGCATCTTGACCTCGCGCCCCTCGACTCTAAAACAACTGCAGGCCACCGGCCACAAGCTGCGCTCCGTCAAGGACGAGATGCGCGCGAACCTGATCCAGATCCTGCGCGCCGGCGAGCCGCTGTTCCCGGGCGTGATCGGATACGAGAACACGGTCGAGCCGCAGATCATCAACGCGATCCTGTCGCGCCACGATTTCATCCTGCTCGGCCTGCGCGGGCAGGCGAAGACCCGCATTCTGCGTTCGCTGGTGCGGTTCCTCGACGAGTGGATGCCGACGATCCAGGGCTGCCCGCTCCACAGCGATCCGCTGCTGCCGCTCACGCACCACGCGCGCACCCTGCTGGCCGCGCATGGTGACGACACGCCGATCGAGTGGATCCATCGCGATCTCCGCTACCAGGAGAAGCTCGCGACCCCGGACGTGACGATCGCCGATCTGATCGGCGACATCGACCCGATCAAGGCGGCGACGCTCAAACTCGACTACTCCGACGAGCGCGTCATCCACTACGGCATCATCCCGCGCACCAACCGCGGGATCTTCGCGATCAACGAGCTGCCCGACCTCCAGCCGCGCATCCAGGTCGGCCTGCTCAACATTCTCGAGGAGAAGGACATCCAGGTGCGCGGCTTCCCGGTGCGCGTGCCGCTCGACGTGTGCATGGTGTTCTCCGCCAACCCCGAGGACTACACGAACCGCGGCAACATCATCACGCCGCTCCGCGACCGCATCAATTCGCAGATCATCACGCACTACCCGGTCAGCCGCGAGCACGGGATGGAGATCACCCAGCAGGAGGCGTGGACGGTCCGCGACTCGGGCGTCACGGTGGTGATCCCGTCGTTCATGCGCGAGCTGGTCGAGGAAGTGGCGATCCAGGCGCGCAAGAGCGAATACGTCGACCAGAACTCGGGCGTGTCGGCGCGTCTGCCGATCGCGCTGATCGAGAACCTGGTGTCGAACGCCGAGCGGCGCGGTCTTCGCACCGGCGAGGCGCGCGTGCTGACCCGCGTGTGCGACCTGTCGAACGCGGTGTCGGGTGTCAGCGGCAAGGTCGAGCTGGTGCTGGAGGGCGAGCAGGAGGGCGCGCTCAACGTGGCGCGCGCGCTGCTGGGCCGCGGTCTCAAGTCGCTGTTCTCGCAGCGCCTGCCGGATGCGTACAAACCGCGCAAGGGCCGCGCCTCGCAGCCGGCCGGCGAGGCGGAGCCGCTCGCGTCGTCCGAGTACCGCCCGATCCTCGAGTGGTTCGCGTCGGGCCATCATGTCGAGATCGCCGACGACATGCCGCAGGCCGAGTACGCACGGCAGCTCCAGAGCGTGAAAGGCCTGGCGCAGATCGCGCACAAGTACCTCGAGCCGAATGACGGGGAGGAGGCGGCGGTGGCGATGGAGCTGGTGCTGGAAGGGCTGCACCAGAACTCGATCCTGTCACGCGAACGGACCGACGGCTCGATCACCGCGTACAAGGACATGCTCAAGAGCATGCTCAGCGGGTTCGGGGACTAGCGGGCGGGCGTCGTGAAGTCGACCGAGAATCCGATCGACATGGTGCGCGAGGGGTACGACCGCGCGTCGCATGCCTACCGCGGCGACGAATGCAACCTCGAGCAGTCGGGCTACGGCCACTGGCTGCGCCGGCTGCATCCGCGGCTCGCCGACGGCGCGCGCGTGCTGGATCTCGGGTGCGGCTGCGGGGTGCCGGTGGCGGGTGAGCTGGCGCGGCGCTACCGCGTGACCGGCATCGATCTGTCCCCGGTCCAGATCGAGCGCGCTCGCGCGCTGGTGCCGGACGCCACGTTCGTGTGCGGCGACATGGTGGAACACGACTTCGAACCGGCGTCGTTCGACGCGGTGGTCGCGTTCTACTCGATCATCAACGTTCCGCTCGACCGTCAGGCGGGGCTGCTGCGCAGCATCCACCGGTGGCTGGCGCCCGGCGGATGGTTGCTCGCGATCGTGGGACGCTTCCCGTGGACCGGCGTCGAGCCCGACTTCCGCGGCGTGAAGGGCGTGCCGATGTACTGGAGCCACGGCAGCATCACCGACTATCGCCGATGGCTGGGCGAAGCGGGGTTCACGATCCCCGAGGAAGGCGTCGAGCCGGAGAACGGGAATCCTGGCTTCTCGGTCGTGATCGCGCAGGCGGGCACATGAGATTCGACTACAGCAAGTGGAAGGGTCCACGGCCCGAGGACGTCGAGTTCGTCCGCCAGCTGATGGAGATCTACCGCAACCTCCTGCTCCAGACCGGCGGTGACGCCGAGGAGGCGCTGCGGTGGATGGAGCACTTCGGCAAGGAGTACGGCTTCTTCAACGAAGGCTTCGGCATCGCGGACTTCCGCAAGCTGCTCGAGCAGACCGGCGAGGTCGAGAACACGCCGCGCGGCCTGCAGATGTCGCCCAAGGGCGAGCGCCGGATCCGGCAGGACTCTCTCAACGAGATCTTCTCGACTCTGCAGGCGGGCGGTGCCGGTGACCATCGCACGCCGACCGCCGGCAAGGGCGGGGAACGCCTGTCCGAGACGCGCGCGTACCAGTTCGGCGACAACCTCTCGGATCTCGATCCGCTCGGGACCGTCAGCAACGCGGTGAAGCGCGGCGGGATCGATGACCTGTCGGTGACCGAGGAGGATCTCGAGGTGTTCGAACAGGAGCACCTGTCGGCGTGCGCGACCGTGCTGATGGTCGACATCAGCCACAGCATGATCCTGTACGGCGAGGACCGGATCACGCCGGCCAAGAAGATCGCGCTCGCACTGTCGCAGCTGATCAAGACGCGCTACCCGAAGGACACGCTCGACGTCGTGCTGTTCGGCGACGACGCGACCCAGGTGTCACCGCGCGAGCTGATGAAGATCCAGGCGGGTCCGTATCACACCAACACCCGCGCCGGGCTGCAGCTGGCGCGCCGGATTCTCGAGTCGCGCCGGGGCGTGAACAAGCAGGTGTTCATGATCACCGACGGCAAGCCGTCCGCGATCCGCGAGCACGGGCGTCTGTACAAGAATCCGTTCGGACTCGACCCGAAGATCGTGAACAAGACGCTCGAGGAGGCGGTCCAGTGCCGTCGCAAGCGGATCCCCATCACCACCTTCATGCTTGCGACCGACTATCCGCTGCTCGACTTCGTGCGCAAGCTCACCGAGCTGAACCATGGCCGGATCTACGAGACCGACCCGAACAATCTCGGTGCGTACGTGTTCCGCGACTTCGTGCGGAACCGGCGGAAGCGGCTCCACTGACGGTGTTTCGCGCACTGCTCAGTGCCCTGCTCACGTGCGCGCTGGCGTCGATGGCACACGCGGCCGTCGATGTCGACTCGCTGCTCGCCGCTGCCACCGCGAACCGCACGGTGCCCGCGATCGCGGTGCTCGTGATCCGCGACGGGCGCATCGCCGAGCAGGCAGTGCGCGGGGTGCGGGCGTCCGATGCGCCGGACTCGGCGACGCTCGCCGACATCTGGCATCTCGGCTCGGATGCGAAACCGATGACGTCCACGCTGATCGCCCGGCTGGTCGAGCGCGGCGTGCTGTCGTGGAACACGCCGCTCTCGAAGCTGCTGCCGGAGCTGGCCACCACGATGCGGACCGAGTACCGGAGCGCGACGCTCGTCCAGTTGCTCTCGCACACGGCGGGACTGCGGTCCGAGTACGAAGGGGAGAACCTCGACTCGCTGTGGGCCGACTCGCGGCCGCTGCCGGCGCAGCGCGTGACGTTCGCGCGGCGTGCGTTCCAGGACCCGCCGGTCGCACCGCGCGGCACCTTCCGGTACAGCAACGCGGGCTTCATCATCGCCGCCGCGGTCGCCGAACACGCGACGAAGAAGTCGTACGAGCAGTTGATGCGGCAGGAGATCTTCCAGCCGCTCGGCATCACGACCGCCCAGTTCGGTCCCACGCACCGCGGGCAGCCGCTCGGCCACGAGAACGGCAAGCCGCTCACCGGCTACAAGGCGGACAACCCGCTCGTCTATGCGCCGGCGGGTGGCATCGCCATGTCGATGCAGGACTGGGCGAAGTTCGCGATCGATCAGATGGCCGGCGAGCAGGGTGGCGGCAAGCTGCTCAAGCGCGAGATGTACGCCTACCTGCACACGCCGGTGACCGGCCACACCTCGCTCAGCCTGGGCGTCGCGCAGGAGAAGTTCGGCGTGGCGGGCCGCCTGCTGCAGCACAGTGGATCGAACGGGAACTGGTACGCGGTGATGGGAATCGTGCCCGAGTGCCGGTGCGGTGTGCTGGTGGCCGCGAACGCCGCCGAGGACACGGGCGGCGACCGGGCCACGGTCGAAGTGCTGAAGGCGATGATCGCGACGCTGCCGCAGGCGCCGCCGCCGGCAACCGCCCCCGCGGCACCGCCCGACACGACGGCGAAACGATGATTCAGCGCGGCGACTGCAGCAGGGACGATCGCGTGATCACCGTCTGGAGGGTGCCATCGCGCGCCAGGTACGCGTCGCCGCGATCGGCATCCTCGCGACGGAGCCGGCGCAGCAGGTCGTTCACGTACGCAGGCTGACCCCGCTCGAAGTTGACGATCACGGTCCACTCGGTGCCGGCCAGCGCCGCATCGAGTGAATCGGCGCGCTCGGGGAAGGGGCGTACGGTTCGGTCCGCGTACCAGGCGATCTGGGGACCGCTCGACCCCAGTACGAGCGAGGTGGCCGACGATCGTTCGCGCAGCTCGGTCATCGCCTCGCGGAACGTCGGATCGCCGAGCGTC
>Ga0111539_10006775_pt1 | contig 14746 bp, 11 predicted proteins | sample RhiMethybrSRZTD1_FD_79667 | JGI IMG/M metagenome (GOLD analysis project Ga0111539, IMG submission 79667) | Populus rhizosphere microbial communities from Tennessee, USA - Rhizosphere MetaG P. TD hybrid SRZTD1 (version 2) (version 2) | ecosystem: Host-associated > Plants > Roots > Rhizosphere >... | reverse complement strand
CTTGGAGCTGACCTGGATGATGTAGAAGCCGGCCACCAGCTCCTTGGCCTCCGCGAACGGGCCGTCGACCACGGACTTCTTGCCCGCCTTGTAGATCACCCGCGACCCGCGCGAGCTGTCGTACAGCCCCTCGCCCGCCAGTAGCACGCCGGCCTTCACCAGCTCCTCGTTGTACTTCAACATCGCACCGATGAGCTCCTCGGGCGGCATCGGGCCGTCAGGGCCGGCCGGAACCGCACCCTCCCAGCCGGCACCGTCGGCGTCGATCTGCGGGTCGCCCTTGAGCAGCAGCATGAAACGCATGGTCGTCCATCTCCTCGTCGTCACGGATCGCACAGCCGCGACCAGTCTCTACGAGCGCGTCGGACGACCCTCGACGGATTCGACACGAGTCCACCAAGATTTTTAGCAGCCCGAATCAGCCGGCGGCGGCCGCTTCCTCGACCAGGATCGGCCGCGGGACCACACAACCGGCCCGGCAGTACCGTGCCGGATCAACCGATCAGCGACTCGCGGCGGCGCAGCGGCATCCGGTGAACCACCCAGGTCCGGGTCCGCCGGAAGGCCGGCCCGAGGCGCGGCACCAGCACCCAGCAGGTCGAGGTCAGGGCGGTGCCCACCAGCACGTCGACGATGTAGTGGTTGGCGGTCAGCACCACGGCCGCCACCATCGCCATCGGCAGCAGGACCCCGACCAGCCGCAGCAGCGGATGCCGCGCCGCGGTCACGATCGCCAACCCGATCAGCAGGTTCCAGCCGGCGTGCAGGCTCGGCATCGCCGCGAACTGGTTGGTGAACACGTGCGGCTGCAGCACCCGGTACGCGTGCGAGGTCAGCGTCACGGTGTCGGCCATCCCGAGGTCGGCGAGCCGCGGCGGCGCCACCGGAAACGACGCGAAGATGACCATCCCGACGCCGCCGGAGAGCATCATGGCGTTGCGGGTGCGCCGGAACACGTCGGGGTGGCTGCGTGCCAGCCACAGCAGCGTCACCGCGATCACCGGCCAGTGGCCCCAGATGTACATCCAGTTGAGCACCGTGCGCACGTGCTCGGAGTTGGCCAGCGCGTGCTGCAGCGCCGGTTCGTGGTAGATGCCGAGCGTCTTCTCCAGCGACACCAGCTTGTGCGCGTTTCGCACCGCGTCGGCAACGGCGCTGTCGGTCGCCCCCCGCACCAGGAAGTAGATCGCGACCGCGCTCACCATCACCGCGATCTGCGGCACGAGCCGCACCGGTCGGGGCCGCGCGGGCGGCGCGGCCACCGTCGTCTCAAAAGCCTTTGCCTTGACGGCCTGAGCGCCGCGAATCGTGGTCCGCCCCCGCGGCCTTGCCTGCTGGATCACCATGGCGTCAGCCTCATCCATTGACGCGTTTCAGCCATCCGGATCGCAGACCGGAGATGTCCCTGATCCCGATCCGTAAGGGTGTCACCCAACAAGAATCACGCCGGGCTCCGAAGAACCCGGCGTGATGGTGATCACGATCAACTGACTACCGGTCGTAACGGTAGAGGTCGTACTTGGCCATGATTCCGGTCAGCAGCGTGGTGTAGTTCGGATCGGTGGCGTAGCCGGCCTTGTGCACCTCGGCGGCGAACTGGTTCGGCGCGTCCGAGTAGGCGAACGCCGGCGCGTAGCGGCTCCGGCTGGACAGCGTCAGCGCGTGGTCGCGCAGCGACTCCAGCACCGAGGCGTACACCTTGAAGCTTCCGGTGGTCGGGAAGCACCCACCGGTGCCGCACTCCCTGGTCGGGAACTCGCGGCAGGCCATCGCCAGCCCGGTCGGCTGCCCACCGGGACACTTCATGCCGAAGTAGTTGTTCACGGTGCGCGGGATGTCGCCGCGGCCCCAGCCGGACTCCAGGATCGCCTGCGCCATCGTCACCGACGCCGGCACCTTGTACTCGCGGAAGCTGTGCCGGGCCGGGCCCGCGACCATGGTGATGAACGCCGTCTGCTCGGCGGTGAGGCCGGCGATCGGCGCCGGCACGGGCGGGTCCACGAGGCCTTCGGTCACCCGCGAGTTGCAGCGGTTCGGCGTCCCCGTGACGTTGGTGAGGTACGAGTGCGACACGTACCGGCCCTCGCCGATGCGGTCCCACAGCGTCGTCGCGCCGCCGGGGCCGTTGACGTTCGCGCCGACCTCCTGGCAGAGGATCGTCACCTGCTGCCCGCCGGAGAGGTTGCCCACCGACGGTGATGTGGTCGACGGTCCACTTCGGACGTTCACCCACTGCCGAGCGCTGGCGCCGACCGGAAGCTCGTCGCAGCGCGCCGGGACACCGGTCATCGACGTGACGTACGAGTGCGACACGTACCGGCCGTCACCGATGCGGTCCCACAGCGTCGTCGCGCCACCGGGGCCGTTGACATTCGCGCCGACCTCCTGGCACGCGATGGCGACGACCTGGCCGCCGGACAGGTTGCCCACCGACGGCGATGTGGTCGACGGTCCACTTCGGACGTTCACCCACTGCCGGGCGGTTCCGTTGACTGTGGTCGACGCCGCCACGGCCGAGGTGGGCACGGCGAGCAGGCCGAGCGGGGCGGCGGCGAGTAGGGCGAGTGCGATCCGTCGCATGAGGCGTGCATCCTTGGGTGCCGGGGTTTGTTCTGACGGATCCCAGGGTTCGTCGGCCAGGTTCCGCCGACCGGTCGCGCGCAGGTGCGGATCGGTAGCCGCTACGCCCGCAGGGCGTCGATCGCCCGGTAGATGCGCGTCGTCGAGATCGGGTACGGCGTGCCGAGGTTCTGCGCGAACAGGCTCACCCGCAGTTCCTCGATCATCCATCGGATCTGCAGCAGGTCGGCGCTCATCGGGACCTGCCCGCGCAGTTCCCGGTACTCCCGCTCGATGTGGTGTATCTGGTCCATCAGTTGCGCGTCGCGGGCGGGTGCGGCGGCCAGGCGGTCCAGCCGGCGTTCGATCGCCCGCAGGTACCGCGGCAGGTCGGGCAGCCGCCACCACCCTGTTGCGGTGACGAATCCCCGGTACACCAGCGCACTCAGCTGCGCTCGCACGTCCGCTGTGGACGGGCTCGCCGGCAACGCCGCAAGCCGCTGCTCGACCGCATAGGCCAGCCCGAGGATCGGCGTCACCTTGCCGACGGTGTCCAGCACGGTGCCGACCAGGTGCGGCCGCACCTTGTCCCGCAGGGCGGCGAAGCCCTCGGCGTCCCAGGCCGGACCGCCGGCGTCGGCGACGAGCTTGTCCAGCGACGCGGCCACGCAGTCGTCGAGCAGGTCGGGCACGCCGCGGTGCGGATTGCGGCCCAACGCCAGCTTCGCGTGGTTCGACAGCCGCTGCACCACCGTGCGCACCGGCGACGGGATCGTCAGCAGCAGCAGGCGGCGGGTGCCGGTCCACATCGCGGCAGCCTGCTCCCCCGTTGTCTCGAAAAGCCGCACGGACACGGACTCGCCGCGATCCACCAACGCGGGGTACGCGGTCACGGAGAAGCCGGCAAGGCTGCCTGAAGGCGGCCGCTTGACCGCGGCGCCTCGTTCCTCGGCACCGCTGGCGGCCGCGAATTCCCGCGTCACCGTTCGCGGCAGTTCGCCAATGGTCCAGTCGCTCAGGCCGTCGACCTCGAGTTCGGAACCCGCGGCCGAGACCGCCGCGCGGACCTCGCCCCGCAGCGACGCCTTCAGCGCCGTGAGGTCGCGGCCCTGGCCGCGAACCTGCCCGCTCCCGTCCAGCACCCGGAACGACATCCGCAGGTGCTCGGGGACGCGGCTCCAATCCCAGTCCTCGCGGGCGATCTGGACGCCGGTGAGCCGCAACAGTTGGTATTCCAGTGCATCGAGCAGCGGCTCGTCGGTGGGGTCTTCGGCAAGCCCGGCCCGCGCAGCTTCGCCCTGCGGCCCGCGCAGGCCGCCGAGTCTGCCCAGCACCTCGGCGACGGTGTCCGGCACCGGGACGAAGTGCCGCCGCACCGGTTTGGGCAGCGACCGGACGAGCGCGGTCACCAGTTCCTCGCGCAGGCCCGGCACCTGCCACTCGAACGGGCCGGCCGAGATCTGGGCCAGCAACGCGAGCGGGACGTCGACGATGACGCCGTCGTCGGGCGCGCCCGGCTCGAACCGGTAGGTCAGCGGCAGGTCCAGGCCGTCGTAGCGCCAACTGCCCGGGAACCCGCCCGGGTCGAAACCCTTCGCGACGGCGTTGAGCAGCAACTCGCGGGTGAACGTGAGCAGATCCGGGCGTTCGCGCCGGGTGCGCTTCCACCACGTGTCGAAATGCCGCGCCGACACGACGTCGGCGCCGATGCGCTGGTCGTAGAAGTCGAACAGCACCTCGTCGCTGACGACGATGTCGCGCCGGCGGGCCCGCTCCTCCAGTTCGGCGACCTCGGTGAGCAGCGCCCGGTTGTCGTGGAAGAACCGATGGTTGGTGTGCCAGTCCCCCTCGACGAGGGCATGGCGGATGAACAGCTCCCGGGCCAGTTGCGGGTCGATCGGGCCGAGCAGCACGCGGCGCTGGGCGACGATCGGGACGCCGTACAGCGTCACGCGTTCGTACGCCATCGCCGCGCCGTTCCTGGAACTCCAGTGCGGTTCGCTGTGCGCGCGCTTGACCAGATGGCCCGCGAGCGGCTCCACCCACTCCGGCTCGATGCTGGCGTTGATGCGGGCCCACAGCCGGGAGGTCTCCACGAGTTCGGCGGCCATCACCCAGCGCGGCGGCCTGCGGAACAGCGCCGAGCCGGGGAATACAGCGAACTTGGTGCCGCGTGCGCCGAGATACTCGTTCTTGGCGGGGTCCTTGAGGCCGATGTGCGAGAGCAGGCCGGCCAGCAGAGAGGTATGCAGCTTCACCGGATCGGGCTGCGCCACCGCGGTAGGGACGGCGATGTCGAGCGTCCGGGCGACCTGCTTCAGCTGGCCGTACAGGTCCTGCCACTCGCGCACCCGCAGGTAGTTGAGGAACTCGTCGCGGCACATCCGCCGAAAGCCGCTCGACGTGCGCTGCTTCTGCTGCTCCTGCAGGTGGTTCCACAGGTTGAGGTAGGTGAGGAAGTCCGACGTCGGATCGGCGAAGCGCCCGTGCTTCTCGTCGGCCGCCTGTTGCTTCTCGGCGGGCCGCTCGCGTGGGTCCTGAATGGACAGTGCGGCGGCGATGACGAGCACCTCGCGCACGCAGCCGTTGCGGTCGGCCTCGATCACCATGCGGGCCAGCCGTGGATCGATCGGCAGCTGGGAGAGCTGGCGGCCGAGCGGCGTCAACTCCTTGTCCCGCAAGGCGCCCAGCTCCTCCAGCAGCTGGATGCCGGCGGTGACGTTGCGCCGGTCGGGGGGGTCGATGAACGGGAACGCGGCGACGTCGCCCAGGCCCAGCGCGGTCATCTGCAGGATGACCGACGCGAGGTTGGTGCGCAGGATCTCCGGATCGGTGTACTCGGGCCGGTTGACGAAGTCCTCTTCGGAGTACAGCCGGATGCAGATGCCGGCGGCGACCCGGCCGCAGCGGCCCTTGCGCTGGTTGGCCGACGCCTGCGACACCGGCTCGATCGGCAGCCGCTGCACCTTGGTGCGGTGGCTGTACCGGGAGATGCGCGCGGTGCCCGGATCCACCACGTAGCGGATGCCGGGCACCGTCAGGGAGGTCTCGGCGACGTTCGTCGCCAGCACGAGGCGCCGGCCGGTGTGCGCAGCGAACACCTTGTGCTGCTCGGCGATGGACAACCGGGCGTAGAGCGGGAGCACCTCGGTTCCCGGCGCAATGCGTTTGTGCAGTGCGTCGGCGGTGTCGCGGATCTCGCGTTCGCCGCTGAGGAACACCAGCACGTCGCCCGGACCCTCGTGGGCCAACTCGTCGACGGCGTCGCAGATCGCGGCGATCTGATCCCTCGGCTCCTCGCGGCTCTCCGGGTCGTCGACGTCCACCACGGGCCGGTAGCGCACCTCGACCGGGTACGTCCGCCCGGACACCTCCACCACCGGCGCGTCACCGAAGTGGCGCGAGAAGCGCTCGGTCTCGATCGTGGCGGAGGTGATGACGACCTTGAGATCGGGCCGGCGGGGCAGGAGTTGCCGGAGGTACCCGAGGATGAAGTCGATGTTGAGGCTGCGCTCGTGCGCCTCGTCGATGATGAGCGTGTCGTAGCGGGCCAGCGTGCGGTCGCGGGTCAGCTCGGTGAGCAGGATGCCGTCAGTCATGATCTTGACGAGCGTGTCGTCGCCCGTCTTGTCGGTGAACCGCACCTGGTAGCCGACCGTCTCGCCGAGCGGCGTCCCCAATTCCTCGGCCACCCGATCGGCGACAGTGCGGGCCGCGATGCGCCTGGGCTGGGTGTGACCGATCATCCCGCGTACGCCGCGACCCAGGTCCAGACAGATCTTGGGCAGCTGGGTGGTCTTGCCCGAGCCGGTCTCCCCGGCGACGATCACCACCTGGTTCTTGGCGATGGCGTCGACGATCTCGTCGCGGCGCTGGCTCACCGGTAGCTCGTCCGGGTATGTGATCCGCGGCACAGCGGCCCGCCGCCGCGTGACCCGGTCGGTCGCGGCGGCGATGTCCGCGTCGATCGCCGCGAGCGCGGAGTCGCGGTCGCGCGCGGCGCGGGCCTTGTCGAGCCGACGGCGAAGCCGCCGCTGGTCGGCGAGCATCAGCTCACCGAGGCGGCGCCGGCGGTCGGACTCCTCGGACATGACCCGGCAAGGATAGGCAGCCCGGTCGGCGAAGCGCCCCTCGTTAACGCGCTCAGACCGGGCCGCCGGCGGCCGATTGGCAAGACATGCGGACACGGGTCTGGCGGTACTGGCTGGTCTTGGGCGGCCTCGCCGTCGGCGGGTACTTCCTCGTACCCAGTGACATCTGGCAGAGCAACGCGCTCTTCGACATCATCGGCATGGCCTCGGTCGCCGCGACGGTGGTCGGCGTGCGGATCCACCGCCCGTCGAAGCCGATCATGTGGTACTTGTTCGCCGCCGGGTACGGCCTGTGGTCCGTGGGCGACATGGGCTTCGGCTTCACCAGGTACGTGCTCGAAGTGGAGCCCTTCCCGTCCTTCGCCGACGGCATCTACCTGCTCGGTTACCCGTTCCTGACGGCGTTCCTGTTCGTGCTGATCCGCGGCCGCACGTCTCGACGCGACCGGGCCGGCCTCCTCGACGCGAGCATCATCACCACCGGGCTGGCGCTGCTGACCTGGGCGTTCATCATGCATCCCACCGTGTCCAACAACGACCTGACGATTCCCGAGCAATTGGTCCTGCTGGCCTACCCCGCCGGCGACGTGCTGCTGATCGCCATGGTCGCGCGGCTGTTCACCACACCGGGGGCGCGCACACCCAGCTACCGCCTGTTGATGTCGGGTCAGATCGCGGTGCTCGTTGCCGACATCCTCTACGCGTACGTCACCGCCACCGGTGTGTACGAGGGCGGCCTGATGGACGCCGGCTGGCTGCTCAGTTACGTGCTGTTCGGCGCCACCGCGCTGCATCCGTCCATGCGGTCGCTGTCGGAGACGGCACCGGATCGCGCCGTGCGGCTCACCGTGCGCCGGCTCGGCCTGCTCACGGCGACGTCGCTGCTCGCTCCCGCGATCCTCGTCACCCAGCGGCTGACCCAGCCGCAGGCCATCGACTGGGTCGGCGCAAGCGTGGGCGCGATCGCCCTGCTCGTGCTGGTGCTGCTCCGGATCGCCGGGCTGGTGGCCCAGGTGCAGGACCAGGCCGCCCAGCTCGACGCGCTGGCACACGCGGACGCGCTGACCGGGGTGCCGAACCGCCGGGCCTGGGACCTGGAACTCTCCCGGCACCTCGCCAACGCCCGCCGCAGCGGCGATCCGGTGGTCGTAGCGCTGCTGGACCTGGACCACTTCAAGCGGTTCAACGACCGGTACGGCCACCAGGCCGGCGACCGTCTGCTCAAGGAGGCCGCGGCCGCGTGGCGGGCCCAGCTGCGGGCCGACGACCTGCTGGCGCGCTACGGCGGCGAGGAGTTCGGCGTCTGCGTCACGGGCCGCAGGTCCGCCGCCGTGGCCGAGGTGCTCGGGCGCGTGCAGGCGTCGACCCCGCTCGGCCAGACGTTCTCCGCGGGCGTCGCCACCTGGACCGGCGAGGAGGCGCCCGAACGGCTGGTCGCCCGCGCCGACGAGGCGCTGTACCAGGCCAAGCACGCCGGGCGCAGCCGCGTCATGGTGCACGACGGCCAGACCATCGCGGCGCCGCCCCCGCTGCCGGCCCCGCTGCCGGGCATCACCGCAACAGCAGGTTGAGGTCGCCGAACTCGTGCCACAGATAGCCGCCCTCGATCGCCGCGCGGTAGCACCGGTCGAGCAGGTCGGTCCCGGCGACGGCGGCCAGCATGTCCAGGTGTGACGCGCGCGGCTCGTGGAACCCGGTCAGCAGCCCGGACACGACCCGCACCCCCCGTTCCGGCGTCACGATGAGGTCGGTCCACCCGTGCGCGGGCCGCACCTCGCCGCGGGCGTCGGCCGCCGTCTCCAGCGCCCGCACCGCGGTCGTGCCGACCGCGATGACGCGGCCGCCGTCGTCCCTTGCCCGGTTGACGACGCCTGCGGTGGCCGCGGACACCGAGAACCGCTCGGGATACGGGCGTTCGTGCGCCTCCGGGCTCGCGACGCCGGTGTGCAGCAGCACCGGGGCGAACTGCACCCCGCGCGACACCAGCCGGGTCACCAGCCGGTCGGTGAACGGCCGGGCGGCGCTGGGCATCTCGGCGCTGCCGGGCGTCTGCGCGAACACGGTCTGGTAGAACTCGATCGGCCACTCGCGCGGCACATAGTTGTAGCGGATCGGGCGGCCGTAGCGGTCCAGGTAACCCAGGACCGTCCGGTAGCCGGGAGTGTCCACTGTGGCCACCCAGAGCCGGCCTGCGCTGTACGGGTCGTCCAGCGTCGCAGAGGCGTTGCCGGGCAACGGGTAGCGCTCGCCGGCGGCGGCGTCCGGGTACGGTGCCGTTGCCTTCCCGGTGTCGCGGCGCACCTCCACCAGCCAGCGCCCGTCTGCGAGTTCGGTCGAGAAGTGAAGCCGCATGCGGGTGCCGTTCACCGGAACCGCCGCGGGCAGCGTGCCCGACGTGTTGACCACGAGCACGTCGCCGGGCCGCAGGAGCTCGGGCAGGTCGGTGAAGCGGTGGTGCGTCACGGCGTCGCCGTCGCCCACGAGTAGCCGGACGCCGTCGCGGCCCAGGCCGCGGGCCTCCGGCGGCTCGTGAGCCTCCAATGTGGACGGTAGTACGAAGTCGAGGACGGTCATGCTCGTTCACTCCAGACCATGATCGTGGCGCCGGCAGGGCCGGACATCTCGAACCCGTAGTGGCCGCGCGGGTAGCGGCGCGGGGGACGCTCGGCGCCGAGACGCGCGGCGTACCCGTCGACGGCGCTGTCGTCGTCCACCTCGAAGGCGAGCGGCGGCGGGCTGTGCTGGCGGGCGCCGCCGCCGGGCTCGACCAGTTCCACGAAGGCGCCGGCGGCCGCGCGGAGCACGCTGCCCCGCTCGAGGTCGTCCGACCAGCTGTCCACTTCGGACAACCCCAGCCGGACGGTGTAGAAGTCACGCGCCGCGCGCAGGTCACCGACGATGCACGGCAGCCAGAGCGCCTTCACCCCGGCGGTCATGCCGGCACCGCCTGCTCGGCTTCGGTGAGCCGGATGCGGCCCGACGGCGGGCGGGTCTTCAGCAGCCGCAGGAACGCCGGAACCACGGTGGCCGGCTCGGGGCGGTCGCCGATGTCCTCGCCGGGGAACGCCTCCTGGTGCATTCGGGTACGCAGGTCGCCAGGGTCCACCCACCAGACGCACACCGCGGGCTCCTCGGCCGCGAGGATGCGGCTCGCCTGCTCGACGGCGGCCTTGGCCGAGCCGTATCCACCCCACCCCTCGTAGGGCTCCACCGCGGCGTCGGAGGTCACGTTGACCAGGGCGCCGCCGCGCACCCGCAGGCCCGGCAGGGTCGCCTGGGCGAGTGCCAGCGGCGCCACCACGTTGACCTCGTAGACGGCGCGCAGCACGTCGAGCGGATACTCCGCGAGCGGCGGCTGCGGGCTCGGGCCGAGGATGCCGGCGTTGTTGACCACGAGGTCGGCGCCGCCGAGATCGCCGGCCGCCGCGACGAGGGCGGCCCGGTGCGCCGGATCGGTGACGTCGCCCGGCACGGCCACCGCCGACGGGCCGAGCAACTGGGCGGCGGCGCGCACGGCGGCCACGTCCCGACCGTCGACCACCACCCGCCAACCCGTGTCGACGAGGCCCTCGGCGAGCGCGAATCCCAGGCCGCGGGATGCTCCGGTAACGATCGCAACAGTCATGCGTCCGACGCTATTGCCGTCGTCGCGTGGCGGCCTCGGGCGCGGGTCGCCGGTTGTCTACGCCTTTGGTCCTAGGACCCGTGCGGTTTCCCGCGATCTTGGACTTCTCTCGGTGCCCCGGCACGGAGAGAAGTCCAAGATCGCGGGAAGGGCGGGGGTAGCGTCGCTCGCGTGAGTAACAGTGACCGGGCGGAGCTGCGCGAGGTGAGCGCGGCCGTGCTGGCCGTCACCGCGCACCTGTCCGTGCGCGAGGTGCTCGACACGATCCTGTCCGCCGCCCAACGCCTGCTCGACGCGCGCTACGCGGCACTTGGCATCCCCGACCGCAAGGGCTCGTTCGCCGAGTTCCTGGCCGTCGGGCTCACCGACGAGCAGTGGCGCGCGATCGGCCCGGTGCCGCGCCGGCACGGCCTGCTCGGCGACCTGCTCGCCGACCCGACGCCCGTGCGGCTGACCGACGTGCGGCAGCATCCCCACTACTCGGGTTGGCCGTGGGCGCACCCGCCGATGACCGACTTCCTCGGCATCCCCATCGTCTACGGCGAGGAGATTCTCGGCGAACTCTTCCTCGCGAACAAGCGCGCACCGGGCGGCTTCACGGCCGACGACGAGGAACTCGGCCAGTTGCTCGCCGGCCACGCGGCGATCGCGATCGTCAACGCCCGGCTGTACGAGCGCAGCCGGGAACTGTCCATCGTGGAGGAACGCAACCGCATCGCCCGGGAGCTGCACGACGCCGTCACCCAGAAGCTGTTCAGCCTGCGGCTGACCGCCGAGGCGGCGGCCGCGCTGGTGACGACGGACCCGGCGCGGGCCGCCGCGGAGCTGGTCACCGTCAAGCGCCTCGCCGCCGACGCCAGCGAGGAACTGCGGGCGGTGGTGGCCGGCCTGCTACCGATCGATCTCGCCGGCGACGGCCTGGACGTGGCGCTGCGCAAGCAGATCGAGCTGCTGAACCGGGTCCACGAGCCGACGATCCGGTTCCGCGCCGAGGGCACCCCGAGGCTGCGCGCCGACCGCGAGGAGGCCGCTTACCGGATCGCGCAGGAGGCGCTGCACAACGCGTTGCGGCACGCGACACCGTCGCGGATCGAGGTGACGCTGCGCTGCACCGGATCGGTGGTGCAGCTGTCCATCGTGGACGATGGGGCCGGCTTCGACCTGAGCACGCCCGCCGGCGCCGGGCACCGGCTGGGGCTCGCCTCGATGCGGGAGCGGGCCCGCGCGGCCGGCGGCAAGCTCGACGTCGCCTCCGGCATGGCCACCGGGACGACGGTGCGGGTGACGCTGCCCGCCGGCGACGCGTAGCGTCTCTTCGTATGAGTGCGCCGATCCGGGTGCTGGTGGTCGACGACCACCCGGTCGTGCGGCAGGGCCTACGCACGTTCCTCGACCTGCAGGACGACATCACGGTGGTCGGCGAGGCGGCCGACGGCGAGGCCGCGCTCGCCGAGGCACTTGAGCACTCCCCCGACGTCGTCCTGCTCGACCTCCGCATGCCCGGCGCCGACGGCGCGAGCGCGCTGCGCGCCTTTCGCGAGCACGAGGTGCCCGCGAGGGTGCTCGTGGTCACGAGCTTCACCGACCCGTCGGCGGTGCTGCCCGCCCTGCGCGCCGGCGCCGTCGGCTACGTCTACAAGGACGTCGACCCGCCGGCGCTGGCCGCCGCGATCCGGGCCGTGCACGCCGGCCACGTGCTCATGAACGCCGACGTCGCCCGGCTGCTCGCCAGTGGTACTGGCGGCTCAGCCGCCCCGGCCGGCCCCGATCTGACCCCGCGCGAGCGCGCCGTGCTCGCCGAGATCGCCCGCGGCCGGTCGAACCGGGAGATCGCGCGCGCCCTGAACGTCGCCGAGAAGACGGTGAAGACGCACGTCAGCGCGATCTTCACCAAGCTCGGCGTGGCAGACCGCACGCAGGCCGCCCTGCACGCCGTCCGCTCCGGCCTCGTCTAGCTCGTCACATCCGCCGGCGGCGGGGCGCACCGTGCTCGTGGATCATGAAGAATCCGACCCGCCTGTCCCGGATGTGCTGGAATATCGCCCCCCGCCGAGAGTCGAAGCGATCCGCCTTGACGTGAACCGGCAGCTCGGCGCTGTCGAGACAGTGCACACATCCTTCGTACCGCCGGAGCAGGGCCAGAACTGCGGGTTGGGTGGCGATTCTGACATCCTGGGTCGGTAGTCCCCACCCGTGCGCGAGCCCGTACTCGATCCATTCCGGGTCGGAGACGTTCTGCCCGTCGTCGGGGAACACGTCGCTGACAATGTGTACCCGCCACCCGCGCTGCACGAGTATCGACGGTGCGCCGCGGCCAAGGCATCGATCCGCGAAGAACTCAGGCGGCGACCCGGACGAGCCCTTCAACCTGGGCAACGGTCAACCCGTACTCATGCGCGACGACCTCGGGTACCTCGCCCGCACGCCACATTCCGAGGATGGCCGCAACCGGAACGTTGGCCGGTTCGACAATGGGTGCCCCCCAGGCAAATCGTGGGTCGATGACCACCTTCGCCACGGCCGGATCGTAGCGGCGCAGCGTGAGGCGGCTCGGAAACTCGTCGGCCTCTGGCCAGGTGATGTACCGGAGATAGTCGGCAATGACCTTGCGGATGGGCATCTGCTTGTCACCGGTCCGGGCCAGCTCGTCGGATTCGCGGTAGTACACGAAGATATCGATGCCGTCGGTCGCGATGCGCCGGCTGGCCAGGCCGTACTCATTGGCGAACTCGCGACGGATGTCGGCTGCCGCCCCGCGAACCTTCTCGGTCGACAGGCCCAGGTTCCGGAGCGAGCGCAGGACATACGCCTCGACAAGCGCGATGAACGGCACCGACGGATGCCCCCGACGAGCCGGCTTGACGCTGTGCACGAGCGGATGATCGGCCGCCGTTTCCCCCAGCCAGCGGTGCATGGTGCGCTCGGGGATCTGCAGGTGTTCGGCTGCCTCACCCGGCGTGAACAACGGAACCGTGAAGCGGTCGACCACGATCACATCACCTCCTCGGGTCCGCACCGAGCATCCCACACACGGCTCCCGGACCGGCGGACCTGGGCGGCGATCCGCTCGCGCCACGCGGACGTGGCGTGTGCGCCGCGGCGGCGGCGGGACGGGCGGGCGCCGAAGCTGCCGAGCGACGCCTCCAGCAGCGGCAGGGCGTGCAGCACCTGGCCGGTCCTGATCAGCAGGTTCCACACCGGCTCGAACTTCTTCCAACCGCCCGCGTAGGCCAGGTGCCGCAGCCGGTCCCGGAGCACCGGTTTGGTCGCAGCGCCGCGCCACAGCGCGCTCCACCGGTAGAAGTCGCGGTACGCGCGCCGGTAGCCGGTTTCGAGTTCCGACGCGGTCATGCCGACCGGGTCGTACACCACGTGCCGGGTGTCGTAGCGGTCCCAGTTCCGGTGCCGGATGCGGCCCTGCGCCTCGATCCTGTCGAACAGCGCGGTGCCGGGGTACGGCGTCATGATGTGGAACGTCGCGGTCTCGATGCCCTGCGACACGGCCCAGTCCACGGTCCGGTCGAAGACGTCGGGACCGTCGCCGTCCATCCCGAACACGAAGCTCGCGTTGACCATCACACCGGCCTCGTGCAGCCGTCGAACCACGTCGGAGTACGAGCGGTCGACGTTCTGCCGCTTGCGCTGCTCCGTCAGGTTCACCGGGTTGACCGTCTCGAAACCGACGAACAGGCTGCGCAGTCCCGCCTTGACCGCACGCTCCAGCAGCCCCGGCCGCAGCACCGAGTCGACGGTGCCGGCCGCCTGCCAGACCCGTCCCATGCCGGCCATCCCCGCGAACAACTCCGACGCGAAGCGCCGGTTGCCGAACAGGTGGTCGTCAAGGAAGTACAGGTGGCTGCCTGGCAGCCTGTCGATCTCGGCCAGCGCCGCGTCGACCGTCTGGGTGTAGAAGCTCTTGCCGCCCTCGAAGAACGCGTCCTTGTAGCAGAAGTCGCAGTGGTGCGGGCAGCCCCGTGACACGACTATCGAGTTCGGGACGAGATAGCGGTGCCGGCGGATCAGGTCGCGCCGGATCGGCGGCAGCCCCTCCAGCGTCCGCAGGGACGATACGTACCGGGAGCGCGGCTCACCCCGTCGGAAATCGGCGAGAAACCGGGGCCACGTGTCCTCGCCGGGTCCCAGGAAGATGGTGTCCGCGTGGGCCGCCGCCTCGTCCGGCAGCGACGTCACGTGCAGCCCGCCCATGGCGACATGGACGCCGCGGGCCCGGTAGGCATCCGCCAGCTTGTACGACCGGAACGCCGACGTGATGTACGCCTGGATCACCACGAGGTCCGGCCGGTCGTCGTCGAGGTGCAGCTTCTCGACGTGCTCGTCGTGGATGCGCACCTCGTCGCCGTCGTCCAGGTAACCGGCGAGGGTGGCAAGGCCCAGCGGCGGGAACAGCGAGTACTTGATCGGACGGCACTCGGCCTCGGTCAGGGCCGGCAGGATCATCGTGACGCGCATG
>Ga0111539_10006774_pt1 | contig 14746 bp, 11 predicted proteins | sample RhiMethybrSRZTD1_FD_79667 | JGI IMG/M metagenome (GOLD analysis project Ga0111539, IMG submission 79667) | Populus rhizosphere microbial communities from Tennessee, USA - Rhizosphere MetaG P. TD hybrid SRZTD1 (version 2) (version 2) | ecosystem: Host-associated > Plants > Roots > Rhizosphere >... | reverse complement strand
GGTCGGGTTTGATTCGGAAGCGGGGCCGGGCATCGTCCGGGCGGTCACCGAAGCCGGCAAGTCCGGTCAGATCATCGTCACCTCGAACGAAGCCGGCCGCGACTTCATGAATTCGATCAAGGACGGCACGGTGAAGATGATCAACATGGAGAAGTACGAGACCATGGACTTCTTTGCGGTTTCGTATCTCTACACCTTCCACAACGACATCATCCGCAACCTTGGGATGGATCAGTGGCTGCAGAATCCGCTGCCGGCGATCGGTGATTCGGGCCTGATCTTCGTCACCAAGGATAATGTCGACACGATCCTCGAAGCGACTGCGGGCGCGCAGTAGTATCGTGTGATCGACCCGATCCGGGAGCGTAGTTCGCTCCCGGATCGGCTTTGCTGTTGAGCGCCATCAGGAGGGACTCATGGAGCGGCGATTTGTCGGCAAGGTGGCCCTGGTCACCGGCGCCACGACCGGTATCGGCCAGGCGACGGCCGTACGGTTGGCATCTGAGGGCGCGCTGGTCGGCGTCAATCAGCGTCCCACCGGCGATGCCAGCGAAACCTTGCGGATGGTGAAAGAGGCCGGCGGCGAAGCCTTCGCCGTGACCGCCGACATGCGCGATCCGCAGGCCGTGACGGCGATGGTCAAGGAAGTGGCGAAGCGCGGGGGGCGTCTCGACTACATCGTGTCGAATGCCGCGATCAACCCTTTCATGACCTGGGACGAGACCGCGATCGAGGATTTCGACAAACTGTTTGAGACCAATGTGCGCGGTACCTGGGTTGTGTGCACGGAAGGCGCCAAGCAGATGATCGCCGAGGGCCATGGCGGCGCCATCGTCATGATCAGCTCGATCTCGGCGCATGTTGGCGCACCGACACAGGTCGCCTATTGCGGCACTAAAGGCGCCATCAGCATGTTAGGCAAGGCGCTGGGTTCGGTGCTGGGCGGAAAAGGGATTCGCGTCAACGTGATCGAGCCCGGCGCGGTTGAGACCAACATGAGCGCGTCGATGTTCGATCAGCCGGATGTTCTGAAGTACTATCTGGATCGCATCGCGCTGCACCGCGTCGGCAAGCCGGCGGAGCTTGCGGGCGCGATCGCCTTCCTGCTTTCGGAAGATGCCAGCTATGTGACTTCGGCCACGTTGCTGGTCGATGCCGGCTTTATCGTGAATGCGGAACTGTAAGCCGCCTCGCTACTGCGTCACTTTGCCCATCGCCTCTGCGGCCAGCGCCGGTTCCGGCGTCTGCACGAACAGCAAGGTGTCGCCCCGCGCAACGACGTAGAGCGGGCCGTGCGTGAGCTGGCCGGGATCGCCGATGCGAGTGACCGTCCGGCCGTCCAAATTCTCCTCGGCCTGCGTCAGAGGCGTCGTGCTGGAGGCCTGTAGGGCATCCTTGAAACCCTGCAACATCAGGGCGGGATCGGCACCCTTGACGCGCCATGCGCCGACCTCGGCGCGCAGCCCGCCGGTCGCATAGGCGCTGGCGACGGAAAAATCCGCGCGCGTCTTGCCCAGGCTGCTGAGGAACGCGTCGAAAGCTCCGCTCTTGGTTGCCAAATCCGTGCCTGCCTGGCTTTCGACCGTCAGCACCACGCCGCCCAAGCTCGTCGGCAACAGAGCCTCCAACTCCGGGTCCGCGTGACGTTGTCCGTCGGCGACCAACACCATCATCGACGGCCCGGTCGAAACGGACGGCCGTGGTGTTGTCGCCATCGCGGAGTCAAGGCAGGCGACTGCGACGCTCGCGGACAGGAGTCCCGAAGCTGCGAAGCGAACGGCACGGATCATCGGCGATTTCAAAGCTGAAGAAGGCCTTATCTTGTGTGAGCGCGTCTTAGACAGCGAGGCCCCCGTCACGATTGAGTCAACCTGACTTTAGATATGAAACTTGCGGCGGTGGACATGTCAAGGATGAGCGGTCGATATCCCGCGATCCAAGCATCTCCGCTTCTGGCACCGGACCGACTTCGCATTGCCAGATCCTGGGATTTGCAGCGGGTTGCCCTCGTGGCGACCGATCCGCAGATCGATTTCATGAGCCCGAACGGCGTCAGCTGGCCGGTCGTCGGCGAGAGCGTGACCGAGCACAACCTGGTCCCCAACCTCGTCCGCCTGTTCGAGGTCACTGTCGCGATCTCACCCCGCTCAGACAACGCGGCTGGCGGCAGCGGACAGCTTCAACGCGGTGGTGAGGATTTCCAACGCCGCGACCAGTTCGGCCCGACTGCTCGCGGCGCCAAGCGAAACCCGAATCGCGTGGTGTTGGCTTTCTTCGACGCTGAATGCATCGGCCGTAACGATGGCAAGCCCTTGCCGATGAAGGTGAGACACGAATTCCGTCTTGCTCCAGCCCCTGGGCAAGGGAACCCAGATGTGGTGGCCGCCGGGATGAGCGGAGTACGCATGCCGGCCGAGCACGTGCGCGGCCAGCTTCTGTCTCGCCGCCGCCTCATCCCGGATGGCGCCGATGATGGCATCGGCACTACCGTCCTGGAGCCAGCGCGTCGCGAGGGCTATCATAAGAAAGGCAGGCATCTGCACGGTCGCGCGCAAAGCGTTCGCCAAGACCCCTGCCGAGCGGTGATCCGGGGTGAGGACAAAGGACGTGCGGAGCCCTGGCGCAATGCACTTCGAAAGGCTCGCGGCAAAATAGGTCCGCTCCGGAATAAGCGAAGCCAGTGGCATGGCGCTCGGTGCAAGCATGCCATAGGCGTCGTCCTCAAAGAGCAATACTTTTTTAGCCCGAAGGATTTCGGCAATCTCCTCGCGCCGCGACAGGGGCATGGTCGCCGTGGTGGGATTGTGGATCGTCGGGATCAGGTAGGCAGCCTTTGGCGCATGCCGTCGACACGCAGACTTGAGCGCATCCGGTATGATGCCTTCTTCGTCGATCTGGACACCGACCAGCCGCACGCCCGCATAGGCCGCCGCGGCCTTGATTCCGGGATAGGTCAGAGACTCCGTAAGCACGACATCTCCCGGCGATGTTACGGCGATGAGCAAATTGAACAACGCGTTCTGAGTTCCCGGGCAGATGACCAGTCGGTCCCCATGTGCATTGGCGATGCGGGCACCGAGCCACGCCGCGGCGATGCCGCGTTCTGCATCGCTTCCTCCCGGCTCCCGATAATTGAGATGCGCAGAGAATCCGACTTCGCGCTGGAGGGCGGCGATGCCGCGCGTCAGCCGATCTTCCAGTCCGGTTTCTATCGGCTGCGGCGGCAGATTCATCGAAAGGTCGAATTCGGGCCGCCGTGAAACGGCCTGTCGGGCCTGGACCGCGCTTTCGGCGACAAAAGTGCCTTGGCCAACGCGCGCTTCCGTAAGACCGCATCGCTGGGCCTCGGTATATGCCCGGGTCACGGTCGTGAGATCGACGCCGAGCGATTTTGCCAATGCCCGATGGGTCGGGAGTTGTTGTCCACGACGCAGACGTCCGCTGGCCACATCAGCAGACAGCGCGTCGACGATGCGCCGGTAAAGCGGGCCTTCGCGGTCAGTGAGTGTAGGGAGCCAATCCATACATTAGACCATGCGGATACTTGTTTGTCTGCATTGATGAGAATATTGTATGCATGCAGAGAAGGCAAGGCGAACGAAGTGATCGCAACCAGCCCTCGACGTCGCTGACTTCTGACCTCGCACTTGCACCCCCGGTTTGCCCCGGCGAGCGACCCATCGGTCATCGCGAGGTGGACGCGCGCTCCTAGGAAAGGTGGAACCGATGCAGCTACAGCTCTCTGCCTTGCGGGCCCATCATGACCCCTATCGACACACCGCGATGCTCGATGCGAGCCGGGCCGAAACCGATGGGGCATTCGAGTTTGGCCGGTTCCGCGTAAGGCCACGAAGACGGCAACTGCTGGCTGACGGAGTGCCGGTCGAACTTCACACACGCGCCTTTGATTTGCTCCTGGTGCTGCTCGAAGCCGATGGACGACCCGTCAGCAAAGACGAACTTCTGCATCGCGTCTGGCCCGGCGTCGTCGTGGTGGAGAAAAATCTCCACGTTCAGATTTGCGCGTTGCGGAAGGCGTTCGGCGGTGATCGGCATTTCATCGGCACGGATTTCGGACGCGGGTACCGGCTCACAACTACGGTTCGCTCGGTCACTGATACGCCGAGATCCGTTTCAGCGCCGGCGACTGCCTGGAAGCTGTCCGATGGCGGGGACCAGTTGATTGAGGTCCTCAATCGGATCGCAACACTGGTGGCTTCCGGCGACGTCGGCAAGTCTCAATTGGGTCTTGAAGTCATCGTTCGTCTGCTTCCGATGAGTTCAGCCGAGGACAGCCAACAGATCAATTGAAAGGGCCTCTCACCGTGGCCGAGCCTGGAGCGACTACAAGAATGCTAAACCGATCATCTGCTCGTCCCAGCGCGCTGGAGACCTTCTGGCGCGGATTCCGGCGCTTCTGTCCGCGCTGCGGCCAAGGTCATATGTTCGCCGGCTATTTGTCGGTGCGTACGGCGTGCGAAGTCTGCGGCCTGGAATTCGAGCCGCTTCGCTCCGACGATGTGCCGCCGTACTTCACTCTGTTCATCGTCGGTCATTTGGTTGTGAGCCTTTACTTGGCTTTCTGGAGGATGCTTGACATGCCCGCATGGGCGCAGGCGCTGATCTGGTGCGGTTTGACACTCGTACTCAGCCTCGTCCTGCTGCCCTTTATCAAGGGCGGCGTCATGGCGGTCATATTCTTGACGAAGGCCAAAGGTTGATTTGAAGCCGGAAGTTGGACTGATGTCTCACTGCGGGCCTCAGTTACCGCGATGAACGACAGCCCGACATACCTCAGGAGATCGCAATGGTGAAGTATTGTAGCATCCTCGCCGCCGCATTTTCCTTGGCTGCTGTCACCGCGGCCCGAGCGGATGGGTTACGGCCGATCGAGGGTCGTACGATCGATCTCGGCCACGTGTCCGGTGTCGTCTACTACACCGTCGAGCACGACGGCTTCCGGGTCGTTGCCACCTTCGCGGAGGCCGAGGCCGGTACGCCAGTGCGCTTCGAGGCCGTTCTCGCTCCGGGCCAGAGCATTGTGCTCTCCGCGCCCCGCGAGGTCGGCATTGCACCCTACGCGATCGAGATCAGACGGCGTGGCGACCAGGTTCTGGTTCAAGAGGCGACAGTCACGAACTGATTTGGCACCCAAAGGCAGCGCACCATTGTCCATGATCAGAGTGGTCGCCCCGTGACTCACTAGAGAACAGTATCGACCCAACTCGGACATCCAACACTAACAAAGCCCGCTCGGTTTCTGCGTTTAATTCGCGGAAGCTCTGTCCAGGCGTGGCTTCCAAGCGCAACGTCAGGCTCAAATACATTGTCCCCTTGTCCGCTCAGAAATCTTGCATGCACGGCGGAGATCTCAGACCAGCTCGATCTCACGCTGCATTTCCTGGGCCTCGAGGCATTCAACGAACAGGCCGCGCGCAATGTGCGGATCAAGGAGCATCCCGCGCGCAACGACACGCGAATGCGTGATGCAGTCGGATGGCTGAAAAGGCGGGGCAACACAGCACGCAATACGGTCGCACTAAACTCTAGAAACAGCCCGGCATCGCGACACTAATTGTCTCTGCAACCCCTCCTTTAGGTGAGGTTGCGCGGGCGATGCCAGCGCGTGTAAGGTCCGCCTTTCGTATTTTTCAGGCAATGATCCACGGTGTGTGTGTGCGGCGCCATTGCCCGCCGCGTGGGACATCTCGAGGCCGTCGTCGCGACGCGCCTCATCGGGAAAAATGAGGGCCGAGATTCTCTAGTGGAGCACGTCTGCGCCATCGCGTGGCACAGCGGCGTCCGAGTGTGGCCTCATGCTTGAAGAGGAGATGTCATGCCTACTCTCACCAATCCATCCATCATCGAAACATCAGTGGCAGCCGGGACGGATGACGCGGAGGAACGCTCCAACGGCACGATGGCGCTGGAGAGCACCGACCTGGACTTTTTCAACGATCGCCACGGCAATGGCGGAGAGGGCCAGCACATCGGGATTCGATTCACCGGAATCGCAATACCAACGGGCGCGATCATCACCAGCGCCTATCTCCAGTTCCACACCGACGAAAAAGATACCGCACCGACCTCTATGCTGATTCGAGGCGAGGATTCTGACGATGCGGATACCTTCGCGGATGTCGACCACAACATCACCTCGCGCGTGACGACCGATGCTTCGACCACCTGGACTCCGGATGATTGGTCCAGAGTGGGCGAGGACGACGCTACCCAGCGCACGCCCGATCTTTCGGCCGTGGTGCAGGAGATCGTGTCACGTTCAGGCTGGGAGTCCGGCAACGACCTGGCCTTCATCATCTCCGGGACCGGAAGCCGCACCGCAGAAGCCTTCGAAGGCCATCCGCGCAGCGAGCCAGTCCTGCATATCGAGTGGGTGCCCGGCGATACCGGCGGCACGGACAAGACTGCGCCCACCGTGACCATGGACGTGCCGAAGGAAGGGGCGGTCGTCTCCGGAGACATCACGCTGAGAGCGATCGCCACCGACAATGTCGGTGTCACCGGCGTGCAGTTCCAGGTGGACGGCGACAATATCGGCGCCGTCGACAAGACCGCGCCATTCGCCATCAAGCTTGATACCACCCGCCAGGCTGACGGGGAGGTCGCCATCTCGGCGGTTGCCACGGATGCCGCGGGCAACAAGACGGTGTCGGCACCGGTTACGGTGACGATCGACAATGGACCGTCAGAGCCGCCACCTCCACCGCCGCCATCGGGGACGATCCGCGTGCCGCAGGATTTTTCGACAATCCAGAAAGCGATCGATGCCGCCGGCGACGGCGACACCATCCTGGTCGGGCCCGGCACTTATGCCGGCGACATCGTCATCTCTGGCAAATCGATCACGCTGACTTCGACCTACCAAACTGCCGGCGATCCTGACCTGGTCAATCAGACCATCATCAGGGGCGGTTCGCCCGGCATCTACATCGACGATTCGGCGTCCAACACCACGATCGCGGGCTTCCATTTCGTGGGCGGAGAAAAGTCCGTGCAATTCTTCGCACAAGGGGGGCGATGCCTCGACAACTTCTTCGACAATCCGGGCGGCGATGCCATCAGCTTCGAATCCACGGGTGGCATCGCACGCGGCAATCTGGTGGTCAGTGCCGGCGATGACGCAGTAGATGTCGATGCCGCGAAGGGCAACATACTGATCGAAGACAACGAATTCAGATCGTCCGGCGATGATGGGATCGAGATCCGCAATCAAAACTATCACGGCCCGCTGGTCACACTCACCATGAAAAACAATACGATCATCGGTAGCGAGGAGGACGGCATCCAGCTCATCGATTATTCGGAGAAGTCGGATCGCGCCTTCGTCATCTCGGGAAACCTCATCCAGCGGAACGCCGACGTGGGCCTTGGGATCATGGACAACGGCGAGACCCGCGAGGACTTCCGCGGTGCCAGCATGCCGGAGCGGGTGGATGTCACAAACAACACGTTCGACGGCAACCGCTATGGCATCACTGGCGGCGATAATCTGCATGCGGACGGTAACACCGTCTCCAATTGCTCGGTGGTCGGCCTTAAGAACGTCGACGGCAACTCGACCGTAGTGAACACGCGATTCATCAACAACGACGTCGATTACATCCACAGCAATGTCACCGGCAGCACGCAGGCGGCGGGGACCCTGAGCCTGAGCGACGTGGTCGACGTGACGGATCCATCGGGCATGCTGGTCGTGAGTGGCGGCGGGATGCGCGACAGTGGCGATAGAACTGCGGGGGCAAGCATGGGCGACGTGGGCGGGCAGCCCAGCCAGGCTGGGCTGCTTGCCGATGTCGACTTAGCGGCGCAGCAATCGGCGTGACGGCTCCTCGAGCGGTAGCCACACCAGCAATCGGGCGCCGCCCACCACGAGTTCCCGCCCGCGCTTGATGAGCGCGAGGGCGAGCGCGTGGGACGGCGGGACACCGATCCAGCCGGCGAGAACCAGCAGCGTGCCTTTCTGCACGCCAAGGCCCGCCGGCAGCAGGAAGGCGGCGGTGCGCAAGGCATTCGACAGCCCCTCGATCATGACCGTGTCCAGGATAGGAGGGCAGTCGCAACCGGCGGAGGCTTGTGATGAGCGAGACGATCGCGTTCGAGAAGAGGATCGCGTCCAATCTCGATGACAGCACGAAGATCGCACGCGCCACCGTCGCGCTCGCGACCGCGCACGTGGGCGACCAGCTCGTGGTGAATGCCCTCGGTCTGCCCACTGGCATCACGGTCGATCCGACCTCGACTACGACCCACATCGTCTTACAGGGATCGGCGACGGCCGCCGACTACCAGATCGCCCTCCAACAGATTTCCGTCCACAACAATGGCGAGACACCTGACCCGGTCGGCCGAATGGTCGATGTTACGGTGAGTGATGACCTCACGGGCACCGACCTCGCCGCCGCTACCATCGCCGTCGAGCCGTCCGCGGTCGCCAATAGCCTGATAATCATGCCCCAGACGGCGGAAACTACCAGCAGTCATCCTCCCACGAACGTCGCGCTCCTCTCGAGTCAGCCGTCGGAACACAACATCGCGAGAGTCGCTGCCGGGAGGTTGAAGGCCACCGAGCGGGATCCTGACGATCCGCACACATTATCGGCCGGCGATCCGCGCTTCAACATGGTCGATCATCAGCCCGACTTCGGATGGCAGGCGAAGATCGGTCTCGGTGTCACGGCGACCGATCTCGCCGGCCAATCCGTCACGCCGCCACTGGGAATATCTCTCGCAAGCGTCACCCAGGTCCGTTTTGCCGCTTTCGGCGACTACGGATTGCACACTGCATCGGGACGGGTGGCGGATCTTGTCGACAGCCTCAACGTCGATTTCGTCATTACTGTGGGAGACAACATCTATGGCTCCGCGCCCATAGACGATCAGATCGGCCAATACTACAGCGACTACATCGGAAACTATAAGGGCCACTACGGGCCGGGCAGCGCGACCAACCACTTCTATCCCGCGCTCGGCAATCACGAATACAGCGATCCCGCCGGCGGCACGAATGCCAGCGCCTATCTCAAATATTTCACGCTACCGGGAAACGAGCGCTATTACGACTTCAGGATTGGACCCATTCATTTCTTTGCCATCAACAGCGATCCGCATGAGCCCAACGGAAGAACGAGCACCAGCGCCCAGGCCAAATGGCTGCAGGCGGGCCTAAAGGCTTCCACCTCGCCCTACGACATCGTCTATTTCCATCATTCGCCGTTCTCCTCGGGAGCCAAGCACGGATCGATTCCGGAAATGCGATGGCCGTTCGAACAATGGGGTGCGACGGCGGTGCTCAGTGGGCACGATCACATCTATGAGCGGGTCTTGCGCGATGACAATGGCGACGGCACCATCATGCCCTATTTCATCGTCGGGCTGGGCGGGGCGGTCAGACAGGGTATCGACAGTTCGCCGGTCTCTGGTAGTGCGGCGCGATACAATGCCAACTGGGGCACGTTGCTGGTCAATGCGACCAGTTCCAGCATGACATTTGAGTTCAGGTCGATTACCGGGGGTGGCAAACTCATCGACAGGTACACAGTCCATCCATCGCCTGGTGGCGGCGATCGGCCGCTGTTCACCGCTGGTGACGACGTGGTCGACTTCAACGGTATCGACGCCAGCAGCTATTTCGCCGGCTCGCAATACAATGCGATGGCCGGGAATGACAGGGTAGCGCTGCCGCTTGATGCACCTGCCGCCAGCGCGGGCTCCCCTTTTCATGGCGGCGATGGCAACGACGTCCTCACCGGAGGTACGCTTGACGAGACGATCTATGGCGACCGGGGCGCCGACGCACTGAGCGGGCGCGATGGCAACGATCGTCTTTTCGGCGGCGCCGGTGACGACACGCTGATTGGCGGAAGGGGCGACGATAGCATCGATGGCGCGTCGGGCACCGACAAGATCGATTTCAGCGCGGCCGCGGCAGCCGTAGTGGTGGATCTAAGTGTCGGCATCGCGAAGGGCGATGGCACCGACACGCTGGTGAACCTCGAGCATGTCAGCGGCTCGGCCTTCAACGACCGCATCACAGGCAACTCGGGCACGAATCTCCTGCTCGGCGGCGCCGGAAATGACCTGCTTCACGGCGCCGCAGGCGACGATACGCTGATCGGTAATGCCGGTGTTGATCGCCTCAACGGTGATGCAGGCAACGATATCCTGAAATGGAGCGGAGCCGATAGCTTCGACGGCGGCCGTGGCTTCGATACGATCGACGCGAAGCTTGCCGGCGCCGACCACATCGATCTGCGCGGCGCGCAGTTCGTCGGGGTGGAGCGCATCCAGACCGGCGGCGGCGAGGATAGGATTACGCTCAGCCTCAACGACGTGCTGTCCGATACTGCCGACAATCAGTTCGTCGCCGATCTGGGCAGCGGTAGTCTCGACACGCTGAACATCGATCTCGCCGGTGGCTGGACTGCGAGGACGTCGAGCCCGACCCTTGGTCCGACCGGGCAGGCTGCCGACATCTCGGTCGCAGGCCTGACCGCTTACACCTTCACCCACGGCGCCGACATGGTCACCGTGTTCAGCAATGCCGAAGTCGTGAATGCCGAGATACTATCCTAGCAACCAGGGGCTTCTAAGAGTTCTCGCTGCGGGCGGACATGGGCCGCTCGACCTTGATGGCCGAGCGATGCATGAGCCGGCAGACGCCGTCGTAACCGTTGACGGCGATGTGCATGGCGCGGCGATTGTCCCGGACCCGCCAGGATGTCGCCGCCCAATGAAAGGGTAACCCCAGCAGGGCAGCTATTGGCACTCCTGCGACCTGCCGGCACCCGCAAAGTCCGGTTCTGAAGGTCAGAGCATGCGTCATTTCACGCATTAACGAAAAACATTCGCAAGCAGTTTGCAATTCTTAGGCTCGGGGCGGAAAATCTCGATACCTGGATGAGCGGATCGGGAGGCTTCCATGTCTCTTCGCATCGCGTTGTTATTCTTCTCCCTATTGATTTCCCTAGGCGACCTTCGAAGCGCAGCCTTCGCACAGGAGACGAGCGAGGGACCCAGCATAGAGGGTCCTGTTGAAGGTCTGATCGGTCCGGCAGTCGAGATGAACTCGGACCTGAGGGACCTACTCATCGAGGGGCGTCGTCAGCGGGAGCTGGAGCCGATCGAGGTCCCGCTTCATCGGGTGCCGTTCCCCGAACTGGCGCCAGCAACCCATGGTGACGTAGAAACTCAGCTTGCTCCGCCGAACTCGGTAGATCCCTTCAAGACCAAAAAATCCGCGCTCTCAAAGCCTGATCCGAACTTTGATGGAATCAGCCAGTTTGACCCAGGGGCTTTTTTCGTCCCGCCTGATACGAACGGCGACGTTGGTCCAAACCATTATGTTCAGACCGTCAATAGTTCGATCGCGGTCTTCGACAAACACGGCAACACCCTGGCAGGACCGCTACCGCTCAGTGCGCTGTTCGCGCCCTTGGGCGGTAGCTGCGTGGTGGGGTCTCCAATAGATCCTCTCGTCAATTACGACCCACTGGCCGATCGCTGGTTGGTCCTGGGATTTCCCTTTGAAAGCCCGATATGCATTGCGGTCTCGCAGACTGGCGATCCAGTCGCCGGCGGCTGGTTCCTGTATGCTTTCGATGTGGCGGACCTCCCCGACTACCCGAAGCTGGGAGTGTGGCCGGACGCCTATTACTTGTCCACCCAGGCCGGTACTGTCCAGGTCTACGCACTCGATCGCAGCAGCATGTTGAACGGGGATCCCGTTCAGTTTGTACATTTCAGCGTCGGGCCACCCTTCCTGTTGCCAGCCGATCTGGATGGCCCACCGCCAAAGCCTCGACAGCTGGTGGCAGATTTGAGCGGACGACAACAGCACCTGGTTCCGCCGGCGCCGTTTGTCCGGCACGTCGATGGCGATGTATGGGGCGGTGTGGACCGGCTGGAGGTTTTTGAGTTCCGTGCCAATTTCGAAGATCCGGCATCCTCCGGCTTCGAGCTGGTGGACAGTCTTCCAACAGAACCTTTCCGCGCGGTTCTTTGTGGCGACCCGTTCTTCGGAGGCTGCGCCGCGCAACCGAACGGAGTTAGACTAGAGGCCCTGCCTGTGTGGCTAATGTGGCGGCTTCAGTACCGCAGCTTTGGCAACCGCGAAACATTAGTCGTGAACCATACGATTGCCGTGGATAGTGCTCTCGGCGAAGGCGCAGGTATTCGATGGTATGAGCTCCGCCGACGCCATGGCGGACGCTGGACCATCTTCCAGCAGGGAACGTTCGCTGCCCAGGATCCAGCGGCCAGCTCGTTCTTGCATCGCTGGATGGGTAGTATCGCAATGGACAAGAAGGGAAACATCGCTCTTGGCTTCAGTGCAACGAGCAGCGACGTGTTTCCGAGCGTTCGCTATGTAGGAAGAACAGCAAACGATCCCCTCGGCCTCATGCCTCAGGGCGAACCGCCAAATGGCGATCATGTCATGATTGCCGGGGAAAATTCGTCAATCGCTACCCGTTGGGGCGACTATAGCTCGATGAGCGTTGATCCTGAAGATGGATGCACCTTCTGGTACACGCAAGAATACATCGGCGCCGACTTAGACCTCTGGAGAACGCGCATCGGTGCCTTCCGATTTCCATCCTGCCACTGAACTGAACACTGAGAATAGTCTGCTGGTGGCACCTTCCCGCCGAACTGGCGACGACGATTTATGCGAACTCAGTTTCAAGATTGCGATAAGCGCCGTACGAGCGTAGAATTTTATCCTAGATAGCTCCGTCTATGCGGACGGGATGCATCACCAGTCTCTCTTTCAGCTAGGCGGAGCGCCACGGAGAAGGGAGGCTTGAGCATGTTTGCACATACTTACAGCCAGCTGGGAGACAAAAAGGTCCTCCCAAGACGTTGTTCCGCGTCGATCGTGTTTGGCGCTGCAGCGCTGCTGAGCGCCATTGGGATCGGAACGGCAGCCGTAGCCGATTCGCCGGTCCTGGGTCAGCTCAAGCGGATCTCGGGTCCGAGCCTATTCGACGACTGCACGGCCGATGACGTCGCGGGCCAGGAGGACGAAGGCTCCGTCAACTTCCCCGACTCCGAAGTTGAGCCATACGTGCACGTGAATCCGACGGATACCGATAACGTAGTCGCCGTCTGGCAGCAGGACCGCTGGTCCGACGGCGGAGCGCGCGGGCTGCTCTCTGCCGTGAGCGACGATGGTGGCAAGACCTGGGACACGGTGACGCCGCCGGAGTTCACCGTGTGCTCGGAAGGCGTCTTCGAGCGAGCCACCGACCCATGGGTTTCCTTCGGTCCCTCGGGCAATGCTTATTTCATGAGCCTCTCCTTTGATTCGGACCCCGCCATCTTCGGCGGCCATCATGCGATGCTGGTCAGCAAATCGACGGATGGTGGCCATAGCTGGGGCCAGCCTGTGACGCTGATCGAGGAGGACGATCCACTCGCGTTCAATGACAAAGACTCGCTTACCGCGGATCCGACGAATGCCAATCTCGTCTACGCGACCTGGGACCGCCTTGAGCTGTTCGAGATCACGCCGCCGCAGCTGGATGCTCTCAGCGCCGCCCTTCGGTTCGAGCATGACCGGGTGATAATGGCCGGGCGGGCGCTGCGACAGATGCGGATGGCTGCCGCAGCCGATGTGACCGCCGAGGCCACCGTGCCGGAGTTCAAAGGCCCTACCTATTTCACCCGCTCGACCGACGGCGGCGATACCTGGGAACTGCCTCACATCATTCATGATCCGGGAGCCGACAACCAGACCATCAACAACATCATCGAGGTGATGCCAAGCGGCAGGCTCATCGCCTTCTTCACCGAGATCCTGAACACCAACCAAGGTACGGTCGTGAACATTGCGCTCAAGCGCTCGCAAGACCAGGGCTTCAGCTTCACGCCGCTCAAGCCGATCCGCGCCCATCGCATCTTCACCAACGCCATCTTCAACGCGACGGGCGTCGTCACGCCGAACCTGCAGGAGCCTGTGCGCGATGCTGGAATATTGTTCGATCCGGCGGTGGATCCCAACAACGGCACGCTCTACCTGGTCTGGCAGGACAACCGATTCAACGGCGTGGATCAGGTCGCCTTCTCGCAATCCACCGACGGTGGCAAGAATTGGTCGAAGCCGATCAAGATCAGCAAGACACCGTCGAGGAGCAACCTCCTGCGTACCCAGGCCTTCGTGCCGACGGTTGCCGTCAACAGCGAAGGCATCATCGCGGTCACCTATTACGATTTCCGGCGCGACGACTCGACGGGCGAGCTGACGGATCAATGGATTATCTTCTGCGACCCGGCCCTCGACCGTTGCGACAGGGCCAATAATTGGAAGCGGGAGCGTCGGCTGACCAAACAGCCGTTCGACATTCTCGATGCACCGAACGCGGGCGGCTTTTTTCTTGGCGACTACGAGGGAATGGCGGCCGCCGATATCGACCTGCTGCCGGTCTTCGGCATCGCGGACGACCCCGGTGAGAGCAGCATCTTCGTTCGCCGGGTCACGCCGGCAACGGTGACGAGCGCTCTCACAGAATAGGCAACGACGTCGCTCTCTTGCCGGTGCGGCTGACCTCCCGGATGGTCCGCACCGGCGGTGCTTTTGAAACCGTAGCGGGGTATGACTAGGGCGGGGTCGCGAATGCAGTTCCGTGCTGAAAGCCACCGCCTAACCGAACTTGAGCTCTGCCAGGCGCTCGTCCAGGCGGGGAAGCTCGACGCGGGCGGTCTCGACCGGGCCTTTCGGCTCCAGTCC
>Ga0111539_10006773_pt1 | contig 14748 bp, 9 predicted proteins | sample RhiMethybrSRZTD1_FD_79667 | JGI IMG/M metagenome (GOLD analysis project Ga0111539, IMG submission 79667) | Populus rhizosphere microbial communities from Tennessee, USA - Rhizosphere MetaG P. TD hybrid SRZTD1 (version 2) (version 2) | ecosystem: Host-associated > Plants > Roots > Rhizosphere >... | reverse complement strand
CGGTTGCGCGATGACAGGTGTTCCGATTGCGCCGCTCGGGAAAGCAAGGTGGACTGGGCAACTACCATGGTCTGATCATGCCGCCGCCTCGGTCACGCATGCGGTTTCGCGCGGTCCTCGCGATCTGTCTGGCGATTGGAGTGGTGACCAATGTTGCGGTGGCGTGGATGTGCGCGATGCAGGCGGACCCGCGCGTCATCAGGTTCTACGTGCTGGATCAGTCCAAGCCCTCCGCAGTTGAGCAGGCCGAGCTCGATCGTTTCCGAGCGCATCCGGCTGCGCAGCAATTCAGCGATGACCAGCTCGCCGTGGGCGTTGAGCGGCGTGTCGGTCTCGAGCGTCGCGGGCCGACAATCCATCCGTATTGGCAGGCCATGACCACCCCCGCGACCACCGAGTGGACCGGCCCCCTCGCGGCCATGTTCGAGCTGCGAGTCCGCTCGGGGTGGCCCCTGCTCGCGCTGCATGGGTTGCGTGACTGGCCAGCGGATTCGTGGAGAACCTCGACGGTGCCGGCGACTGCCGGCGAGCGCCCGGTGGAGCCGTATCAGTACCGCTGGCTCTGGCGCATCGGATCGATCGATTCCAATCCGGCGATGCGCGGACGCGCCCCTCTGGCGCCACGATTCCTGCTTCCGCTGCAGCCCCTCTGGCCCGGCTTCGCGATCAACACGCTGCTGTACTCGGCTCTCGCGTGGCTGGTGTTGTTCGCGCCGTTCGCGTTCCGCCGCGCAGTGCGGCGCCGGCGGAATCGCTGCGAATGCTGCGGCTACCCGCGCGGCGTCTCGCCGGTGTGCAGCGAATGCGGCGCGGCGCATCGTCGGCTCACCACCTGAGACGCCTCGCTCATGTGTCCAGCACGAAGCCGAAATCCTTGAAGGAGTCGTTCATCCGACCCTTGAGCGTGGGCGCGCCCGCTGCATCCATCTGCGTCGCGCACACGATGAGCATCTCGATCAGGCCGTGATAATCACTGAGGGAGATGAACTCGGGTCCGACATGGGCGTGGGGGGACCGCGAGGCGCCGCTGGTCACTCCGTCGATGTCGATCATGTTGTGGTAGTTGCCCAGTGGCAGGCATAGGCATGTGGACTGGTAGCCGAAGGTGGAGAACGTCGTCGCCTCGCACGTTCCCCCCGGCATCAACTTGCGCTGATACCTGAAATGGGGAGCGGCCTTCTGATGCTCCATCATGAGCATCGAGATCTGGTTGGTGAGCGTGGGCTCGAAGACGCTCAGTTTGTCGCCCACGCGCACGATGGGCCCGGCGCCGACGGGTGAATCGTGCGGGAACGACCGTGAGTTCTCGAGACAGATCAGCCGCGCGTTCCTGGCCACGGTCTTGTTCTTGCACGCGGCGATGGCACCGATGAAGCCGACCTCCTCAGCGCGTGTCAGTAGCAAGCCCACGTGCTCGCAGCCCTTGACTTCGCGCAGCACATCCAGCACGCACAGGGCTGCCGCCACTGCCGCCAGATCATCGCAGGCGTGCGTGTGAAGCAGGCCGTCCTCGATGCGCGGCACCGGCTTCTTCTCGTGCTCGAAGCGCCAGCGTCCGACATCGCCGGGCTGGATGGAGTCGGCCGGCAACTCCAGCCGCGCGGTGATGCGCTTGAACGGCTTGGCGCCGGCATCGAGCGACTGGATCCGGGCGCGGTGGGCGCGATCGGCCGCGTCGAAGATCTCGATCGCGGCATTGGTGAAGTACGGATCGTGCACGCCGCCGCGGAATTCGAGTTCGACGCCTGTGGAATCGATGATCGAACGCACGACGAACGCCGGATGATCGAGGTGCGCGGTAATGACCAGGGGGGCAGGGCCGCCCCGGCGACGTGGTTTGCCTTGTCGGGACAGCAGGACGTTGCCCGAGGCGTCGACTTCGATCCGCAGGTTGTCTCGCTTGGCCGCCCATCCCCGCACCCAGTCGATGACGCGGCTCTCGCGTCCCGCCGCCGTGGGCAGGGATGTCACCTCCATCAGGCACCGTTCGTCGCCCTCCCTTCGACTTGACGGCTGTGTGGCGGTGGATGACAGGGGGATTGTGCGTTTGTGCGTGGAGATCGATGCCATGCCGACATCGTAAGGGGAGGGCTACACCCACCGCCGCGCGCTGGCCAGCACGCTGTCGGCCACCTGCGGCATGACTTGTCGCAGGCCGATGATCGCCGCCGCCGACGAATCCAGGCCCGGCCCGCCGGCGCGCTCCGCCAGTGTTGCGCGCAACGCCTCACCGTCGCCATGCGGAAAATGCTCGCGCAGCGCCGCATTCAGCGACTCGTGCAGGCCGCGCTCATCCTCCACGGTCACTTGACCGTGCGTCCGGCAGGCCATCGCCATGCACGCATGCGCGTCGTCATCCAGGGGGTCAGCCCGATATCCGCACAACAGCGCCAGCCCGTAGTGCTCAATCAGCGCGTTCCACCATTGCTCCAGCAGTTCCGCCGCGTCGGCCCGGCCGCGCTCGCACAGGACATTGACCAGCTCCCCGAAAACCGCGATCCCCGCATGGCGACGCTCGTTGATGCGCGTCAGGGCATCGCACACCAGGCCATCGAAGATGATCCGGTCAGGCTGCTCGCCATCCATGATGTACTCGAGCAATCGAAACGCATCGTGACATTGGATCCGCCCGCTGTCGCACAAATCTGCCACATCCACGCCCAGCGTCTCGAGATGCTCGAGCGTCATCTCGGTGTGTTGTGGCGTGGCCAGCAGCAGCACCGCCTTGCCATCAGCGAGGGCCTGCCGCGCGAACTCGGCGACGACTGCGCACAGCGACTCCGAATCGGAATACAGATGCGCCGCGTGAGATCCGGCGCGATGCGTGCGTTGGACCATGCTGTTGATCCCGCGGAGGCCGCAGCCTCATTCAGGCGCACAACGAATCATCTTCCTCCGCGTTGTGCGCGCCAACGAGAATATCGACCATCGTTCGCCAACCGCTGCATCGTGGCAGCGGCGATTCCCGACGTCGCGCCAGAATCGGGCGGTTTCCGCACTCGCCTGGCTAGGGCATGCTAGCGTCGAATCACTCGATCCTGTTGGCGCCACCGAAGTGGTCATTGCGGCCGCTGGAATTGGCGATCCCAGGCGAATCCTGGGTCCACAATCCGCCCGGGGCTGCACTCAGCAGCCTGGCGCTGTCCTCGCCGTGGAACACCGCCACCGCGCCCGAGTCGGGCTCGGCCACGTTCTTAAGGGGGATGCTGACCGCGGCGTCATCGCGGCTGTCGCCGTTGAAATCGCCCACCGCCAGCGCACTACCGAACCGATCGTTCTGCCGCGGCCTGTTCAGGCCCGAAAGTCCGTGCTGATGCAAAGGCGTGTCGGCGAACGTGAGCAGTCGCACCGCGTTGCCGCGCAGGATGTACGCTGCCCCGCCTCGCGCCACATCCTGCCCGTCGCCCAGGTCCTGCAGCGACTCGCCGGGCGCGCCGATCAGCAGGTCGTCGGCTCCATCGCCATTGAAATCGCCGAAGGCCATCGCCGAGCCGAAGCGATCGTTGCTCTCGGAGCTCGATCCGCTGCCGGCAGTCTGCGTGATCAGGCGGTTGCCCGCGGGACGAAGGCCGATGTCTCGTCCGAACAAGAGATGCACCGCTCCGGCATCCTTGATCTGCTGGACGCTGCCAAGGTCCTCGCCGGGCACGCCGATGGCGAGATCATCGAAGGTGTCGGCGTCGAAGTCGCCCACCGCCAGCGTGGCGCCGAAGTGGTCGCCGCTCTCGGATGTCTCGGCGATGTTGTTGGAATCCTGCGACCAGAGCTGCGAGGCGTTCGGATCGGCCCCGATGAACCCGCCATAGAGCACATGCACGCCGCCGGCGTCCTCCACACCCACGACGCCCTCGCCCGGCACGCCGATCGCCAGATCGTCGAAGTCATCGCCGTTGAAGTTGCCCGAGGCCAGGGCCGCGCCGAAGTGGTCGCCCGGCTCAGCGACGCCGGGAATTCCCGGCGTATCCTGCGTTATTCCGACGGAACTGAACGAGTCGAGCCCGTCCGCCGTGCCGAACATGACCACCACACCGCCGGCCTCGAAGTTGGGGTCATCGCCATGACCGGGCGCGCCGATGGCGAGGTCATCGAAGCCATCGTTGTCGAAGTCGCCTGACGCCAGGGCCGTGCCGAACTGATTCCCAGCGAGTTCGAAGGGCATCTCCTCGTAACTGAGATTGAGCTGCTGGTTGCCGCCGCTGATAAGGCCGGAGGCCGATCCGACGAGGATCGTGATGCTGCCGGCATCAACGTTGCCGTTGACCTCATCGCCCGGGATGCCGATGGCCAGGTCATCGAAGCCGTCGCCGTTGAAATCGCCCACGGCCAGCGCCGCACCGAAGCGATCGCCCACCGAGGACTCGCCCGAGATATCGAGCGAATCCTGCTGCCAGAGTTGATCGTTGACGGCGGTGAGTCCGGCGGGGCCGCCGTAGAGCACGGACACGGCGCCGGCGTTTGGATCGCCGATGTCTTCGTCCGGCACGCCGATGGCGAGGTCAGCGAATCCGTCGCCGTTGAAGTCTCCGCTGACTTGCGCGAGGCATGGACTTGAAGACATCGCTGCCAGGAGCGCAGCGGCGGACATGAACGCAGCGCGGCGCGCCTGCAACGATTCCCACACAGTCAAGGCTGAGGAGCACATCGGTCATCTCCGGGAGGCGCGGCCGTCAATGGCCTGTGTGTCGAGCAACAACGAAGTACTCGCTAGTGTGATCGATGGACCATGGAGGGTGCCTATTGGAAATCGAGAGTAATCTCGCTTTACCGGCGCAGGTTTTCGCCCGTGTGACCCGACGTCACTGCGCGCCAGGCGGCATGCACCACGCAGGTTCCCAGGCGCGGTCGCCCCATTCCGGCAAACTGTGACAGTTCACGGTTGACTCGGCCAAAATCAGCCGTCGCGTTTACGACTCACGCAGTCATCGCGATTCCGGCGGCGTCGCTGGAACGGGGATCGCCGCGGCCTGCTCGCGCCACTGGGCCGCCTGCTCGGGCTGATTCATGCCTTCGTACAGACGAGCCAACCGCTCCGCCGCCTTGCGCTGCTGCAATGGCGCAGCGGTCGCGGATCGCTTCTGAAATTCCAGCAACAGTCGCTCCGCCTCGTCGTAGTTGCCCAGAGCCAGGAGCGTGTCGCCGAGCATCCCCATCGCCACGCCGATGGTCGGGTCGTTCGGCGCGACGAGTTGTTGCTGCAGCTCGAGCGCCTCGCGCAGGAGCGGCTCAGCCTCGTCGTGTCGCTGCTGCTCGCGCAGGATCGCTGCGAGATGGCCAAGGGCATTGAGGTAGAAACGATGCGCCCCGCCGGCGGCACGCCAGGCGTCGATCGCATCGCGGAGAATGACTTCTGCCTCGTCGGCCCGGCCCTGTTTGCGCACGATGTATCCGAGATTCGTGAGCGCCAGCGCCACATCCGGATGTTGCGCACCAAGAACCTCGCGGCGCTGCTGGATAACTTCGCGGAAGAGCGCCTCGGCCTCGTCATATCGCTGGAGGTTGCCAAGCGTGTACGCGAGGTTGTGGCGGCTGGTCAGCGTGTCGGGATGGCGCGGGCCCAGCGTGCGCTGGCGAGCCTCGAGCGCCGCGCGAAACGTCTCCTCCGCCTCCTCGCGACGGCCGCGCGCATCCAGCACCAGCGCCAGGCTGTCGAGAGCCAGCAGCGTGTCCGGATGTTCTGGTCCCTGCGCGGCGCTGGAGATGTCGATGGCCTGCCGCAGCAACTCTTCGGCCTCGTCGAATCGGCCCTGCGACTTCCGCACCAGGCCAAGGCTTGTCATGCAGTTGATGGTGCACGAATGGTCCTCGCCGTTGACGGCCCGGCTGCCTTCCAAGGCCTGCTCGCACAGGGGCACGGCTTCGTCGAGCCGGCCGATGTTCGCGTACACCGTGGCCAGGTCGCCCTGGTACACCAATGTGTCGGGATGCTCGGGCCCAAGCAGGCGCTCCGCCCCGCCTAAAGCGCCGCTCAGCAGATCGATGGCCTGCGCGTTGCGTCCGAGTTTCATACACACGCGCCCGAGGTTGCCCGCAGTGTAGATCGTGAAGCGATGATCCTCGCCCCAGCGGCTGCGCGCGGACTTATGTATCTCCTCGTAGAGCGGCAGCGCCTCGGCGAAACGACCTTCCACCATGAAGGAGCGAGCCATGCCATCGAGCGACTGCAGTTGCTCGGGCGCATCGGGCGGCAACGTGCGCTGCCGCGACTCAAGCACTTCCTGCAACAGATCCCGTGCCTGGGCCACGCGCCCCATGCGCAGCCACACCGACGCCAAAACGTGCCGCGACTCGAGCGTGTCGGGATGCTCGGGACCCAGCAGCGCGCTGCGCCGCTCGATGGCCTCGACCAGCAGCGGCTCCGCCAGGTCATAACGGCACTGGTGGTAGCGCAGCCATGCCATCTGATGAAGCGCTTCAAGCGACTGCGCATCGTCGATGCCCAGCGTCTGGCGTCGCAGCGCGAGGGCGCGCTCCAGATGCGGCTGGGCATCGTCGTACCGGCCGAGATTCACGTAGATCCGGCCGAGCATCAGTTGCACCGCCGCCTCGATCAGCGGCTCGTCGCGGAAGCGGCCTTCCAGGCGCTGCGAGGCCGCATCCACCACCTCGCGCACCGTGACATTGGGATTGGGCGAGAAGTACGGATCGGCGGCCGCGAGCAGGTCGTTGTTGAGAAATGCGACCGTTTCGTTGGCGATCGTCGCCTGTCGCTCGGCCTTGGCGCGAGCCCGCGCCTGGCCAATGGCGAGAATCGTCGAGACCGTCGCGCCCGCTGCCAGCAGGATCGCCGCCAGCGCCAGCGAAGCGACCAGACCGGCGTTGCGCCGCGCGAACAGCCGCAGGTGGTAGAGCGCACTGGGCGGGCGCGCGTCGATGGGCTGATCGCTCATGAACCGCCGCACATCGCGCGCCAGGTCGGCCACGGACTGGTACCGCCGCTCGCGCTCCTGTGATGTGGCCTTGCCCACGATGGTGCGCAGGTCGTCGCTGATCGAGCCGTCGGCGCCGCTGAGCAGTTCGCTCAGGACCACGCCCAATGCGAAGACATCGGTGCGCACATCCAGGTCGCGGCCATCGCCGGTGAACTGCTCGGGGCTCATGTATGCCGGGGTGCCGATGGGCCGCCCCGCGCCGGTGACCGTCTGCGTCGCCCCGCTCTCGGTGGCATCGTCGTCAGCCATCAGCCGCGCGATGCCGAAGTCGATGATCTTCACTTCGCCGCGCGCATTCACGAGCATGTTGGCCGGCTTGAGGTCGCGATGGATCACGCCGCGCTGGTGCCCGAAGTGTACGGCGTCGCAGGCCTGCAGGAACAGGTGCAACCGCTCCTCCAGGGGAAGCGCGGCCTCACGCGCGTAGGCCGTGATGGTCCGCGCGTTGCCGACGTGCTCCATGGCGAAGAACGGCGTGGCCCCGCTGCCATCGTCGTGCGTGCCGGCTTCGTAGATCGACGCGATGCCCGCATGCTGCAGCCGCGCCAGCACGCGGGCCTCGCGCCGGAAGCGGCGCAGCGCATCGCGCGACAGCGCCAGCATCGACATGGGCAGAATCTTCAGCGCGACTTCCCGCTGCGGCTCATCCTGCTCGGCGAGGAAGACCGCGCCCATGCCGCCGCGGCCCAGCAGGCCGCGAATGGTGTAACGACCGACGCGCCGTCCGATCAGGAGCGCAGCGCTGTCGGCCTCCTGGGCCGCGGCGTCAAGGCCGGGCCACACGGCGGGCGTTTCGAGAAAGCCGCCGGCGCGATCGTGCGAATCCAGCAGCGAGTGTACATCGCAGCGCAGCGCCTCATCGCCTGCGCACAACTCCTCGATCACGTGGCCGCGTCGCGGCGCTTCCACATCCAGCGCGGCGCGCAGCACCCGCATGGCGCGCTGATGAGTGTCGATGTCGCTGACTTGATCGCTCATGGGCCCTTGCCGCCGAGTTCGCGGAACAGCCACGCCCGCGCGCAGGCCCATTCGCGATCGATGCTGCGCCTGCCGACGTTCATGACCTTGGCCGTTTCATCCACGTTCAGGCCGCCGAAGAAGCGCAGCTCGACGATGCGCGCCTGGTCGGGCTCGATCAGCGCCAGCCGCTGCAGCGCCGTGTCGAGGGCCAGCAGGTCCACGGCTTCGCCCGGCTGGCCCTCGCCCGGCGGGGTTGCCGCCAGTTCATTCAGCGGAATCTGCGTCATTGCGCCGCCACGTTTTTCAGCGTTCCGGGCCCGGGCGTGATCGACGAGGATCCGCCGCATCATGCTCGAGGCATGGGCCATGAAGCGCGTGCGATCGCTGAAGTGCTCATGCTCGCGGGCCAGGCGCAGATAGGCCTCGTGAACAAGCGCGGTGGGCTGCAGTGTGTGATTGGCCCGCTCGGTGCGAAGGAACGAGGCCGCCAGTCGCCGCAGGTCCTGATAGAGCGCGGCGGCAAGAGCGTCGGTCGGCCCAGTCGAGGCCTCGGGATGTGCCGGCGGCTGGTGCATGAGCAAATCCGGAAAACTCTGGCGCGATCCCTGCACCGATTCCGCTTGGTGTGGCGTTGCAGGCGGGAGCGAGGTCCATCGCCTGTCGGGCATTCTACGTGACCCGGCTCACCCCGAACCCGCTGGCACCGACAAGGAGCCGCCATCATGCGTCGTCAGCCTGTCTGCCGTCCGCTTTCCTGTCTCGCCGCCACGTGCCTGGGCGGGTTTCTCGCCTCAGGGCCGCAGGCCCGGGGAGACATCACCTCCGCCAACTGGGTCAATAACACGCTGTTCAACTATCGCGTCACGCATATGCCCGATCTCGATCAGAAACGCGATGACCTGCTGGATGCCTTCGGCGTCGATTGCAACGGCAGCATCCACTGCGTGCCGACCTGCGCCACCAACATGGTCACCTACGCCGCCAACCACGGCTTCCCCGGCGTCACGCCCGGGCCCGGATTCTGGGAGGGCCAGGGCCTGTACGCCCTTGCCACCAACACCATCGAGGATATGGGTGAGGACATGCTCACCAACTGCGCCACGGGCGGCACCAGCGGCGACAACGCCAATGCCGCCCTGATCGCGTGGCTCGCCTCCGAGCCGGGACTGGTGGTCAACGATCACCTTTCGATCGGCAACTTCTCGCCCACGCACACCAGCATCGGCCAGAGCCTGTGCGCCGGTCGCATCGGCTCGGTGTCCTACGGCCGGTACGACGTCATCGGCGACTTCAAGGGCATCCCGCTGGTGCAACGCAACGGCGGGCACTGCACCACTGCTGTCAAGGTTCGTCGCAACGGCGCGACGCGCGAGTTGTGGGTGCGCGATCCCGCAGGCGATGAGGGCGACCTCACCATGCAATCGCCGTTCATCAACACCATCTGGACCGTGACCGATCTCACCGTCATCGTCATGCCCGACATCGACATGAAGGTGATGACCGCGATCAACTACGATCCGACGGATGACGTGATTCGGCTGATCGACGGCCACCGCACCATCACGCCAGCCCAAGGCTACTCGTGGGACAGTTCGCTGGGCGCGATCGTTCACCTGCTGCCGGGCGACTTCCTGAATCCCACCGCGCCGCCGGTGGCGCCGTTCCCCTCGCCCACCGGCACCGCGGTGCTTCGGCTGGACTGGCAGGATCTGACCGGCGAAATCCTGGCGGTGTGCCAAGGCCCGAGCGTGCCGACGCTGCAGGCGCTCAACCCGGCCACCGGCGCTTCGCACCCGATTCCCACGCCGATTTCCCCCGCGTACATCGCTGTGGGGCGCAGCGACAACGTCTACATCTGCCCGGGCAATGCGATCACGAGGATTCTGTATCCCGCGCCGCCCTCGCCGCCGCCGCCACCGACGCCGGTGTCGCTGCCGTTCGTCTCGCACGCGATGGTGTACGACGATGACCGCGATGACCTGGCGCTGGTGTCTCGCACCGATCGCAAGCTGATGCGCATCGATGACTCGCTGACGGGCGCGATCAGCGTTCGCGACATTCCGACTGCCGTTCCCATGGGCACGCGCATTCAGATCGCCATCCGGCCCGGCGAGGTGGGCGTGGTGTATTTCTGGACCGACACGTCGAACTCGATCTGGCGCCTGGCGCCGAGCGGAACGACGATCGTCGCCACGCCGTTGAGCCTGCCGGCCGCGCCGCTGCCGCGCAGCCTCGATTTCGATGATCGCGGCCACATGTTCGTCAGCAACAACGGCGCGCTGGTGGAGTTCTCACAGAACTCAACGGGCCTCTGGCAGGTCGTGCCGACGTCGAAGTTCGCCGGTCTGCCCGCCGACCGCAACTTCCGCATGACGCGCAGCCGCACGAACTTCACGCCCGGCGTGCACGACACGCCCGCGTGGACCACCAACATCGATCCCGCGCTGCTGCCGACGTTTCCCTCCGCTCCCGAGTGCGCCGGCGACATCGCGCCCAACCTCAACACCGACAACATCGTCGACGTCAACGACCTGCTGATGATCATCACCAACTGGGGCCCGTGCCAGTCAGCGATCCGCTGCGTCTCGGATATCGATGAGAGCGGCGCGACGGAGGTGAACGACCTCCTGAAGGTGATCACCACCTGGGGAGCGTGCCCGTAGCGATTCCCGCGGCCGCGCGCAGACGCGAGCGCCAGCCCCGTCTGCGCGCGAAGAGATGAGTCGTTACTGGCCCTTCTTGCGCACCACGAAGAAGACCACGATCAGAGCAACCAGTGCAGCAGCGAGGATGACGTAATACATCATATGTGCGACTCCGTCTGCGATGTGCGGGTGGGGGCGGGAGCGATCGATTGACCGATCGGGCCATAGTGAAACATCGGCCGCGGCTTTGTGCAAGCGCAGCGCCATCACTCGGCACTTGATCCTGAGACGCTTACTCACCCGACACGTGATTGGTCGAAGCATGCGCGCCGAATTCCAACGCGGCTCACGGCGCCTTCAACTCGACCTCGGTCTCGATGTCGCGGGCCTTCTGTGCGTCGTACGCCAGTTTCACCTTTGCGCCGGCCTTGCCAGTCACCAGGAAGCGATAGGTTCGCCGGCCTTCGCCGGGTATGCCCGCATCGACGACGATCACGTTCTTGCGATGCTCGACGGGATCGATGGTCTTGTCCAGGCGATCGCCCAGCGTGCCCGAGGTGACGACCGTCACGCCATTGCCTGACAGTGTCAGCGTGTCGGGCATGCCGATGTTCTGCTGATCGGCCCAGGCGGTTCGCGTGGGGATGATCTTGCTGTTGCCAACCTCACACGTGATCTGCCAGAGGTCGCGGCCGAGATTCTTCACCTCAATCCACTCGAACGAAATCAGCGGCATGTTGTCGGCATGGAACATGGTGAAGGCGAAGTTGCGGTGGCATTCCTCTTCCAGCATCCACGGCGGAGGGATGCGGCTGGCGTACTTGGTGCCGCCGCCGATCAGGACCTTGCCGAGGGTGGGATGCTGGAACTCGGTGTATTCGGTGAGCGTCTGGCCGAAGAGCATGCGGTCCTGCCAGCGCATGCGGCGGAGTTGCTGCTCGCTGACGCCGGGCGCCCCGCCTCCGAAACGTCCGCCCCCTCCACCACCTCCGCCTCCTCCGCCTCCAGCGCCGCCGCGCCCACCTGTCGCGGCCGGTGGCGTGGTCGCTGCTTGTGTGCCAGCGCCTCCGCGTCCCTGACCACCGCCGCCAGTGGGGGTGCCGCCGCCGGCGGCGAGTTGGGCCGCGGTATCGGTGCGGTGTGAAGGAGTGTCCTGCCAGACCTGGCCATCGTTCCACAGTTCATTGGTGAAACTGACGATGCCCATGCCTTCGGCCAGCCAGTTCACGAAGCCGCCATGCACCGTGTACAGGTCGGCGTAGATGATCATGTAGTTGTAATACGGAATCAGCTCCTGGCCGGCGAGGCCGAGGCGGTCGTACACCGCGATGTCGGAGCGCGGATAGTTGGATTCAAGATAATCCGCGCCCGGGCCGCGCAGGATCATGCCGCCGGCGTTGTGATACGACTGGCCGGCAGCAATATTGGGATGGGCGCTGATGAAATCCACGATGCACTTGGCTTCGGGCCGGTCCAGCGGCCGCTCGCCTGCGCCGCCCTGGATGTAGTTGGGCTGCCAGTCGCTGGGCCAGTTGCGGTTGAGGTCGTAGCCGCCGAGATCGTCCTCGTTGATCTGGCCGTCGCCATCGTTGTCGATGCCTTCCTCGCCGGCGGACGACCAGCCGCCCTTGAGCGGATACTCGACGCGCTCGAAGATGCGCGGGTCCTTCTCGTTGCGGCGGAACATGCCGTTGGGATCCTCGCGCCACATCTGGCCGATGGCGCCATCGCCGTTGAGGTCTTCGGACGGGTCCTCATCGAGCAGGCCGTCGTAGTCGTTGTCGGTGGGCCGCTGGCCGCTGCGGAAATCGCTGGAGGTGGTGACGTGATCGAACCAGCCCTGCCGGCCGTCGGGATTCTGCGATGGCAAAAAGTAGAAGGCGGTGCGGTCCATCAACTCGGTAAGTTGCTTCACCTGGCCGTAACTCTTGGTGAGGTACCAGATGGAATAGACGACGACCTCACCGCCCTGGATCTCGTTGCCGTGCACGTTGCCGTCGATCCACATCGCGGGCTTCTCGCTGTCCTTGCCCGTCTTGGGATTGTTGAGCGTGATGACGTACATCGGCCGCCCTTGCTCGCTGGCGCCGATCTGCGTCATCGTCAGAAGGTCGGGATACGCCGCGGTGAGCTTCTGGCACAGGTCGATGAGCGCGGGGTAGTCGTAGAAGCGATTCCACGCGATATCGACCTTGGAAGGAATCTGCTGCTGCGCGCTGGCTGGCTGAAGCGAGATCAACCATGGAGACACGGAGACGCAGAGAAGAGCGATGGCGTTCACAAATCGGGCGCGCATGGTCGTTGTCAATTCCTCAATCCAAAATCACTGCGGCTTCGTTGCCTGGGCCTTGAACGTCAATTGCCGATCGCCGAGGTGCGGGTTGGTGATGTCGATGGTGATGTCCGATCCGTCGTCGGCTCGCACGATCCAGGTGTAGGTCACACGATCTCCTGAGCCTCCCACGCCGAAGGTGCGCGTCTGCTTGTCGCCCGACACGATGTTGTCGATGGGCGTGGAGATGCGCACGACGCTGGGGAAGATCGATCGGGCCTTGCGCGCCATGGCCGTCGCCGTGGGCAGGTAGCCCTCGTTGAGAACGCCCACACGAATCTCGTACAGGCCGTCAGCGAGTTTGGTCACCTCCGGCCCCTGCACGTTCAGGCGCGGCCGCCGTCCGACGATGTCGACCGCGAACGCGGTCTGCTTGGCGCCGATGTCATCCAGATCGCTGGCGAGCGGATTCATCTGGAAGCCGGGCACGAAGCCGCCGATCTCGACCTTGCCAAGCGTCGGATGATCGAAGGGCTTCCAGTCGATGAAGCCTTCCTTGTTGCGGATCGTGTCGGAGTACTTGAGCCATGCGGCGCCTTCGGCATCCTCGGGCCGATTGGCGTCGGCGCCACCACCCCCGGCGCCGCCTGCGCCGGCACCGGGCGCTTGATCGGCGCCGGCACCGCCGCCGCCGCGCCGACCACCACCACCTCCGCCCCGACGACCACCGGGCGGTCCGCCTCCGGCTGGAGGCTGCTGCGCGCCGGCATCCTGTGCCGCGGGCGCTGACGTCGGTGCATCATTGGGTTGCGTGGCTGGCGCCTGCGGCGAAGCCGCGGGTGTGCGCTTGGCGCTGAAGTCCATGCTCTGGCCGGCCATGGAATACGTGCCGGTCAGTTCATCGTCCTTGAAGACGACCTCGTAGGTGGCTTTCTCGCCGCCGAAGTCGCCGATCAATGTCGCCTTGCCCGTGGCCGGCTCGAACGTTCCGCTCAGCGGAACGGTCATGCCCATCGAGGTGGTGGAGCCCGCGATGGAATTGTCGGGCGCGAGCGTGAGCGTGATGGTGTAGGCGACCTCGCCCATGTCCTGTACGTTGACGCTGCCGCTCCACACGCCGCTGACCGGGTCGCGCGGCCCCCCAGCGCCGCCGCCACCGCCGCGGTCGTTGCTGCCGCCTCCGGCTCCGCTGCGCGGCTCCTCCTTCAGATCGGGCCGGCCCCACAGCGTCGTGGCGAAGCTCGGGATGCCGCGCTGCGCGTACACCCACGCCTCAAAGCTGCCGGCGGAGTCGCCGCCCGCCGCGCGCGTCTGGCCGGTCAGTTCTTTGTATTTCTTTGAAACCTCGCGGTAGTAGTCGACGTCGCCGGCATCGAGATCGCGCGGCCCCTGACCGGAGGCGTCGGCGCCGCGCCCGTCGGGCACGTTGATCACGTTGTCGTGGCGGCCGTAGGTGATCGCCGCGACGATGTTGCGGTGCTTGATCACGAAATCCGCCAGCGCCACGGCCTCAGGCTCGCTGACGGGCACGGCGCCGGCATCCATTGCATGCTCGGGATAGCGATGCATGAAGTTGTGGTCGAGATCGACGAAGCCCGGACCGTCTTCCGCAAGCTCGCCGTCCCCATCAGAATCGAGACCTTCGGTGTACAGCGCGTAGAGAGCGCGCTCGCCCTTGGCGGCATCGGCCCGTTTGAGCAGCCGCGGCTCGATCGGATCTGGCAGATGCGTCGCGCGATCATCCAGCGGCGGGCTCAGCCGGCGCATCTGCGTGATGATGCCGTCGCCGTTGATGTCGGCCGGGCCGTCCTCATCCGCCGCGCCGTCGCGATCGCTGTCGACCGAATGCAGGTTGCCGATGTGCCCGCTGTTGACCTTGCCGCTGTTGAACTCGAAGCCGTCAGGGTTGGCGCACGGCACGATGTAGAACGTGGTGTCCTTG
>Ga0111539_10006770_pt1 | contig 14749 bp, 13 predicted proteins | sample RhiMethybrSRZTD1_FD_79667 | JGI IMG/M metagenome (GOLD analysis project Ga0111539, IMG submission 79667) | Populus rhizosphere microbial communities from Tennessee, USA - Rhizosphere MetaG P. TD hybrid SRZTD1 (version 2) (version 2) | ecosystem: Host-associated > Plants > Roots > Rhizosphere >... | reverse complement strand
AGGCCGGCTTCGGCCGCGCGGGTCGGCGCCAGCGTGCCGGCGACGATGCCGGCCAGCGCGTCGATCGGTGCGGAGAGTCGCGGCGCGGTGCCGCGGGTGGCGGCGGTGACGCGCAATCGTCCGTTCTGGGCCACCACCCGCCAGGTGCGGGCGTTGCCCGGCAGCACCGGATCCGACACCTCGATCAGGACCTCGCCGCGTGCCTCGCGCGCGACCGGCAGCGACTCGAGCGCGGTCTTCACGTCGACCAGCCGCAGCCGCGCTCCTTCGGCGACGTTGCCGGCGTCGTGATAGGCGCCGATCTCGGATCCGGGATGCAGGTTCTGCGCGTTGCGGCACAGCGCGAGCCAGGCCGCATCGCCCGGCACCGCGACGTGGACCTCCTCGTACTGATCGCGCAGCGATGCGAGGTGGCCGACCAGACCGCGATGCGCCTCGGGCGTCGCGGCGACCAGCTCCGACACCGTCATCGCCAGGCGGAACGGGCCCTTCGATGCTTCGGCGTCGTAGTGCAGGAATCCATCGATCGATCCGCGGCGCCGCCCCTCGTAGACGATCCAGTCGCCCGGGTAGTCCCACAGCCGGTCGGTCCACCATGCCTCGTTGCGCGCGAGCGCGAAGTGGCCCTGGCGGGCGACCCGGTCGTAGAGCGCCTGGACGGCGGCGCGGTCCGGAAGGCGCAGCCGGCGCACGTGACGCGCTTCCTCGAACGCCGGCAGGTTGGCCGGCGAGATCGCGAGCTGATGCACGTACTCGAACGGTCCCCAGCCGAACCCCCGGTACCACGACGAACGGTACGCGTAGAGCGCCGAGAAGCGGTCGCCGCGCGCACGCATCTCGCGCAGGGCCGAGCGCATCAGCGCCTCGCCGACCCCGCGCCGCCGGTGCTCGGGCGAGACCGCGACCGATCCGACTCCGGTCACCGGAACCGATTCGCCGCGCACGAACGCCTCGAGCGGGTAGAGGATCACCAGGCCCACGATCGCGCCTTCCAGCTCCGCGACCCGGACGTCGCGCAGGGTGAAGCGCGGATGCTCGAGGTAGTGATGGCGGCGCTGCTCGACGCTCGCCACCCGGTAGGCGCGGGCGCCCAGCTCGGCCAGCACGTCGACATCGGTACGGCGCGCGGCGCGGTAACGGATCGCGGGCGGGCGGGCGGGGGTGCGGCTCACAGGTGACGGTCCTCCGCGTACGAGAAGGCAGGAATGCCGTTGCGGTCGCGGGTCACGCCCGGGCCGCGCAGGTCGCGTCCGTTGCCGGTCTTGCGCAGGACCGCCGGCGGCTGGAGCGAAGAATCGAAGAATACCGTGAGCTCGAAATGATAGGTCCCTTTCGGAAGTGGACCGTTCGCATCGATGATCGGCGGAGTGTCGAAGTGCCCGCGGACGACTTCGGACTGTACGCGCGTGAACGGCCACCGCTCGCCCGGGCGGAAGATCGCGATGTGGAACACGGTGCCGTCCGGGAATCCAAGCTCGCCCCGGACTCGCGCCGCGCCATTCTCCATGCGATAGGGCTCGAAGCTGCGAACAATCGCGCCCCCCTGCGAGAGCCCGGTCGTGTCGCGCTCCTTCGCCAGCTCCTCGAACGTCAGGACCCGCTCGCGTGGCGCGGGCTTCTTCTCGCGGCTGCAGCCGCCAAGGGTCAGCGCCACCAGTGCGCCGACCACGCACACGACCGGGGCATGGGTGCCGAGCATGGCGGGCAACCTAACCAACCCCCGGCCGGTGGGGAAGCGCGTTCCTGCGGCGCGCCCGCAGCGCGGCTCCGGGAACGCGCGGGCGGCCGAACACCCACCCCGTACAGGCTTGAGGCTCGGTTCGGGGGTCTGGTAGCTTCCCCGGCCTTGCCGTCATCGAGGGGTGGGCCTCGATCTGCGCTGAACGCGCATCCGAAAGCCATCGAAGGAGCAGAACGTGACGAAGTGGTGGTGGAAGTGCGCCCCGAAGCCTGCCGCGACCGTGATCGCCCTCGTTCTGACTGCCGGGCTCGCGATCGCCGCCGGCGCCGCCGATCGGTTCGAGCTCGCCCAGACCGACACCATCCCGGCCGCAGCCCCGGCGCCCGCGCCCGCCGCCCCGGTCGACCCGAAGGCGGCCGAGGAGAAGGCGAAGGCGGACAAGAAAGCCGCCGAGGAGAAGGCGGAAGCCGAGAAGAAGGTGAAGGATCAGGCGGAGGCAGACGAGGCCCGCAAGTCCGGCATCCCGTGGCGACGCGACGCCACCTGGATGGCATTCCGGGTCGGGACCTCGGGCTCCAAGGTCGAGCACTCGCCCGACGCCGGCTTTGCGCTCGGAATCGGCGGCATGCACTTCAGGAATTCGAAGTGGGCGTACGGACTCAACCTCGATGTCGACGTGCTCGGAAAATTCAACGGCGCGACCCAGATGGAGATGCCGATCACGCTCGAGCTGTCGCGCCACTTCCGCTGGGGCACCGACACGTTCCGCCCGTTCCTCGGCACCGGACTCGGCGCGTACTACTACCGCACCTACCGGACCGGGGCCGATGCCACCGACGTCCGGCCCGGCTTCCATCTTTCGGGCGGGTTCAACTCCCCGATCTCGGACTCGGCACTGCTGGGCGTGGTCGCCCGCGGGGCGCTTCAGTGGGGCGCGGAGCTGGACGATCCGTACTTCCCGAACGACTCCAACACCGCCGTGCACTGGAGCGTCAAGCTCAGCTACATGCGTGTGAACTAGCGCGGGACCGCCGAAAAACGCCGATCACTGCGTTGGCTCGGTCGCTCCTCGCTGCGACGTATCTTTCGATACGACTCGCTCGTCGCTCCCCTCGCCGCCTTGTCTTCGTCGTTTTTCAGCGGTCCCGGTTCTTACGGTCGAGCGCTTCCAGGCACTCGAACGCGACGAACAGCACCACCGCGAGCACCATCAGCACGGTCCAGCCGAACGCCCGCGGGCGGCCCGACAGGGCGATCGCCACCAGTCCGAGTGCGGCGCTCAGCGCCCACAGCAACAGCACCGCGCCGCGCGGGCTCAGCCCCAGGTGGAGCAGGCGGTGGTGGATGTGCTGCGAATCGGCGCGGAACACGTTTTCGTTGCGGAACAGCCGGCGCGCGAACGCCAGCACGCTGTCCGCGATCGGCAGCCCGAGCGCCACCAGCGGAAACAGCAACGTCACGGTCGCGGTGCCCTTGCGGTTCTCGAGCAGTGACGCCGCCGCCAGCGCGAGCCCCAGGAACTGACTGCCGGTGTCGCCCATGAAGACGCGCGCGCGCGGGAAGTTCCAGCGCAGGAAGCCGAACGTGGCGCCGGCCAGCGGCGCGGCCAGGAACATGACGTAGAAGTCGCTGTGGCTGCGCCCCACCCACCACAGTGTCATGGCGGCAATCAGAACCACCCCCGACGCGAGCCCGTCGAGTCCGTCGATCAGGTTGATCGCGTTGGTCACCATCACCACCCAGAACACGGTGAACGGCACGTTGAGCCACGCGGTGGTGAACTCGCCGCCGAGCGGGTTGGTGACGAGCGGGACGCCGTACCCGAACGACACCAGGACCAGCGCCGCGCACACCTGGACGCCGAGCTTGGCGAGCGCGCTCACGCCCCGCATGTCGTCGATCACGCCCAGCAGCAGGATCGGGATCGCGGCGAGCGTGAGCCCGAGCAGCGGATTGGGCGGGAGCAGGCGGGCGGGCCCCGGCAGCAGGAACGCCAGCCACAGGGTGACCAGCACCGCGATCGCGATCGCCAGCCCGCCCAGGCGTGGAACCGGCTCCTGATGGACGTGGCGCGGTCCCGGCTTCGCGATCGCGCCGAGCCGCCCCGCGAGCCGGATCGCGAGCGGCGTGATCCCGATCACGATCGTCATCGCCGAGAGCGCGAGCAGCAGCGAAACCGGAATGCGCATCAGCGGGGCCGCAGGGCGTTGGCGGCCAGCATCAGGCCGGCGCGCGTCATCACCAGGCCGTCGACCAGCAGTCCGACCAGCGGGTTCACCGGGTGATGCTTGCGGAAGTAGCGGATCATGCCGCGGTGCCGCTCGACGATCACCTTCGGCGACACCCGGGTACGGCTGGCGCCGATGTGGTGGACCACCACCGCCTCCGGGACGTACGTGACCTTCCAGCCCGCCTGGTTCATGCGCCGGCACCAGTCGACGTCCTCGTTGAACATGAAGAAGCCGTCGTCCATCGGTCCGACCGCGTCGATCGCCGCCCGCGACGCGCACATGCACGCCCCCGACACCCAGTCGACGTCGCGCGGAGTGTCGTGGTTCCAGTCGGTGAGCAGGTAGCGGCGCGACCACGGATTGGCGGGGAACAGCCGCGTCAGCAGCGAATAGCGATTGAACAGGAAGGTGAGGGGGCCGGGGTAGGAGCGGGCCGAGAACTCGATCGATCCGTCGGGGTTGCTCACCCGCGGAGCCGCGATCCCGGTCCCCGGATGGGCCGCATGCCAGGCGAGCAGGGTCGCGATCGCCCCGGGGCGGAACTCGCAGTCGGGATTGACGAGCAGGACGAACGGGGCGGTGCTGGCCGCGATTCCCTGGTTCACCGCCCGGGCGAACCCGACGTTCTCGAGGTTCGTGATCCAGCGCACGGCCGGAAAATCCCGGGCCACCGCCTCGGCTGCCCCGTCGCCCGGACTGTTGTCGATCACCACCGTTTCGGTGGCGAGGCCGGCGGTGTTCTCCGCCAGCGTGCGAAGGCAGGTCAGAAGCGGTTCACGGGACTGCTAATTGACGATGACCGACGAGAGTTGCATGCGGGCCCGAGGGCGGCGGCGGGATGAACGGCGGAACGCGCCCGCAACAATAAACGATCACGCCGGTCCCGACGTGAGGTCGCACGTCGAGAACCGGCGCATCGTTGAAACTTGAGCGGGTGTGCTGCCTTAGGGAGCCGCTCCCCACATCTCTCTCCAGGCTCCTTCGGAGACGACCCGCTCAAGAGGGTCCGGGCGCTTTCGCACCCGCAAAGCTTTTGCCGCGCGACGGTCGCGGAAGGTGATCGGGCCGCCCTGATGTGGACGCTTGTGATGTCGATCCCTGGGATTCGACCCGACCGCCCTCCGAACCGCCGCGCGGTCCACTGATTGCCCTTAGGAAGATCAGTGCCACAGCGGTCAGGAGATCGCGAACGAGTTGTCACGCCCCCTCGCGAGTTGCCAGCCGCGTTTCAAACCACGGAAGGTTAAGGACTTATCAGATGCCGAACCTGCGCAGGGAAGCTCAGATTCTGGGTGTCCGTACCCCCTCCTCACTGAGTAGAATCTTCCGGCTTGGTAAGAACGATCTAGTACCGGCGAGGGAGAAGGGCATGCGCATCCTGGTGGTCGACGACCATCCCGCGTCCTCCGAAGGGCTCCGCGACGAGCTCATCGAGTGGGGACACGAAGCACGGAGCGCCACCAGTGTGGCCGACGCGGTTGGCGAGATCGGCGAGTGGCGGCCCGAGGCGGTGGTGTGCGACCTCATCATCCCGCCCGGTCCCGGTGGACTCGAGCTGCTGGCTCACGTGCGCGCGATCGATCCGTGGATCGGCTTCATCATGCTCACCGGGCACGGCTCGATCGATACCGCGGTGCAGGCGATCCGCGAGGGCGCGTTCGACTTCCTCACCAAGCCGGTCGATCTCGAACGGCTGCGCCTGCTGATCCAGCGGGTCGCCGAGCGCAACGAGATGCGCAGCGAAGTCGGACGGCTGCGGCGCAAACTCGCCGGCATCGAGGAACCGGAAGCGTTCATCGCGCGCGGGCCGGCGATGCGCCATCTCTACGAGCTGATGGAAAAGGTGGCGCCCTCCAACGCCTCGATCTTCATCACCGGCGAGAGCGGCGTGGGCAAGGACTTCGTCGCCCAGACCCTGCACGAGCTGTCGGGACGCGCGAGCGCCCCGTTCGTGGCGGTCAGCTGCCCGGCCATCCCGGAGACCCTGCTGGAGAGCGAACTGTTCGGTCACGAGCGCGGCGCCTTCACCGGCGCACTCACCGAGCGCGCCGGCCTGTTCGAGCACGCGGCCGGCGGCACGCTGTTCCTCGACGAGATCACCGAAATGGCGCCCTCCCTCCAGGCCAAGCTGCTGCGGGTGCTCGAGACGCGCCGGTTCCGGCGCGTGGGCGGTCACGGCGAGAAGCTCGCCGACCTGCGGGTGTGCGCGGCCACCAACCGCGATCCCGACCGGGCGGTGCGCGAAGGTCGCCTGCGCGAGGACCTCTACTACCGGCTCAACGTCTTCCACCTGCATGTGCCGCCGCTGCGGGAGCGCCACGAGGACATCGCCCCGCTCGCGGCCCGCTTCATCGCCGTCTACGCCGAACAGAACGGCAAGCCGGTCGAGGGTCTGGCCAACGACACGCTGGCGGCGCTCGAGGCCTATCCGTGGCCGGGCAACGTGCGCGAGCTGCGCAACGCGATCGAGCGCGCGGTGGTGCTGACGCGCGGTTCGGTGATCGAGGTTGCCGACCTGCCCCAGCGGATCGTGCGCCCGGCGTTGCCGCTGCCGCGCGGCCGCACCGAATCGGTGGAGCCGCTCGACGAGGTCGAGCGCCGCGCGATCCTCGGGGCGCTCGAGCGCTTCGCCAACAACAAGACCCACACCGCGCGTGCGCTCGGGATCAGCCTCAAGACCCTGCACAACAAGCTCAAGCGCTACACGCGTCGCGAGGCTTCGTGAGGCTTCCCACCGGGCTCCGGGTATGGCTGTCGCTGTCGATGGCGGGGATCGCGCTGCTGGTGTCCCTGATCGCGATCGCGGTCCATACCGGGCTCGAGGTGCACGGAACGGTGAAGCGTGCGGCCGAGCGCACCCGCGCCGCTGCGCAGCAGGCGGCGTTCCTCGCCGGACGCGCCGCGACCGAGGCGGCGGGTGACGTGACGGTGCTGCGCACCGACCGGGCGCTCGCCGCCCTGTTCGAGAGCGCGCTCGCCGGCGACCCGACCCTGCTCGACCTGTCGGTCGTCGATCCGTCGCAGGTCGCGATCGCCCACAGCAATCCCGCCCTGATCGGTCAGCGGGTCGACGACCGTCCGCAGCTCGAGGCGCTCGAGTCGGGTGACGTGCTCGCCCAGACGCTGCGGCTGCTCGGCGCGCCGCGCACCTATGACGAGATCGTCGACCTGCGCGCCGGCAACCAGCCGTTCGGCGAAGTGCGGGTCGGGGTCTCGACCGCGCTGCTGCGCGAGCAGCTGCTGTCATCGCTGCAGGCGGGCCTGTGGGTGATCGGGATCGCGGTCCTGATCGCGATCCTGGTGGCGGTGCTGTCGGCGCAGGTGATCACCGCGCGGGTGCGCGCGGTGGCGACCGGACTCGAGCGATTCAAGGAGGGTCAGTTCGGATACCGGCTCGCGGTCGAGGGCCAGGACGAACTGTCGCTGCTCGCGTCCTCGATCAACGCGCTCGGCGAACGACTCGAATCGGCGCGCCAGCGCGCGGCCGCCGGAGAGACCGACACCGGGGAGCTGCTGGCCGCGACCGGGCAGCTGTCGGCGTGGGCGAAGATGGCATCGGGACTCGCGCACGAGATGGCGGATCCGATGCAGGCGGCGGCGCTCCACCTCGGCCACCTGCGCCGCAAGTGGAAGGACCCGTCGGTCGAGGCGCGGCGTCACCTGCAGGTGCTCGAGGACGAGCTCAAGCGGCTCGAACAGATCGTGCTCGGCTTCCGGCGCTTCGTGATGCTGGGCGAGATGCACAGCCTGTGGTTCGACCTGCATGCGCTGCTCGACGAGGTCGCGGATCGTGCGCGCGAGACCGCCCACGCGTCGCGCGTCGACGTGGTCCTGGAAGCGCGCGATGCGCCGAAGCGGTTCTGGGGCGATCCGTCGCTGCTGCGCCAGGCGCTCTCGAACCTGGTCTCGAATGCCGAGCAGGCGATGCGGGGGGGCGGCCGTCTCACCATCGCGGCCCGCCCGGCCGGCGAGGGGGTCGACCTGGTCGTCGCCGACCAGGGGGTGGGAATCTCGCCCGAGGTCCAGGCTCGGGTCTTCGATCTCTACTTCACCACCAAATCCGAGGGAACCGGGATCGGGCTTGCGGTGGTCAAACAAGTAGCGCAGCTTCACGGGGGGCGCGTCGACCTCAAGTCCCAGCCCGGTGAAGGCACTGCGATCACCATTCACCTCCCCGCCAAAGCCCCCCAGCTCGTCAGCGTCGCCTGACCCTCGATAGGATCCCTTCGTGAATCGAAATACCGCCGCGATACTGCTTGCCGCATGCACCCTGGGCCTGCTGGTCAGTGGCTGCTCGATTCCGTTCCGCCGGGGCCCCAAGCTCGTGACCGCCAAGGAGACCGAGGGCGCGGCGTTCGCGGACACGATTCCGGCGGCGCCCGACACCACCACCGCGGCCGAGCCGGATACGACCGCGGAGCCCCGGGCGCTCGGATTGCCGGCGTCGCCCAAACCGAAGAAGAGCACGAGCGTCGAGAAGAAGCCGGACCCTCCGCCGGTCGCGCTGACCCCGCCGCCGCCGGTCGAGAGCGTCATGTCGCCCGAGGATCGCCGCAAGGCGATGGACAGCATGGTCGCCGACACCACCGCGGCCGGCCAGGCGATCCGCAAGTGCGCGGGGCGTCAGCTGCAGCCGGATCAGGAGACGGTGGTCGACAGCGTGGTCAGCTTCCTCGCGCAGACGCGGACCGCGCTCCAGAGCGGAGAGCTGTGGCGGGCCGAGTCACTGGCGCGCAAGGCGCGGCAGCTCGCGTCGTCGCTCAACTGTCCCTGACGCGGCGCGCGCGCCGGGTCAGCGATCGTGGGTCGCGGTGATCCCCTCGCGCAGCCACTCGGCCGCTTCCTCGCGGGTCCGGAACACTTTCGCGTCGACACCCACACCCCGGCTGTAGACGGCGCCCATCTGGCTGAGCCCGAAGTGGACGTCCTTGGATGCCACCACCGCGACCCGCGACCGGATGCGCTGCGCATAGGGGCCGACGAACTCGGCGGTCTGCCGGATGTCGCCGGCGGGACGCGCAGCCAGCGATTCGGACTGGGTCACGTCGAGCATGAAGCCGACCTCGTGGGGGCACGCGGGATCCTTCATCGCGGCGAGGAAGGTCTGGATGACGTCCTGAGTTTCGTACATTCCGGACATTTCCAGGATCAGCAGCCCTTCCTCGATCGTGTACTTCACCGGCATGGGTGACCTCCCCGGCTATCCAGGTCCCGGAACCTCGCGACCGAGTACTCCACTCAACCAGCTGCGGACCTGGGCGACGTGCGAACCGTCCCAGTACCACTTGCCGCACAGGGGACAATACGCGAGGAAGCGGGCGCTGCGCAGAACCCGGCCCGGCACCTCGCCGGTCGCCTCGAGCGGCTGACGTCGCTGAAGCACGCCGTTGCAGAGCGTGCAGCGGCTGAACGGAGATCCGGACGACTCGCAGGCGCCCGCCACCTGGCGGATCGCGGACGCCGCGTCTTCGCGCGGCAGCCGGAGAACCGGGACGTCGGCGAACCGGCGCGGATGCCGGGCGCTCGGGGTCAGCACGGTCCGCTGTTCCTCGCGCGCGGCCGCATACAGCTCCTCGAGTCGCGCGCCCCGCAGCGTGCGGACGTCGTAGCCGAGCATGCGCAGGCGCCGCGCGACCAGCTCGAGCGAGGCGTCCGTCACGAAGCGCGTGGGGCTCACACGGTCACGCTAGCGTCCCCGCGGCCGCAACGGCAAGAAACCCTGTCCAACGCTGCAAGGGGTTGAGCCGCATGCGATGTGGGTCCGCGGGCGTCACCTGTGCAGGGGCGGGAAGGCGCCGCGCGGTCGCGACCCGGTTGACCGTCCCCGCCCAAAGTCGGACCCTCCGCGCCATGGACCCGCCTTCAGCGGCGCTGGGACGCCGCAAGTTTCTGGTCCTCGTCGGTGGCGCCGCCGCCTGGCAGTTCCTCTCCCCGGGCGAAGCCGTGGCGAAGAAGCTCGCCGCCCACCCCACCTCGCTCCAGCCATGGAGCCTTCCCGAAGCTCCGCCCGAGAACGGATTCGAACTCGCGAAGGCGGTGATCGGCGCGGCGGTGCTCGCGCCCAGCCACTGGAACACCCAGCCGTGGCGGATGGAGACCGAGGGCGATTCGATCCGGCTGGTGGCCGATCCCAGCCGCTCGCTGCCGGTGCTCGATCCCGATCAGCGCTCGATGTTCGTGGCGCTCGGCGCCGCGCTCGAGAACATGCTGATCGCGCTGCGTGCCTACGGCTGCCAGCCGAGCGTCGAGTACCTGCCGGACGCCGGTCCCAAGCTGGTGGCGGCCCGGGTCACGTGGACGGCCGGCGAATCGCGCCGTGACCGGCAGCTGTTCGCGGCGATCCCGCTGCGCCGCACCAACCGTCGCGATTACGACGAGCGCGGGCTCTACATGCAGAACCGCGCGGCGTTGAGCGCGCAGCTTCCGAGCGACGTGCGGGTTCACTGGATCGACGAGCGGAAACGCATCGACGCAGTCAGCGACCTGGTGCGCGAGGCGACCGAGGTCCAGGTGGAGGATCGCCGGGCCCAGTCCGAGCAGTACGCATGGATGCGATTCGACGACCAGGCGCGCAAGCGCGGTGACGGGATCGCGGTCGACGATCTGGAGTACGGCGGGCCCGCGCTGTGGTTCGCCGGCCGGACGCTCAACCCGAACAGCATGTTCGGCCGCTTCGGCCAGGGCAGTGCGGTACGGCACGTGCGCGGCGCCATGCGGTCGTCGGGCGCGCTCGCGCTGCTGACGATCGCGAACGGGAACCCGCGCGCGTGGATCGCCGGCGGCCAGGCGTTCGAGCGGTTCGCGCTGCGCGCGACGTCGCTGGGGATCGCGCATCAGCCGGTGCACGCACCGATCGAGGTCGCGCGCTTCCGCGGAGACCTGGTGCGGGCGTTCGGCGCGGTCGGTCAGGAGCCGCTGCTGCTGGTGCGGCTCGGACACGCGAAGTCGCCCGATCCCTCGGTGCGCCGCGCGGTGTCGATGATCGCGAGCTTCAGGAGCTCGTAGGCGCCGCTACCCCTTGCCGCTGACGGTCATCTCCGCGATCAGCAGGGTCGGCGAGGCGATCGATCCGTCGAACTTCAGGTCGTTTCCGACCGCGGTGACGTTCTTCAGCATGTCGAGCGAGGTCGACGCGACCGTCACCCCCTCGACCGGGAACGCCTTCTCGCCGTTCTCGATCCAGTAGCCCTGCGCCTGATACGAGTAGTCGCCGGTCACGTCGTTGAAGCCGAACGAGCCCTGGTCGTCCATGAAGAATCCACGGTCGATCCTGCGCAGGATGTCCTCCGGCGACTCGTCCCCGTTCACGATGTGCAGGTTGTGGTAGCCGATGTGCGGGACCGACCCGTACGAGCGCCCGGCGCTGCCGGTCGAGCGGTTGCCGGTGCGGCGCGCGTGGTAGAGGTCGTAGACGAACATCGCGCAGGCGCCGGCGTCGATCAGGACGTTGCGACGGGTGCGCATGCCTTCGCCGTCCCAGCGGCACGAACCGAGTCCCCACGGCATGCGCGCGTCGTCGACCAGCGTGACCAGCGGCGAGGCGATGCGCTCGCCGAGATGGTCCGCCAGCCACGACGAGCGCTTCATCACTTCTTCGCCGCTGAACGCTCCGGCCATCTCCGAGATCCACGAGGCCGCGACGTCGGGATGCATGATCACCGGGACCCGTGCGGCCGGCACCGAGCGGGCGCCGATTCGTGCGATTGCGCGCCGTGCCGCCTCGAGCGCCACCGATTCGGTGGTCGGCAGGTCGGAGAGCCGGCGGCGCGCCATCCCGAAGCCGCCACTCTGCTGCTTGCCGCCCCCGTCGTCGGCGAGCGCGACCACCGCCATCGACACCGACGAGCCACGCTCGGCGCGCAGGATCCCGGCGCTGTTGGCCAGCACCGACACGCCGTCGTGACTGCCGAAGCCGACGTGGTCGCAGCGCGTGACGCGCGGATCATGGGCGCGCGCGATGCGCTCCAGCTCGAACGCCATCTCGATCTTGCGCTCGGCCGGCAGCTCGAGGATCGCGGGGTCGTAGAGATCGAGGGTGGCGCCGTCGTCCGGCGAGGTGGCGTCGGCCTCCTCGCGGGTCGGAACCGCGTTGGCCGGATCGGGAGTCGAGAGCCGCGCCAGCGCGACCGCGCGGCGCGCGAGGTCGTCGAGCGCCTCGGGACGCAGGTCGTTGGTCGACACGAACCCGACCGCGTCGTCGACGATCACCCGCAGGCCGAGCCCGTGGGTCGAGCTCTGCTTGAGCGTGTCGATCACCCCTTCGTTGACCTGCACGCTGAACGAACGCGAGCGCTCGACCACCGTGTCGGCGTGCGTGGCGCCCGCGCGGCGCGCCGCTTCCAGCGCACGCGTGGCGACCAATTCGAGCTCGGCGGTCGGGATTTCGGTGACGATCGGTGGAGTCAAGCCGGGCCTCGTCGTGGAAGGGGGTGAGCCCGGAATGTAGCGGGCGTCGCGTGGAGCGGCAACCGCGGCCGGCCCGGCTACGCGGCCTGCGAGTCGCGGGACCTGCCGGCCGGGAGCGGGGTCGTCACCAGTTCGAGAGGAATTCGACTCTTCGCGCCGGCGAGGATCCGCTTCAGCGTCAGACCGTAGTACGAGTCGGTCGACTCTTCATGACGCCAGAAGTCGGCGATCCGGTCATCGTGCAGGTACTGCAGGATCCCGCGGCACCACGCACGCCACACCGGGGGATCGATGATGCCGTGCGTGTAGTAGAGGTATTCCTCGGCGCACAGGTTGAAGTAGTCCTCGAGCAGGGCGCGATCCCGTTTCGTCAGCCGGTCGTCGCCGGAAACCAGGAGCTGGAGTCGCTCGTTCAGCTCGGCGTAGCGCCGGTTGAAGTCGGCGAACAGCCGCTCGAACAGGCGCAGTTCCTCGAGCTGCTGCTTCTGGAGGAAGTAGTAGGCGCCGACCAGGCCTCCGGCCAGCGGCAGCAGGACCTTCGCAAGGGCGTCCGGTGGCCACAGCGTGCGCGCGATGCCGAGGTCCGCGAGGAACAGGACCGGAGCGGCCCACCAGAAGTTGTCGTAGACGAAGCGCTTGAGCTTCGGCGGCATGGGATGCCCCTCGACATGCCTTCGAACCATGCGCGGCCCGTCTCCCGGTTATCGGCGCGCCCGGGCCGGCTCGCGAGGGGATATTTGGTGCCGCGACTACGCGACCGTTCCGCCGACCGTGATCTCGGTGAACCGCACGGTCGGCTGGCCGACCCCGACCGGCTTCCACTGGCCGTCCTTGCCGCACGATCCGGTGGTGCCGTCGATCTGCAGGTCGTTCGCGACGCCGTCGATCTTCAGCATCGCGTCGTTGCCGTTGCCGGTCAGCGTGGCGTTGCGCACCGGGTGGGTGAGCTTGCCGTTCTCGATCTGGTACGCCTCGGTGACCTGGAACGAGAAGTTGCCGTCGGCCGGATTCACCGAGCCGCCGCCCAGGCTCTTGCAGTAGAGGCCGCGCTTCACGTCGGCGACCAGCGCCTCGGGCGAGTGCTTGCCGCCCTCGATGTAGGTGTTGGTCATCCGGCACAGCGGCACGCTGCGGTACGACGCGCGACGGCCGTTGCCGGTCGGCCGGTTGCCGGTCAGCTTCGCGTTGAGCCAGTCCCAGATGTAGCCGACCAGGATGCCGTCATCGACCAGCACCGTGCGCTGGCCGGGCGTTCCCTCGTCGTCGACCCGGAACGAGCCGCGGCTGAACGGAATCACACCGCTGTCGACGATCGTCACGCCCTTCGACGCCACCAGCTCGCCCATCTGGTTCGCGCGGATCGAGGTCTTCTTGCGGATCGTGTCGCCTTCCATGCTGTGGCCGAAGCATTCGTGCACCAGCACGCCGCCCCAACCCGGACCGACCACCACCGGGTACGAGCCGGCCTCGGGCTCGCGCGCCGCCAGCAGCGTGGTCGCGATTCCCGCGGCTTCCTTCGCGACGTCCTCGGGCGTGCGCTTGCGGGCGAAGTATTCGGCCTCGACGCTGCCGCCGGCGGCCGCGAACCCCTGCTGCCGCTCGTCGCCTTCGATCGCCAGCGCCTGAACGCTCAGCCGGCACAGGAACTGGCGGTCCTGCGCCCACACGCCGTCACTGTTGGCGACCAGGAACGACTTGCTCGAGTCGCCAAAGCCGATCGAGACCTCGTGGATGCGCGGATCGGCCGAACGTGCGGTGTCGTCGGCGCGGCGGCACATCTCGATCTTGCGCGCCTCGTCGAGCGCCTCGGGCGCCGGATGCTCGAGTGTGAACGGCGCCGGGGTGTCGACCATGCGGAACGACCTCGGCGCTTCGCCCGGGCGTCCGTCGCGCGCGATCCGTGCCGCCACGCGCGCGGCTTCGCGCAGGTCGTCGGGCGCGAAGCCGTCGGCGTACGCGTACCCCGTCTGCTCGCCGATCACCGCGCGGATGCCGAGCCCCTGGGTCGCCGACAGCGACGAGGTCTTGAGCCGGCGCTCCTCGAACGAGAAACCGGTGTTGAGGGTCGACTCGCCGTACACCTCCGCAAACTCGGCGCCGGCCGAGCGGGCGATCTCGAGCAGCTCGATCACCAGGTCGCGGGGAAGGAGGGCGGAAAGGTCGGGCGCTGCAGTGCGGGTAGGCGCGTCCATGTGCGTGAGCTCGCAGGGAAAGGAAGGAGGGGGCTGCCGGAGGTCGGACTCTACGCGCGGGGTCGCGCCGCGGGCAACCCGCCGCGGTCGCCCGGATCGCTCCCGGCGCGGCACCGGGCCCGACCAGCGCGGGCTCCGCCTCCGCTTTCCGTATTGCTGGTTTTTTAGCACTAGTGCTAGATTTCCAGCACCGACGAGCAGCACCCACGAACCCTGCCCCGGAGACACCCATGGCTGGT
>Ga0111539_10006766_pt1 | contig 14751 bp, 13 predicted proteins | sample RhiMethybrSRZTD1_FD_79667 | JGI IMG/M metagenome (GOLD analysis project Ga0111539, IMG submission 79667) | Populus rhizosphere microbial communities from Tennessee, USA - Rhizosphere MetaG P. TD hybrid SRZTD1 (version 2) (version 2) | ecosystem: Host-associated > Plants > Roots > Rhizosphere >... | reverse complement strand
TGTCGACAAGAGCCCAGCACAAAGCGCCGCAGAAGTAGAGCAGGCCGCAGACGTAGAGAGGAGCCGACCAGCCGAAGCGGGCGACTAGGAGCGAAGCGACAATCGGGCTGAAAACGCCGCCGATCTGGCCGGCTGTGTTCATACAGGCGCTGACTACGCCGGCCTGATTTCCGCCCATATCCACGCAGGATCCCCAGGCCGCGCCCAGCAGAAAATTCGCGGAGGCCGCCGCGCAGGCGATCAGAATAATAGCCAGATGAGCGTTTGCAACACTCGCGCCCGTGATGATCGATGCGCTGGCGAGCAGCATCGCAGCGCCTCCGACGGCGGAACGCCCGACGCGCAATCCATAGCGCCGAGTTAGGCGATCGGTCGTGAAGCCGCCTAATAAATCCGCGATGACACTGAACAACAGCGGCAGCCCAGCCATAATGCCCAGTTCGGTCTTAGTAAAACCGCGCTCTTTTTCCAGATATGTCGGAAGCCATGTAATGACGAAATAAAAGCCATAACTCTGGGTCGAATACATGGCGCAGAGTGCGAGCAGGCTGCGATGGCTGAGAATTCGTTTCAGGCCGTCGGCGGTCAGATGATGCGAGGAAAGCGGGACCCGTCCCTGCTGTATATGCTCCAGCTCACGGGCAGAGACGGATTTGTGATGCTCCGGTTCGTCGCGGAACCATGCGTACCAGGCCGCCGCCCAAAGGAATCCGACGACGCCGAACACGACAAAAACCCAGCGCCAATGCATCCACCCGAGCATCGCCGTCACCAGAATCGGAGTCAATCCGCCCGCGAGGTGGGCCCCCATAAAAAAGACTCCCTGCGCCGTCCCTCGCTCGGTGATGGGAAACCAGCGCGAAAACGTCCTGGCCGCGTTCGGCCACGCCCCGGCTTCGCCCGCGCCGAACAGAAAACGGATGATCAGTAGAGAAACGTAATTGAACGCCCCGGCCGTGAAAACCGTAAAAGCCGACCACCAGAGAACAATTCGCGTCAGAACAAGGCGGGTCCCATACCGATCGCCCCAGGCGCCCGTCGGTATTTCAAAAATCGCATAGGCCAGCGTAAAGGAGCTAAACACCAGGCTCATCTTGAACGGCGTCAGATTCAAGTCCTTCATCATCATCGGCGCCGTCAGCGAAATGCAGATTCGATCGAAATACGTGATCGCCGAAAGCAACACCGCCAATCCTAGGACTTGAAAACGCGCATACGAACCGGTCGTCGAAACCGCTGACGCTTCGCTCGTCATACTCTTGCCGGCCGCGACGCCCGCCCCGGCCTCGCCAGTCTGGATTGCTGGTTCCTTCATCGTTTTCTCCATGAAACGCCGGCCAGACCGCCGGCTGGTTCAACGCTTCGACCAACACGCGCTCCAGGCTCGAACGGCGGCCGTACGCGGGACGGGCATGAAGCCATCGCCTCGGTGTCGATCAAATGTATGCTGCGCCCAACGGCCTTCATCGCTTGCGATTCCTCGCTGAACATCTCATCAGGCATCCGGGCATCAAGAACACTTTGAGTGTCCCCGCTCGCTATTGCAAGCAGTATCAAAAAATGATTAACACTGAGGAGGCGTGTCCCGACTGTTGATGTGAGGCAGCAGCAGGCAGCAATCGCCGCAGGCGCTTGCTGTCGCCGATATGCCGGACTAGGTATTGGAAGAGTTTGGCGACTAGGCGAACTCTTTTGAACTTTCGGCGGGCTGTCTCACCCCCCTTATAATAAAAACCTAGGTCATTTTTGTCCTATAGAGAGGAGAAGATCACAGACATGGAGAATTTAGCCACTAACTTTGCAGGCATATGGGATGTGTTGGAAGCGACGCTTCCGAACGGGCAATTCGCCTACAGCGGCGCAATCACCATCAGCCGAATCCGGTCCGTCTTCGACTTGGGTTGGGATATTACCGCAGGCCGATACGTGGGGATCGGACTCCTCGGCAATTCCCATCTTTACGTAAGCTGCGGCGAGCAACGCGCCGGCCTGGGGTGCGCCCTCTTTCGAGTTCAATCCAACGACGAGGTGGCGATTCAATGGAGCAAACCGGAGTTGCAAGGCGCTATCGGCGGCGGAGCCTTCACCTCGCAGTTCAATGGCTCTTTCGAAGGCAGTCACGAATTGGCTCAATACCTTCCTGATGGATCTCTCCATGGGACGTGGACCATCGAGATTCAGAAGACCGGTAGTGTTTTTGAGATCGTCTGGCGAAAAGGCGAGACTAACCACTTCAGCGGTTTAGGGATTGAAATGTCGAATGGTCTCGCGGTGAGCTGGTACCCTGACACACGGCAACTTGCCCTGCTGGATTACATTATTGATCCTGATGATAGTGATTGCCTGTCAGCCACTTGGGCATTGGGTGGGTTTACTACACTGGGCGCCGAGAAGCTAAAACGAAAGATAATTGATAATGGATAATTGATAGTCACGGCTCAGCCCAATGAGGCAGACAAATGTGTCTCTATGCTCGTCGTAAGGCGGATGATCAGTAATAATCATAACTTGGCCTGGCATTTCAATGACGACTAAACCTCAAGTCGGCGCTCAAGTCCAAGCGGCCGTGGCCGAAAGCGGCTGCGTCGCAATATACAACTCGCCGGCAAGCTCGTACAATTGGTTGAGATATCGGATCGTCGCTTTATCGAGAGCGGCGACGGCCGTAGTTGCGCATCCGATCGTCGCCATCGCGCTCGATAGCGGATCGCCCACAGCGCCGCTCTCGCGCATCTCGCGCCACTCGGTCGCAATGCGACTAGAGAGGCGCGAATGACCTCTTCGCGCTCAATCAGCGACGCCGTCAATTCGCGTTCGATCGCCTGCAGTTTATCGAGGGACGGTTTGATAGATGCGAGATTGGGCGTTGTGGACATAGCGATCATCCTTTCGCCCATTTGCCCGCCGCTTCCATTCTTCTGTTCAGTATCATGGCAATGGATCGCAAGCCGAGCGGACGCCGACTGATTTTTCGTTCAGGTGGTGAGGTCTGCCGGTTGGCGCCGCCGGTCGAGTCGCTGTAGGCTATGATGATGAATATGTCCGAAGATGAGAAGCATGAATTTCCACGTTGGGAGGAGTTGTATCAGCAACAAGAGATCGAATCCCTGCCCTGGTTCAACCCTGAGCTGGACGACGACCTCGAAAATGCGCTGGACGAAATCGGCTTGCAAAGCGGAAGCGCGCTCGACCTCGGTACCGGACCCGGAACTCAGGCGATGGAACTCGCCCGCCGAGGATTCACTGTGACGGCGACCGATATTTCCGAGGCGGCCATCCGACTGGCGAGTGAAAAGGCGCAGAAGCAGGGGCTCGAAATCACCTGGAAACAGGATGACATACTCGACACCCGGCTCGACCGGCAGTTCGATCTCATTTTCGATCGCGGATGCTTCCACGTCCTCGCGCCCGAACGGAGAGGAGATTATGTCAGGCTAGTCAGTGGCCTGTTGAAAACGGGCGGCTACCTCTTCCTGAAGCTCTTCAGCCGTTTACAGCCGGGAGAGGAAGGGCCGTACCGATTCACGCCCGAACAGATTCGGGAGATTTTCGGCAGCAGGTTGAGTGTGCTGTCGATAAAAGAGACCGTTTATCAGGGCACGCTAGACCCGCTTCCGCGCGCGCTGTTCTGCGCAATGCGGCGAGAGGGATAATCTCAGGGTTCTGCATCGGGAACATACTATGGTTGATCCATCAATGGGTCTACACGACAACCCGCCGGGCTGGAGGAATCCGCAATGAGCGACATTACGACCACAGATCAGAAAAATGCGGCCAATGACCTGGCGCCTGAACCCACTGTCGTAAAATCCGTGGAGATCTCAGCGTCCACGAATGACGTGTGGCGCGCACTCACGGAACCGGACAAGATCGCACAATGGATGGGAGGCGCGCGTGTCGAGTCTAAGTGGGAACTCTGCAGCGACATCACGTTTACCGCCAAGTGGCCTAATAAGAAGGAAATCGTTCGCGACCGCGGCACGGTGCTCGCCATCGAGCCCGAGAAACTCTTACAGTACAGCCAATGGAACGAGGTCTCACGCCTGCCAGATGCGCCTGAAAACCGCACTGTGATCACGTTCAGTCTTGATTGGACTGGAGCCGCGACCCGCCTGACCGTTCGTCATGATCACTTCTACAGCGAATCCGCATACAAGCACGTCAACTTCTTCTGGGGTTATGCGCTCACCGACATAAAGAACTTGCTGGAGCAGGGATTAAGTACACCGCCCTGGTTGCAGCCGTGAGCTTTGCGGGCGCCGACGTGAATTACCTGCTGGAGCGTTGAGCGGACATTACCAATGTGATACTCGATCAATGGCGGCGACAGTCACAAATATCCGAAGGGACCCGATGCCAAAAGACGAACCGGAGATGACCGCGAGTGACGTGATCGAAATACTGCGACTCCTCGATCAGAACCGAATCGATGTCTGGATCGATGGAGGGTGGGGTGTCGATGTCCTGATCGGGGAGCAAACACGATCCCATCGCGACCTGGACATAGCTATACCGCACAGCGATGTGCCTCGACTTCGAGCCTTACTTGAAGCGAGGGGATTTAAAGATGTGCCGCGTGACGATACGAGAGATTGCAATTTTGTCTTGGGTGATGACCTGGGCCATCAAGTAGACGTTCATTCATATACATTCGATTCGGCAGGTAATCATGTTTACGGAGTCGAGTACCCGGCTGAATCGCTCACCGGGACCGGTTCGGTGAACGGGTATCCTGTCATGTGTATATCGCCAGAGTGGATGGTGAAGTTTCACACCGGGTACGAACTTGATGAGAATGATTACCGCGATGTTCGAGCGTTCTGCTAACGCTTTGGTATCGAAATGCACTCGGAGTTCAGAAAATTCGAGGCGAAGGTTGCATCGTTTAAGATTCGCGCGACCGGTCCTGGCGATGTCGACGCCATCGTCCGCATCTACGTCGACTCGTGGAATGCCGGCTTCGGCTCACGAATGCCGGCCATAGAAACGGACGCTGCGCGCATCAGCAGGTGGCGCAAGGAACTAGCGGAGTCTTCTGCTACCCGCTGGTGGCTCGCCGAGCGGGGCGACGACATCGTCGGTTTCGTCGGGATCGGTCCCAGTCGTGACCCGATTGACCCGAGCCTCGGCGAACTCGACACAATCGCGGTTGATCAGGGGGCATGGCGCTCGGGGGTTGGGAAAGCGCTCATGTCAGTCGCGCTCGAGGGCTTACGTTCGGAAGGATATCATTCTGCGGTCCTCTGGACACTGAACGACTACCCGCAGGCCGAGAGTTTTTACGTCGCGACCGGATGGCGACTAAATGGGGCCACACGTCGAGGCGGGCAACAGGTCCGTTATGATCATGAACTATGAGCAAATATGAGCAAAGTAGATAAGCTGGAAGAAATCCGATATCCAATTGGTCGTTTGATGATTGACCCTGACGTCACTGAATCAAAGCGCAGGCTGTGGATCGCGCAGATAGCCGAGGCGCCTGCAAAGTTGCGCGCCGCAGTGGACGGTCTGAGCGATGCGCAGCTTAACAAACCTTATCGTCATGAGGGCTGGACAGCGCGCCAGGTCGTTCACCACCTCGCAGACGAACACGTCAACGGATTCACGTACTTCAAAATGGCGATAACCGAAGATGAGCCGGTAGTCAAAACATACAATGAACCACGTTGGGCGGAAACTGAAGACGCTTGCGAGGCTCCGATTGAATTGTCATTAAACCTCCTCACCGCCTTGCATGCGCGCTGGGTCATCCTGTTGAACTCTCTTGACGACAAAGGTTTTGCCCGCGGTTACATTCACCGACGTGGCAGAATATCGATTGATGACGGCATTCAGCTTTACTCCTGGCATAGCCTGCATCACACAGCTCACATCATGGGGCTGCGAGAGCGTGAGGAGTGGTGATTTTCAGTGACGAAGCAAACTGAGAGAGTGTGAAATGAGTAAGAAATCCATGGGTCTGAAACGACATCGCTACCCTATGCCGGAATTCGTCAGGACCGCTCTCGAGGACAGGAATCTGATGGGCGCATACCTTCAACGCCCCCCATATCAGCAAAATGATTACATCGGGTGGATAACCAGGGCGAAAATGGCCGCCACGCGACCGCAAACGCCTCGAACAGATGCTCGATGAACTTTTCCGAGGCGATGTTTATATGAAAATGGCGTATCGTCCGAAGAGTCAACAAAAGTAACGGAATTCATAGAGGAGAACTTTGTATGTCAGTTTTCACCAACCCAGCTTCCAGGTCCGCCGAGCAGGCCGCAGCCTACACGGCCGCAGTGCTGGACCTGCTCGGCGCGCGAAATCCTGTAGAAGCGCTTCAAAACACGGTCTCTGCTCTTGAACAAATTCGACGGGGACTATCCACGGAGCAGATCACGCAACCTGAGGTCCCCGGAAAATGGTCGATCCGGCACGTCCTGCAGCACCTGGCCGACTCGGAACTCGTCTGGGGTTATCGGCTTCGCATGGTGTTGGCGCATGACCGCCCCCCATTGACCGGCTATGACCAGGACCTATGGGCCGAGCGGCTTGGTTACGTCGAAGCTGACGCCGATCAAGCGATGGATGATTTTGGCCTGCTTCGCCGGGCGAATCTGCGACTGTTGGCGCGCGCGTCGGATGAAGACCTCAAGCGCGTGGGCGTTCACGCCGAGCGTGGCGCCGAAAGCGTCGAGCATATGATTCGACTGTATGCGGGGCATGACCTCTTGCATTTGGAACAGCTCGCTCGGATTCGGCGGGCCATGACGCAATCGGCGTAGACTATCCGTCTAACAGGCCGCTGGCCCGGCGATCAGTGCGGGCAAAATCACCTTCGCAAATATCTTGGGAAATCTATCAGGACGGTGAAATAAGAACGAATGGAATTTTCCTACCTACAGGCGCTGGTTATAAAAATAGTTGAACAGTATTGCGCCAAATTCAACATCCCGTCGGATTGCGCGATCTGTTCCGGGTCTTCAATGATTGATCCGACAGAGGTCTTCGTGTCCCTTCGGTGAGTCGCGCATTTGAGAAAAAGCGCACACAGCTCAAGAATCTTCCCTATCAATCGCGATATGTGGCAATGGTTGGCCGAAGCATTTGTCATTTCAGATGAAGAGGTGAGCGACCAACAATGGCCAAAAAGGACGAGACTCCTGGCGCCAATCCCGCCGAAATCCAGAATCTGATCAAGTAGATTCGAGGAACGAATGTGGAGCCGGGAGCCAAAGAGAAAATCGAGTGTGAGAATTCGGTAAATCGGATTGATATAGGGTTGCTCTTTAGTCACGCCGGCTTTCCGAAGCCTCACCAAGCGCACGGAGAATCGCGCGCACTCGGTCAATTTGGAATCTACCTGGTTTCATTAGACATGAATCCCTGAAACCGTTTCTTGAGAATTCACTGGGAATTCGTTGGGAACTCGTTCAGTTATTTTTTGAGGGTTTCTTCAAGACGGGAGAACAGAGTGTTAGTTAAATGAAGCCTGTGCAAATAAAACTAGATTGATTGCTAAATCCAACCGGGCATTCATTGCACGGGGGCGCATAACACGTGGGTGATCTGGTTTCTTGAAAAACTACAACGCGCCCCTTGAATGTATTATTTGAAGGCGCCGTCTCGTAGCACAATCTGAAGCTATCTACTAAATCGGTAAATCTATGCATCAGACAATTCTCGCCACATTCTTCGAAATCTCTCGCACTGAAGTCGCAATGTGCGCCGCCGGCATCGCGCTCTTCGTGATCGGAGTATTGGCAGCGAAGAATGAAATCGCCGAGGCTCACGGTTTGGACAAGATCGTGGCCTTGAGCAATTTGTGTTTCGCTATCCCGCTGGCGGTCTTCGGCGCACTACATCTCTTCGGCGCACAATTTGTCATGGACATCGTGCCGCCGTACATGCCCTGGCGTATGTTCTGGGTGTATTCCGTCGGCTGCGCGTTGATCGCCGCGTCCTTGAGCATCGCCACCAGGGTTGGGATACGCTGGTCCGGCCTGCTGTTCGGAATCATGATGTTTCTGTTTGTCGCGATGATCCATCTTCCTGGAGCGCTGCGCCACCCGCACGATAGATTCATTTGGACGATTGTCTTCCGCGAGATGTCGTTCGGCGGCGCCGGCTGGATTCTTGCGGGAAATGCAATAGACGGATGGCGCGGGCAAGGCAAGAGCACGCTGATTACTGTGGGGCGTGTATTTGTCACGATGGCCGTAATAGTGTTTGGCATTGAGCACTTTCTGCACGCGACGGGACTTCCCGTAGTCCCGCTTAAAAAACAGATGCCGACGTGGATTCCGGGGCGCATGCTCATTGACTATGTGACGGGGGCAGCTCTTCTCGTCGCCGGGGGAAGCATTCTGCTAAACAGGAAAACGCGGACAGTGTCAACCTGTCTCGGCGGTTGGATTTTGCTGATGGTCCTCGTCATCTATGGACCCGTCTTGATCGTGGCGCTATCCGAACCGGGCGCCGCAGTCAAGGTGGAGGGGATCAACTACTTTGCGGACACACTACTGTTTGCCGGAGCTATCCTCGCGCTGGCGAAGGCGACGCCACGATCCGATGTGGTCGGGTGGGCCAGTGTTCCACGTTCTATGAGAGAAACGCCTTCTCCAACGTGCACCGAACCTTCTGCTACAGACTAAGTGGCGCTCACTACTAGGATTTGAATCGAACCCGCGAAAGTCGTGGGCCGCATCTTGCCGCAGATCGCAGTCGCTGCAAGTGTTGTTCCTGGGGCGCCGGGGCGCAGATTCCGTCCCGTCTTATACTCACCCGGGCAATCCGGCTCCAAAATGGGAGTGAGGCTTCGGCAAGCCGGCTTGCCGAAGCCTCACGATGAATCGTATGGATGAATCGGAGCGGCCCGAAGTGGGACAGACCAATCGGCGCTAACTGAATTTTCTCGTATCTGGAAATAGCTTTGTTGCGTTAATAAGAACGTATACTGATGCAAACATACTTAAGCAAGCGGTTCTTGAACATGGAAGTCGAAAATGCTGTATATCACTGAAGTGTCAATCTCGAGAAGCGCCGGACAAAGAAAGGTATGTCAGAAAATGGAACCCACCATTTTTCTGCCATACCTTTTTTTGCTTTGCGGCCAAACCGGCGATCGAAACCATACTCGACATCAATCCCCCTGTTTCACTTTTAACTCAAGCGATCCAAAACATCTCATCAGTTACTCGGCGCCAAAACGGAGTATATATGACACAACTATTCCCGATATCGCCAAGATGTTACGTCAGCGCATTGAGACTTATTACAGCGCTGGCTGTTGTAAGTTTGATTGCGCTAGCCGCCGGCTGTGGCATGACAAGCCGCCCCAACACCCCGGCAAGTCCAACACCAACTCCGACCCCAACTCCAGATATTCAATCACCGACTTCGACAATTACTTCTCCAGCAGCAGGGGCGACTGTAGCCGTTGGGACAACAGTCACCATCACCGGAACTGCGAGCGACACCGGCGGGGGATCGGTGGCCAGGGTCGATGTGTCGGTGGACGGCGGCGCTACCTACAACACGGCCATGGGGACAACCACATGGAACTATAACTGGGCGCCCACTTCGCCCGGACCGGCGTCAATCAGAAGCCGCGCGGTCGACAACAGCGGAAACCAGCAGACTCCTCCGGCGGGAATTACTGTCACAGTCGTCGGGTCGCCTCCTGAAGTCGTTTCGACAACGCCTGCGCCGGGAGCGACTGGTGTTTCGACAGGCATCGCGCCGACAGTCACGTTCTCAAAAGCGCTTGATTCCGGAAGCATGAGCAACGGAACCTCGATCCTGCTGAGCGACGCGTCGAACAACCCGATTCATTTCTTTTCTGTCTATGATTCGGGCCCGTCGAAGTTCGTGCTCTTGCCACAACAGCAGTTACAGCCAGGGCAGAAGTATACCGTGACTTTCAAGGGAGGCCCGAACGCGCCTCACATCACCGATGAGGCCGGAACGCCGCTCGCTTCCGATTACACCTTATCATTCACCACGGCGCCGGCGCCGCAGATCACGACCTCGACGATATTCGCGCCCGCCGCCATGCCTGGGAACCCCATGGCAAATGACCAGTCTTCCAGGGAACTCGGCTTGAAATTCCATTCCGACAAAGACGGTCTCATTGCCGGCGTCAGATTTTATAAAGGCGGCCCCGCTAACGGCGGCCAGCACACGGGGAGCCTCTGGATCATCGATGGAACGCTGCTCGGCTCCGTGGCGTTCGCCAACGAAACGGATAGCGGCTGGCAGCAGGCTCTCTTCCAGACGCCGATCCCGATCACGGCCAATACGACATATGTGGTTTCCTACTTCGCGCCACAGGGGAATTACGCGGAGGACAATAGGTACTTCGCTTTATCAGGCGTGGACCATGCGCCGCTGCATGCGTTGAGCGACGCCGCCGCGGGCGGCAACGGCGTTTTCCTTCAAAGTTCGACGGGAGGATTTCCGACGGATTCTTCCATGGCGACGAACTATTGGGTGGACGTGGCGTTTATCGACTCGGGGACTTTCGCTCCGCAGATTGTTTCGGTGACGCCCGCGCCGAACGAGTTTAATATTCTGAACACCGTCGCGCCAACGGCCACTTTCTCGGAACCGCTGGATCCCGCGAGCGTGAACGAGTCAACCGTCATGCTGCGCGACATGGCGAACAACCCGGTTCCCGTCATTACATCCTACGACGCGAGCGCTTTCAAGATCACGATCACGCCGGCGCAACCGTTACAGCCGGTGCAGGTATATACAGTGACTATCAAGGGAGGAGCATCGACGCCGCATATCACCGATGCGACAGGAACGCCTCTCGCTTACGATTACACATGGTCATTCGTTGTAACGAGATTTTTGCCCGCTCTTCCCATTCTCGTCATTACCACGACGGGAAATAATTTCACGCAATATTACCAGGAGATATTGCGCGCCGAAGGCTTCAATAGCTTCAACGCCATGGACATCACTCAGATTACCAGTTCCACGCTGGCTCAATATGATGTGGCCATACTCGGCGAAACGCCGCTCACGTCCGCGCAAGTAACAATGCTCAGCGATTGGGTTACCGCGGGTGGAAATCTAATCGCAATGCGTCCTGACAAGCAGCTCGCTTCGCTTCTCGGAATCACCGACGCCTCCTCTGTTCAGCCTGACGCCTATTTGCTGGTCAACACCGCCCAGGAGCCGGGCGCGGGCATCGTCAATCAAACTATTCAGTATCATGGGACCGCCGACCTTTATACGCTCAATGGAGCGACTTCGGTCGCGTCCATTTATTCCAACCCAACACAGGTCACTTCAAATCCCGCCGTTACGCTTCATTCGGTGGGAACGGACGGCGGACAGGCGGCGGCCTTCACCTTCGATCTCGCGCGATCCATCGTCTACACCAGGCAGGGGAATCCAGCTTGGGCTAGCCAGGATCGCGACGGCATTCCGCCGATCCACACGAACGATCTGTTCTTCGGCGGCGCCGATCCCGATTGGGCAAATCTGGATAAAGTAGCGATCCCGCAGGCCGACGAATTGCAGCGGCTACTCGGTAATATGATTCTCTCCATGAACGCGGATAAACGGCCGCTGCCGCGGTTCTGGCATTTCCCGAATATGAAAAAGGCCGTGGGCCTTTGGTGATCAGATTTGACATTTTGTAATACGCCAAACCGGCCCACCAAAGGCTCACATCAGATGTATGCTGTGTCTGGCAACCGCCATCGATTCCGTTTCTTCGCGGAACATCTCATCAGGCGTCCGGAGTTCAAGAACACTTTGCGGGTATAGAAGAGAAATCATAGCTCTCATGGAAAATTTCGGGAGCAAGTAGACGTTGCGGCGGATGGCCGGTGTGTCAGAGAGGAACAGAACCGCTTTTATTTTGGGATGCGCCACTGCGCTCCAGAAGCGAGTAACAAGTCACAATTTCTGTTATTCATCGCTACGAGGCGCATTTTCATTCATTCACACTTGAGCGAGACCATCGGATCCACCTTCGTCGCGCGTCGCGCTGGCAGATAACAGGCCAGCAGCGCCACGACAGAAAGCAGCGCCGCCAAACCGGCGAAGGTCAACGGGTCGGTCACGCTCACTTCAAAGAGCAGGCTACGCATCAACCGAGTCAACGCCAGCGCGGCGGCCAGGCCGATGCCTATTCCGATCAGAGTCAAGGTCAGTCCCTGCGCGACGACAAGCTTCAATACATCGCGCCGTTGCGCGCCTAGCGCTATCCGAATGCCTATTTCACGCGAGCGCTCGGAGACCGAATAAGCCATGACGCCATAGAGACCGACCGAGGCCAGCGCCAGAGCCACTGCGGCGAATACTCCAAACAGGATCGCGTAAAGGCGCGGCTGCCATATCGAGTCGGAGATGACTTCGGTCATCGTTTGCATGTTGATTATCGGCAGGTCCGGGTTCATCGCTTTGACTTGCCTTTGTATCGCCGGCGCCAGATTTTCGGGATTCCTTGCTCGAATGGCCAGCGACATGTCGTCCGTCGAGTACTGCGCGTGCGGCACGTAGACGGTTTTTCTGCGCGTCAGATTCAGACTTTCATTCTTGACCGCCCCGACGACGCCGACAATCGTATACCACGGCTCCTTGTCCTCCGGCGGGCCGAGCGTGATGCGTTTGCCGATAGGGCTTTCGTTCGGCCAATATTCGCGGGCCAGACGCTCATCAATGATCGTGACACTCATCGAATCGCCAGTATCGGCGTCATTGAAATCGCGCCCGATCAGGAGTGGAATGCCCATGGTTCGAAAGTAGTCAGGCGTGATCACGTTAGTGTTGACCATCGGCGTCTGCCCTGGCGGAAGCGCCGGGTAGCCTTCAACCGTCAGGCTGCTCTCCGAGGGGGCCTCGCGCAGCGGCAGGTTGAAGGCCGCGCCGGCGGCCTCGACGCCGGGCGTCGCGCGGGTTCGCTCGAGCAATTGTTGGAAGAAAGCCCTACGCTGCGGGAAATCGTATTTCGCCACCGGCAGATTCAGGCGCAGCGTCAACAGGTTTTCCGGGTTGAATCCGGAGTTGGTGTGTTGCAATCGCATAAAACTGCGCATCATCAATCCCGCGCCGATCAGCAGGACTAGCGAGAGCGCCACTTCAGCAACCACCAACGAACGCAGAGTCCGATGGCGTCCCGCGCCCGAAGAACTGCGTCCGCCTTCTTTGAGCGCTTCGTTCAGGTCGACCTTCGAAGCTTGCAGCGCCGGCGCCGCGCCGAAGATCAACGCGGTCAGCAGCGTCACGCCGGCGGTAAAGCCAAGGACGCGGCCGTCAAGGTCAAACTTCATCCAGAACGGCAGATCTGTCGGGATCGCAGCCAGCAACAGGTCCAGGCCCCAAAACGCCAACATCAATCCCAGCGCGCCTCCCATCACGCCCAGCACTACGCTTTCAGTCAGCAATTGCCGAAAGACGCGCCAGCGCCCCGCGCCCAGCGCCGTGCGTATCGCGACCTCTTTGGTCCGCGCCGACGCCCGCGCCAGCAACAGGTTGGCCACGTTGACGCAGGCGATCAGCAATACCAGTCCGACGACGCCCATCAGTATCAACAGCGCCTTGCGGTAATCGACTGCCAGGCCTTCGCGCAGCGGAATGAGCTTGACGCCCACCCCCTCGTTCATGTCCGGATTCTGCTCTTCGATGTGGCGGGCGACCGCGGTCATATCGGACTGCGCCTGTTCAAGCGTCACTCCGGATTTTAACCGCGCGATGGCGCTCCAGCCATGATCCGTTCGACCACCCATGACCGGCGGCATCGGAACCCACAGATCAGCCACCTTCGGGAATTTGAAACCCGGCGGCATCACGCCGATCACAGTGTGTGAGCGAGTGTTGAGCGCAATCGTCCGGCCGATGACATCCGGTTTTGCGCCGAACCGGCGAACCCACAAATCATGACTGAGAATTACCACCAGGCCGTTCTTCCATCCTTCTTCCTCGGCGGTAAAGGTCCTGCCCAGAATCGGAGCCACACCCAGAATCTCGAAAGCGTTATAACTGGCCCACGCGCAGAGAAGTTCTTCAGGCTCGCCAATCCCCGTCAGCGTGTAATCCCAGCCGCCGTCGTAGGCCGCGACTCCTGTGAAGACCCGGTTCTGTTCCCGCCAATCGAGGAAGTCAGGATACGAAACTCCCATCGAAGCGATCCCACGCTTCGGCGCATTCTCGTCGAGCAATACAAGCCGATCGGAATCCCGGTACGGCAATGGGCGCAGCAAAATGCCGTTGACGAAGCTGAAGATGACGCTGGTCGCGCCGATGCCCAATGCCAGGGTGATAACCGCGGTCAAAGTGAAGCTCGGATTCTTCATCAACATTCGCAGCCCGTAGCGCGCGTCCTGCCAGAGTGTTTTCATATCACCGTCCCGCAAGAAGAGTTTTCAGAATAATGGAGCGTCAGAAGATTCATGATCAAAGTGTCCCGACATCAGGATCACAAGATATTGTGAGCGTTCCGGGAATTCCTAAAGAGCCGTTTTTTTTCCTGGGCTTCGTCCATCTGAACTAATCATACATACTAATGTGTATTGGGCAATGTGTGCGGCTGCAAGCTCAAACGAATGTCATGAGAGCGCCACCAGAGATCAATTATCACGGCCTTCCGAAAGAGGTCGTAGCGCGTTCGCCATCCGAATGGTTGCCACGAGAAAGAAGTTGTCGAGCGTCCTGGGCCAGTTTTGCTCGAATTCACTCGAGTCTGAAAACGGATGAGCCTTCTTGAAGTTTCTCTCCGCTATCGCCTTCCAATACTCAATTATCTC
>Ga0111539_10006765_pt1 | contig 14753 bp, 16 predicted proteins | sample RhiMethybrSRZTD1_FD_79667 | JGI IMG/M metagenome (GOLD analysis project Ga0111539, IMG submission 79667) | Populus rhizosphere microbial communities from Tennessee, USA - Rhizosphere MetaG P. TD hybrid SRZTD1 (version 2) (version 2) | ecosystem: Host-associated > Plants > Roots > Rhizosphere >... | reverse complement strand
CGCGCGACTACGGCCGCATCTACTCGACGAGCCAGCTCCTGACCATTACCGGGGTCGCGGGCTGTCCAGCCGTGATCGGCGTCCTCTATGAACTGAGCGGGGGTTACACCACGCCGTTTTTGGCTGCCGCGGCCTTGAGCGTGCTCGGGTTGGCCGCCCTGGCGCTCAATCGGATAAAGTGAATTTCAGGCTGCCAACCTGCAAGAAACCCAATAAAATAAGGCTTTCTTCGCATTTCACGTTCCGCAGAAACTGACCGACGGAACGTCAGCGGAACTTCCCCCGCGCCATACCGGCGCACGCTGGCACACAGGCGCAGATGATAGCACCCCCTCGCTATAGCACATCGAAACCATCGTGGCCCGCGAGCAAATCATGTATTGGCGCAAGAGCACGCATCCCCATGCGTGTGTTCGCAGCAGCTTTCGAGAGGGTGTTTGCGTATGCCGAAGCAGCCCAGCACATCGAGCACCAAGACCACGCAGGATGAGCCCGACATTGTCGATCCGATCCCGGTGGTCGCCACGCGCTGGAACCTCAGCTTGGACAGCATCTACCGCGCGGCTAAGCGCGGTGAGCTGAGGATCACGACGTTGGGGCCAAGACGGAAGGGCCTGCGCCGTTCAGAGCAGAAGCGCTACCTCGACCGGCACACCGGGTAGAGGATGCCCCAGAGCCCGGCTCCGCCGAAAAAGCTCCTAGGCCGGCTCAGACCTGGCCGCAGCCGACCCGCTAAGGGGGGTGGGATGGCCCTCCCGGCTCCTGGCCGTTGGTGACCCCTCTACGGCCGCCGCCTGGCAATGATGTTGATGATCTCGGCCACGCCACCTGCAGCAGCATTTCCTGGCCCAGCCACCGGGCGCCTGTACCGCGTGCCAATACCCATGCCAATATCGAGTTGTGCACCTCCCTTTTATCCGCCCCTTGTCCCCGTCTGCCTCCGTGCGTCCACCCAAAGGCGACGACTGGCTGCACGAGCCGAAATGGGACGGCTTCAGATTTCAGATCATCAAGGACGGCGCACGCGTTCGCCTCTACTCGCGCCACGGCGCCGAATACACAGATCGTCTGTCACATGGCCGGGGCCTTGCCATTCTCGTAGCGGGAAATCGCGGAACTAGAGCAGGCCTGATCCCGACCTTACGGCTTCCATTTCGCTCTGCGAGCCGCATCACTCAATGAACATATGCCCAGTCGCCGCCGGGATCGTCTAGTCGTGTCGCCACGGCCCGGGCTATGCCATCGACAATTCTATGCGCGATCGGCAGTCGGTAATGTAGCGGGTCCCAAAAATGAACATCCCGTGTCGTTATGCTAGAGTAGATGCGGAAATCGATGATCTCCGCGTCGTGGCGCTTGCCAATCTCCCAGATGTGGGCCTTGCAGGTCTGTTCGCGGGCAGCCTCCCGCGATCCAGGTGCGGGCTGGCTGGCGATGTGAGAGGGCATAAAAGCGAGAATGCGGCGAGTGTTCTTGGGTGTCTCCCTAAGCAGTTCATCCAACCAGGCAATCGCAGGAAATCTCCATGATTGGAGGTCCTCGGCGCTGGGAGCGTAGGCCGGGATGACGGCATTGATTTCGCGGGACCGGCCTTGCCAGATGTACTTCTCCGCCTTGACTGCGTCATAGGCACTCTCGGGCGGCACAAATACCGAAAACCCGTTCGCCGCAAGGCGTGCGGGCTTCAATCCCAACCGGTAGAGAGCCAGTCGCCCCGCAAACTCAATGGTCGGAGGATTGAGAAGATAAATCCAATCATTCCAAGGGTTCTCGTCATACAGCCACTCGGGAAAACCTCTCACTGTAATGCGATCCAGGTCCGCGCGTTCATCACACCAAACCCAATCTAACGCCATCAGGAGCGTCTTGAGGCGCGGCTGATGCGCGAGGAAGAGGCGCGCCAGACGGTACTGCTCCCACGCACGCGCTGCATTCATGGACAAATTGGCGAAGCGTCCGCCGAGTGCCGCATCAAGTCGGTCAGGATCAAGCAGACGCGCGCTCGATGTTCCGATCACAACCGAGTTAAAGAGTTGGGACCGAGCGATCGCAGGGTATTGGAAGCGCTGGTTGGTATCCATGATCGCGTGCGCTCCCAAGACATGCCATGGGAGGTGGCCGTAAGGATTAATCAGAACGATAAAGCCATAGGCGAACGCCAGCAGCCCGCAGAGGCCAAGAAGAACCATCTTGAGAAACTGCTCCCAACCCAACACACGGACCCCTCAGAACTGAAAGTAGATGAAATTCTTTGGCTGACCCTCCCCTACCACGAGCAGGGCATAGAACGCTGTCGCGGCGAGCGCGGCCGCCGTGAGGCGCGTGGCTACAAGCCAGCGATCAAGGGCGTCTTTGAACGTCACCGGCGCCAATGCCAGACCAGTGGCTACAAGCAACGTCATGATGGTGTTGATGCTCCATGGCTTGCCGATCGCGCCGGCGCCAGCCAAGCCGATGCCAAGGCGATAGGCACTGGTGAGATCGGGTGAGCGGAAAAGGCCGAACAGGGCTACCGTAAAGAAAAATGTGAGCAACCAACCGAGCGCTGGTGGCATCGGAAGATCAGCGTCATCCCAGAAACGACAAATCGCGAGCCCGGCGGCATGCGCCAGTCCCCAGATGATGAAGGTCCACCCAGCTCCGTGCCACAGGCCACACAAACCCATGGTGGCGAACGTCGCAAACAAATACCGCGCGGTGCCTTCGCGACTTCCGCCAAGCGGGATGTAAACGTAGTCACGCAAAAAGCGTGACAGCGTCATATGCCAGCGGCGCCAAAATTGCCGCAGGCTCGTGGCACGATATGGCTGGTTGAAGTTGAGAGGAAAGTGCAAACCCATCATCAGGGCTAGTCCAATTGCCATATCGGAATAGGCCGCAAAATCAAAGAAAACTTGCAATGCAAATGCAAGTGTGCCGGCCACTGCGTCAGAGAAGGATGGCACGGCACGTTCGATCGCAACAAAAGTAGGATCAGCTATACGCGCCAAACTGTCGGCTAAGAAGACCTTCAGAGCGATACCGCTGACCAACAGGGCAAGTCCCCGGCTAATACGTTCTGCCGCTCCTGCGCGCAGGGGATCTAAGGCAAATTGCGGAATGATCTCGTTGTGACGCACGATCGGCCCCGCAATCAAATGAGGAAACAGCACCACGAACAATGTCAGCTTCCGCAGCTCGTAGTGCTTCGCCTCGCCGCGCAAAACATCGACAAGGTATGAGACGAGCTGAAAAGTATAAAAACTTATGCCTATGGGCAGGATTAGTCCTGCACGGGGCAGCGGGACGCCTAGCCCCTGCTCGGCAATGCTCACGAGGAAATCGAGGTATTTGAAAAGGGCTAAGACCGACAAGTTGGCATAAATTGCAAGCCAAATCGGCAAGCGACTGCCTGTCTGGAAGTGGATCGCCGCCATGGTCCAAGTCATCACCACCTGACCAAGGAGCAGCGGCACAAACCTGATGTCCCACCAGCCATAAAAGATGAGCGATGCGACTATAAGGAGACGCTGGCGCCCGTTCGCATTTTCAGCCAAGCGATAGTAGAGAGCGAGAGTGGCGGGGAGAAATGCGAGTAGAAAAATCTGTGAATGAAAAAGCACGCCGCACTACTCCAGAACCGTAACTATTCGCTCCGACGGCCCGCGTGAAGGCGATCCACAATCACAGCAGCCCACGCGACCAGTTCACGGCAGTCCCCCCTGCACCATGCCTTAAGGCATCGGACCTTTCGACCATAGGCGATCAAGCCACTTTTCCACAGACGCCGTTCTATCCCACACCAACAACAGAAGTGATTTGCAACATGACACGCAAAGAAACGCCACCACGCCCCCGAGCCGACCCCGTCGCAACACCACGATTTGACGTATCCGGTGGAAGGCACGATGTGACCGATGCCGATCGTGTGGCCCCTGGTCCCTAAGCCGAAGCCACCCAAGCGCTGATAGTGCCCTCGCCATTGCGTCCCTGGTCGATCTGAGCCGCGTCGATCGGCATGAGGTATGGCGAGCGCAACGATGTGCTCCCCGAGCCAGGTCGGGACAGACAAAAATGTCTGTCCCACTGACCGGAGGTGGCGCAACCAATCACTGTCACGTGACAGCGATGATGATCACTGTGACCTCACAGTGGAAGCACGCTTCCATTATCTGTGTTCTGACCTTCTGTTGGGCTGAGCCTGATCCATGCCGCGATCGGCGCGGCGAGCGCTCAGAATAATGATAGCAGGAAACCAATTACGGTGAGGGCGATGGCGATCAAAATCGGGCGCTCAGGCACGGGCGCGCCCGGTGTGGCCCCGCGCAACGCTTCTTGTACCCCACAGCCCTGCGATATTCGTCACGAGGAGAGGCAGTGGGAGGACATAGGTTACCCAAGTAGCGCCCTCGCGGAAGGGGAATACGAGCAATGCGACGGTGCCGATTGCAACAGCCAGGAGGGTGGCACCGACGCCGCGAATAAATGACAGCAGCAGAACTTGGAGCGCTGGATCGAGGCTCTTCCAATCGCGCCCTATTGCTGCAGCATGATAAGGCTGGAACTCCTTGCTGCTCAGATAGCGGGCACCGAAGACAATCAAGATGAAGGCATTAACGGCGTAGCAAATTCCGGCAGCCATTTGCAGCATAGACATTCTCATCTCCTGCGTTCTCAAGGAGCCGGTATTGACGCAGTGCATGCTGAGCGAGGCCGACGTGTCAAGACTGACGCAGCTCGCACGTGAGGTGAGGCCACGACCAGAACGACAGGGATCGTCAACAGACAGCGGAGCGCCCACCGCTTGAAGGCGGGGCGATCGGTTGCTCACGCATGATGCGCGATTGCCCGTCCCTCAGAGGTCACATTGGCACCTCTGCCGATATGCTGGCCAAGAGCTTGCTGGAACCCATGGTCATCATTGGAAACACGCGTGTTTCCACTCATGTGGCTTCCCCTCGCTACCCCCATGCCCGCGTAGGTTCTGTGGGCGGTGTGAGGCACGCAGGGAGCCGCGCACTGCCCAATTCGCGCATATCTACTCCCGTGTTTCCTGGCCTGCCCCGCGCGGGACACGAGGCGTTGAGGCGACCAGATACGAGGCGACTAAAATTGTGCGCGTTCTCGCTCAGTAGTGTTTTTCAATGCTAGTCGCCTTTGGTCCACCACATCCAGAACAGTGCGGCGAGTATGATCAGCAGCAGCACGAAGAGGGTGCCGGTCCAGTCGACCCAATCTGGAAAACGAAAAGCCACTGCATTACCAAGCCTTCCCGCACCAACACGCTAAACGCTCTAGAACAAGCCCTCGCCTACTCGGAAAAAAAGGCGCAAGCGCGTCGAAGCCGAGCCGTCCCGGACACTTTGCCCGTAAGACGGTTATTATCAGCGCAGCGCAATAGGAGGCGACCAGCGATGACCGATATCGCACCCACTGAGCGCACCAAGTCTGCGAAGAGGTCAGCTCGAAAGCAGAGCGGTGCCCGTTTGGTCCGGGCCCAGGTGCTGGCTGACCATCTCACAATGTCCCGAGCCAATGTGCGCTACTTCGAAGAGCGCGGCCTGTTTACATGCAACAGTGGCGCCGGTTACGACCTTGACCAGTGTCGCGACAAATACATCGCCCATCTCAGGAGCGAGTTTCGCAAAAACCCCAGAGCCGAGCTTGAGGCCGACTTTCAGAAGCATAAAAGCAGGTGGTTGCAGGTGCGTATCGCTAAGGCCGAAGGGGAGCTGATCCCTGCGACCCAGTTTGATCAAGCCATCGATACGATGGCCGGCGACACGTTAACTGCCCTGGCCGGCGTCCCGAGCCGGTTGTTTCCCCGTGACTTGGCAGAACGACAACGCTGCGAAGGCATCATCCGCCAGGTGCGCCAGGAGCTGGCCGACAAGGCGCTGGCCCGTGCTGGCACCTTGCGCGATGCAATGGACAAGGAGGCGACCCATGGTCAGGGAGTTGGGCACAATGCCCTACCGTGCGGATACTAGCGACCGCTACCGACGATGTCGTAGGCATGCGCGGCCGACAATTGCGACGGTTGCGCCGGTGCTCGCACGACAGCCACGACACCCAGGATGGCCTTCGGGTCGCAATCCGGTCTGTGGCTGATCGGCAGTCCCTCCGCCTGCGCTCTCCAGATCAAATCGGCCTGGTGCCGCTCGACCACCAGCAGCTCGCTCATCACCGCTGCCTCCGCCCGCTCGCGGTCGGGGCGTGACAAGCCCTTATCACCAGCGCAGGCCTCATCGATCATTTTGTCGAGCTTGGCGATCATCTCGTCCCTGCACAACCAGGCGATCAGACCCAGCGTGTCGGGCGGCGAGCCGAAGCCGATGAGCGGTCTGTCGGCATTATAGATGCTCGTGTACGAAGGCGACATCATCTTCGCGCTTGACCAGGGGTGTTACGTCTGGTTTGCCGCGCTCGGCCAGTGCCGTGATGTGTTCGCGCATCGCGCGCTTGCAATCGCTGGCTGGAAAACCACTGCGCCGAATACCATCCAGCTTAGCTTTCAGCCGATCGATGTGCTGCTGGTCACGGGCGATGGCATCAACCAGGCCCCCGTTCTTCGGCAACGTCGCTGGCAGACCAGCGACATCTTCCAGCACCGTGCCACCTGGTCGGCCGTCTCTAAGCCAGGCTTCAACCTGCTGCAGCAGGCGCGAAGCCGCGTGCCACCTTGCCGATGTTTCGGCTTCCCGCTTCTGCAATCGCACCACGGCAGCAGTGGCCTCCTCGACCGCCTTCTCGGCCGCAACCGTTCTGGGATCGAGCGGCTTGAGCCCAAAACCCGATTGCGAAGGGTGCGAAGTGACCCTCGAAAGCCTGTCCTCCGCCTGGATCTTGGCAGTGGTGACCTCGCTCATCTCCGCATGTTTCGGGATCAAGCTGTTGTGATCGGCGCTGCGCTGGCGCAGATCAAGTAACCGCTCGGCCGCACGTGGCGCGTTGCTCAACGCCGAGATCAGATCGGGTTGTACATCACCGGTCACCGAGAGCGGTGATGAATGTGTGGGTGCGGGTTCGAAGGCTGGTGTGCCTGCCATGGTGCTGCTCCCTGTTTGATCAGTTCCCTCCCCACCAATCTCATGAACCCCGCACTTAGCACGTAACCGCATACGCTTCGAGCTTGCCAGGCATCACAACGCTCAGCGTGCGCTCGACCGCGCGCTCGATCACCTCGATCTCGGCGTCTTCCCAGCACATCACGCACAGACCAGCGACCGATGCCAATTTGGATGTGAGCGCCGGGACCGATAGCAGCAGCGCGCCGATATCGTCGCGATGGTGTAGCGGCGCGCGGCAGCAAATGCAGCTGCGACTGGGGACGACGGTCGGCAAGTAATCGAGCCAGGCGCACGCCGCGTTATCGAGCACGGTTACGCCGATCGTGGTGTCCGGCGGCACCAACCAGGTGAGCAACGAATTGCTGGCGCTCCTGCGGTAAGTCGCGATCGAGGCACGGCGCTGGTGGCGGTTGCTCATTTCTTTACGCCGCCCTCGATCACCTTCAGCCGCGCGCGCATGCCCTGTGATTGCGCGACCAGCGCATCAGCAAGCGCAATGTGTTGATAGGTGGTTGCTGGCAACCGAGCCTTGCTGGCCATACATTGGACGTTTTCAACAAGGAAAATCCCAATGAATTCATATGCGTGCGGTAGTTCTTGTCGCTTGGAGGTGCGGATAACCAGGAGGAGCTGACGATGAAACGTATCGTAGCGATCGCCGTTGCTGCCGCATTCCTTGCATTCCCAGCGGCCGTACAAAGCGCAAACAAAGGCAAAGGTCACACGGGATTGACGCCAGGTCACGAGGCCAAGGACCTCGCACCAGGTCACGAGGCCAAGGATCTCGCACCAGGCCATGAGGCCAAGGATCTCGCACCGGGTCACGAGGCCAAGGATCTCGCACCGGGTCACGAGGCCAAGGATCTCGCACCAGGCCACGAGGCCAAGGATCTGGCACAGGGTACTGCTCAAAGGAAGAAGAAGTAGCAAGTCGCGAAGCGCCCAAACGCGCGCGCTTGTGGCGCCACTCCGCGCCGCGCGGAGATAGTCGGCGTACAGGTCCTTTTCCTTTTCCTTTACGCGTTGGAAGGTTCCAACCGGCGGCTTCCAACCGCCCGGTTGGACCTTCCAACCGAGAGGGGGGTATGGGGGGAGTGTGAGAGGGGGTATGGGGGGAGTGTGACAGCAGGGGTAGACAGGCCAGCGAAGCGGCGGTTGGAAGCGGTTGGAAGGCGGTTGGAAGGTGATCATTTGGATGCCCCCGCGAGCGTGAGGTACGCCCGTGGGCGGGACGGCGGCCCCTCCTCGTGAACAACGACCTGCCCCGACGCCAGCAGGAACTCCATCGCCTCGGCGAAGTCCTTGCTCGATACCTTCGCCTCCTTGGCCTCTGGTTGCTCGGCAAATTTGGCCGGCGCGTAGATTGACGACTTGTTGGGGCTGACGTTGCGCTTTTGGTCGATGAACCGGACCAGCAGCCGCAGGAACAGGGCCTCGACGTTGTATTGCGCGGCGATGTCTACCGGTATCGGCAGCCAGAGCCCGTCGCGCCATTGTAGGTTGATGACGCTGCCTAGCGGGCCGTACTGGTTCTTCATGAAGCGTCGTTCGCGGCGGCCGTCGTCGGGGCTGGCGTCCTCGTCGTCGCCCTTCGGCTTGCGGAAGTAGGCGCGGGCACGCACGCTGTTGTGCCATTGGCTGCTGCCGCTCAAACCGCTGCCAGACTTGATGCCGGTCAGGCTCGGGTGGCTGGCGATGACGACGCCGCAATTGCAGTCGATCGCCAGCTTGCGCAGTAGGCCGCCGAACTGGCGGACTTGGGTGCGGTCTATCGCCTGGCCGAGGAATACGTCCGACACCGGATCAATGACGATGCCCTTGGGCTTGAGCCTGCGGGCCTGCTGGTAGAGCCTCTCGAAAACCGGCGTTGGCTTGATGTGGCCGGACTTGTCGAACTCGGCGAGCACTACGTTGTGGCCCGCGCCGGCGAGCAATTTGAACCCGCCCTCGATCAGGTCGGCGAACTTGCGGCCGTGGTAGTCGAGAATTGCCGCGAGCCGGCGGCGGATCTCGTCCTCCTCGTCTTCGGCGCCGAGATAGATCGTGGGGCCAGGCGTTGGGTTGAAGATGTCAAGCCAGGGGACATTGAGCGAGGTCGCGGCCAGGAACTGCAACAATAAAATGGATTTGCCGATCGCGCCTTCGCCGCGTCGCTGACCGGCGCGTGGCTCAATGGGCACCGCTTGAAGGGTCGCCTGCGCTCGCCTGTGCTCTAGGGCACAGCCGCCAATCGCCCGCGCATTAGGCTGCGGGGCGGGGCGCCGGCAGGCGCAGGCGCATAGGCGATTGTCTCATGACCGATCATCCGCGATTCGAGCCGCTCAGGGGTTCCCCCGACACAATGCACCTTCGCTACCATGGAGGTGCTCTCGTTGCCTCCGTTCTCCGGCTTGCCGACCAATGGGTCGCGCGGCCCGCGTGGCCGCAGCGCCCACGTGCGCCCGGCAAACCGGCGCGCGCGGTGCGCCGCGCTCGCTTGCGGGTGCTGCTGACCGGATTGATCATGCTGGGGGCTGTCCTGCTAACGGCCCTGTGGGCGCCGGGCCGGCAGGCGGGCAACCGTCCATCACCGCCCCAGCCGCCGCAGAAGGTCGCCGTGGCCCTCGCCTGAGGAGGCGTGCTCGCGGCTTGTGCTGCGGCACGTCACACGCGCTTAGCCTTTTGTGGGCGCGCCGCTCGGCCGCATGCTTGGCTGAACTGATGCTGCCGCCCTGACGGCACAGCGACGGCGGACCTCTTAGGCAGGCGCCATGAGCTGGCGGCGTCCGGCCTGCCGCAGCATCAAGAACAGCACGATCGAGACATTGATGAGGTTCCAGGCGATGCCGTTGCTGAAGGCCTGGGCATACGAGCCCGTCAGGTCGAAGATGGCGCCCGACAACCAGCCGCCGAGCGCCATGCCGACAATGGTCGCCATTATGGCGAGGCCGACACGGGCCCCTGCCTCGTGCGGGGGAAAGAAATCGCGCACAATCACGGCGTACATCGGAATGATGCCGCCCTGCACCAGCCCGAAAAAGGCCGAGATCACGTAAAGCGAGGTGAGCCCGTCAAACCAAAGGTAGAGGAGAAGCGCCACGGCCTGGAGCGCGGAACCCAACAGCATGGTGGCGAGGCCGCCGATGCGATCGGCAATGAAGCCGGAGCCGACGCGGCTGATAATGCCGAAGCCCAGCATGACGGAGAGCATCTCGGCGCCGCGCGCCACGCCATAGCCGAGATCCCCGCAATAGGCAACGATGTGCACCTGCGGCATCGACATGGCCACACAGCAGGCGACGCCGGCGACAAGGATCAGCGCCTGCAGGACGCCGCTTGAGAGACCGAGGGATGTCGTTGCGGCCCCGCCATTGCCGCGGGCCGAGAGACCTTGCACCAGGGCAATGCGGCGCTTCAAAAGCGTGATCAGGGGTAGCATGCTAATGAGGCAGAACAGGCCAATGCCGACCTGCGTCTGGCGCCAACCATCGCTGGCGACGAATTGGTTGACGACCGGTGGCCAGAGCGTGCCGGCGAGGTAGCTGCCGGTTGCGCAGATGGAGACGGCCACACCGCGCCGCCGCTCGAACCAGTGCGAGATATCGGCGATCAGTGGCGCAAAGGTGGCTGAGCTGCCGAAGCCGATGCAGCCGTGCGCGATCGTCAGTTGCCAGATATTGCTGGCAAAGGCGGATCCGATATAGGCAAAGCCGAGCACCAGCGTACCGAGCACGAGCGGCGCAATCACGCCATAGCGGTCGACCAGGCGCCCTATCAGCACGGCACCGGCGGCAAAGCCCAGCATGCCGACGGTGTAGGGCAGGGAGGCGTCCGCCCGCGCGATCCCGAGATCGGCCTGGACAGTGGGCAGCTCCACCACAAACGACCACATGCCGACGCCGCCAATCGTCCCCAACAGCATAGCCGTCAGCAGGCGAAGCCACGCGTAGGGAGACTCCGCCCGGCCGGTCGGGGCGCCTAAGGATTGGGCAGACCTGGTCATGGGGCGGGCACAATCCGGGCTCGACGGGACGAGGTCAAGCCGCGCGGGTGCGGTGCAGGGCTGCAATTTCCAGGACACACGCACCTTTAGCGCGCGACGCTCCCCGGCCCACCGTCCCGGGGGCGACGCAGAACGATCGCCGCGGCCGCCAGGTTCAGCACGATGCAGAGGCCGAAAGAGGCAAGATAGCCGCCGGTGGCATCGCGCACCAAGCCCAAGGCGGCGGGGCCGAAGGCGTAGGTGAACTGGCTGATGCCGGTCGAAAGCCCAACCAACATGCCGAATTGGTTGGACCCGAACTCCCGCTGCACGATCAGGGCGGGAAAGGTGATGATGTTGCCAACCGAGAAGCCATAAAGTGCCGAGGCGGCGAGAAGCATGTGCGGGTTGACGGAAAGGAGCATCAGTGCGAGTGCCGCGGCCTGGCTGACGAGCGAGAGGGCGCTGGCGCTGCGCTGGTCGATGCGCTCGGCAAAGGCACCGAGCAGCAGACGACCGACGATCGCCATGCCGGTGGTGAGGGCGATGGCGACCCCGGAGGTGTTGCGGCCGAGCGCCGGCTCCAAAAATGCGAGCTGGTGCACGAGAAAGCCGGCCTGGGAAAAGATCGCCAGCGCAAATGGTGCCGACACGCTCCAGAGCGCGGGGCTGGCCAGCGCCGCGCGCCGCGTCCAGGCCCCCGAAGGGGTTTGCGGCGCCTGCCCGTGAGCCTCGCTGCCAGCACGCCCCGTTGCGGGTAGGAGTGCCAAGAGGGGAAGGATGAGGGCGAGCACCATGCCGCCGCGCATCAACATGGCGGTCGCAAAGCCGTAGACGCCCGTCACCACCACGAGAAAGGGCACGACGAGGACGCCGCTGAGACTAGCGCCGTTGAGCGCGAGCGAGATGGCAAGGCCGCGCTTGGCGTCGAACCACAGCCCCAGGATGTTGGTAATGGCCCCGACGCTCATGGTGGTCCAGCCCAGTGCCATCAGCAGGTAGAGGGCAAAGAGTTCCCAGGGTTGCGCGATCAGGGGCAAGGCTGCCGCGGCAAGCGCAAACGCCAGCGCCCCGGCCAAAACGCAGGCGCGCACGCCAAAACGGCGAATGGCGTCAGAGATGAAAATCACGAGCACGGCGCTGACGAGGTAGCAGGCGGTGCTGGCGCTCGAAATCAGGCCCGTCGACCAGCCGTGCTGGCGCCTAAGCTCGATGAGATAAAAGCCGTGGCCATAGAAGCCGAGCCCCCAACACACCAGCGCCATTACGAAGCACAGCAGCACCACCCGCCAGCCGGGATAGGCAAGCGAGCCTTCGTCGCGATCGGTCGTGCGAGCTGGCAATCGCATCTCGAGGATAGGCGCGCCGGCAGGGGCGCCGACCTCCCAGCTTGCCCTCCAAGTGGGCCCCTGTCCAAGTGCGGAGGGCACAGGGTCGCAGCAGGGCGGCAGGTGGAGCTTGGGCGGCGGCCGAGGCAGGCACGCCGCCTTGACGGCTGCACGCAGGCGCGCCCCGTCCGCCGGGGGCCCTGGTCTCGCGGCCGCCTTAGCCGAGCGGCGCGCGAAAGGCGCTTAGGCCGCCGTCCGGAGCGCCAGCCGGTGATCGCCGCCAAACAACATGCGCCGCTCGAAGTGCGTGGAGTGGAAGAAGGGGTAACGTCGGGGCACGGCGGCACGCGCCGCCCCATACTCCAAGGCCATCAATGAGATCGGCTTGGTCAGGGAGGGATAGTGCCGTGGCGGGCAGATTGGCTGGTGCCCAAAGGTGCGCCGGTAGAAGGCTTGATGCTCCAGCCGCACGGTCGCCAGCAGCCAGTCGGTCTCAAAGTACTCTGAGGCGAGCCACGCCAAGCGCGTTGTCACATAACAAAGCTCAGGATAGCGCCGGGAAAGCTCCCGATCGGCGACGAAGCGGGTGGGGTCGATAATGGTCCGGCCGGCGGCCAGATGGGGGCTCAAAATGTCCGAAAACACGTTGAGGGCCGGCAGCTCCCCGCAGGCCGGCGAGGCAACGTGCAGGCGGATGGAACTGGCGAGGATGCCCTCGAGGTAAACGCCATAGATTGAGACATTAGGCGAGTTGTCGAGACTGTCGCAAAAGGTCTGAGCGGCGTTGGGCTCGATCGCCCCTTCGCGCATATAGGCCTGATAACGCAGCCGAAATACCGCGTCCTTTTCCTCGGGGGTTTCGATCCGCCGATAGTCGACCCGATTGAGCAACTTCATGACCCGGTCCACCAGGCTGAGGCCCGGTAGCTCCGAAACCGACGCAGAAACACACACTTGCAATCTCTCCTCTAGCGCCCGCCGCGCATAATAGTAAGGTTAACATGCAGTTAAGTTCTGTAAAGGGCCAAATGAACAAGCGACAATAGGCTCAGGAGTAGGGTTAATGACTGGTTAACATGCGCGCCGAAGTGGACCAATATAGTATTTGAGCCGCAATTTGGTTGAGCATGCAACGATTTTGACCAGATTATGGCAAATCAATTCCGGATCATATAAACGTTATCTTCTATAAGACTGCGCAAGACCCGGGATCCACGGCCCACGTGCGGTGCCAAGGCTGTGGCTGGCAGGGCGCATCAGCAACCTCGAATTTACCACATTGCCGGGCGGTTGCCCCTGCGTTTGCCCGCGATTGAGCCAAAATTTATCCGGTTGCCCCAAGCTTCTCGGCATTGAGAGGCCGCAGGGGCGAGGCAATGGACAACTGGGACGGGCAGGCGAAGCGGTGCCCCGATCGTTCCTTGCCGCCTGAGATCTACGTCTCGCTGGTCAGTGCCCTCTACAACGATTTTCGCTCCCTGTTCGTCGGCGCCATCGCCGCCTCCGGCACCGCGCTCATCACCGCCTACAAGAGCGTGAACCCTGGCTCTACCTCTGTTCCCTGATGATCGCGCTGCTGGCCTGCCTTCGCGGCTGGGATGTGAGGCAATATCAAAAGTGTCGGGCGCGCATTCTCGATAGCGCGGCGGCGGCCAAGTGGGAGCGCCGCTACGTGGCCGGCGCCGCCGCGCACGTCCTCTTGCTCGGCATGTGGTGCCTCGTGGCCTTCAGCAAGACCTCCAATCCCTTTGTGCAGATCTTCAGTTTCGCCCTGACGCTCGCCTACATGATCGGGATCTCCGGCTGCAATTTTGCCAGCAACCTTCTGGTCTTGGCGCAGATCATCTGTGCCGGCGTGCCCATGACGGCCGCCCTGTTGCTTGTCGGGGGGTGGTATTACGCGGTTTTCGCCTTTGTGCTGGTGCCCTTTTTCGCCTCGCTGAAATTCATATCCGACCGGTTACGCCGCGTGCTGCCCGATGCGGTAATCGCCGGCCGCGATGTGGCCGGCTCGCGGCCCGTTTCGATACCGCCCTCAACAACATGCCGCACGGCCTGTGCATGGTCGATGCCAAAGGGCAGGTCGTCGTCTGCAATCGGCGGTTGCGCGAATTGTTCGGTCTGCCCGACGACGTGACCAAACGGCGTCTGCCGGTTCGTGCCCTGACGCAGGAAAGCCGTGCCGCGGGGGCCTTGTCGAAAGAGCGTGCCGAGCGGCTGGCGCGCTCTCGAAAGCCGGCTGGCGGGCATCACCGATGGCGAGGTTTTGCTCGACACCGAGCACCAGCGCATGCTCGCCATTACCGTCAATCCGATGAGCGAAGGCGGCGCCGTCCTCTTGTTCGAGGATGTCACCGATCGGCAAATTGCCGAGGCCAAAATCCACCAATTGGCCCGCTTCGACACCCTGACGGG
>Ga0111539_10006764_pt1 | contig 14754 bp, 11 predicted proteins | sample RhiMethybrSRZTD1_FD_79667 | JGI IMG/M metagenome (GOLD analysis project Ga0111539, IMG submission 79667) | Populus rhizosphere microbial communities from Tennessee, USA - Rhizosphere MetaG P. TD hybrid SRZTD1 (version 2) (version 2) | ecosystem: Host-associated > Plants > Roots > Rhizosphere >... | reverse complement strand
GCAAGAAGACCGGAGTCCCGTCGAAGGCGCGAGGGCACAGCTCGTCCGAGCGCAGCAGTCGTTCCACGAGTCGGAGGGCGAGCACTGGCAGAGCTGGGAGGAGGACGTCCTCGCCGAGCTCGTCACGGACCACGAGGGCTTCTTCCAGCTATCGCTGCCGTCGTGGAGGAAGCCCGACCTGCGCATCGTTGCTTCCGGGTTCGCGCCGGTGTTTCTCCATCCCGAGCGCGGGCACGAAACGCGAGACACCGCTCAGGAAGTTCTGCTCGCTCGTGCCGCAACGCTGCACGCCCGTCTCCTGGACACGCGCGGCGCGGCTGTGGCGAAGGCATCCGTACGACTGTGGACGGAGGCATACAACCTCCGCGTCTCCAGCCTGCCGACGTACTACCTTCCATCGCTCCCGGACCTGGAATGGAAGACGAACGCTGACTTCAACGGCTCGTGCGTCCTCCAGGACCTTCCGCCGGGCGTACCCTTTCACGTCGAGATCCGTCGCTCGGGCCGAGAGTCCGTGGTGGAACTTCCGCCCGTCTCGCTGAACGCCGGAGAAGTGCGCGAAGTCGAGTGGCGTCTGGGAGCGGACTGTCTCGTCGAGGGTCTGGTGGTGGACCAGCACGACGAGAGCGTCGCGCGACGAAGGATCTGGATGCAGCGAGCCTGGTTCGCCAGTCCGACGTACTTCGACACTTACAACGGCGGGAAGGTCGTCCTGGAGTCCACGACGGACGCGCAGGGTCGATTCGCGTTCCGCGACGTGCCTTCTGGAACGTGGTGGATAGGCCCCGCTGCGGAGCGCGAGGACCGAAAAGCGTTCGACCTTCAGGCGATCGCGCCCTACGCGCAGGTCATCGAGGTTGTCGAGGGAATGCCGAGGCAAGAAGTCACGCTTCGCGTGCACCGCGGGCTCTACATCCGTGGACGCGTCGTCGGTCCCGATGGAGAGCCCGCTCGCAATGCATACGTGAGCGGGCGGGAAACGCTGACGCTGATGGCGCGGCTCGCGCCGGACGGCTCGTTCGCGTTCGGACCGCTCGTTCCCGGTCCGTACACGATCGTCGCGAGCGGGTGGGAGATGGCCGACTCCGTGCCCGTCGAAGCCATGGCCGGTGAAGAGGGCATCGTGCTGTCGCTCCGCGCTGGGGGGACCGTCAGCGGCTACGTCGTGGATGGAGAAACGGGCGAACGCTACAAGACCGAGATCACGCTGGTGCGGCCGGAGAACGAGTTCGGCGGGATGATGACCACAACGGCCGATGATGGCTCGTTCCGGGTCAAGGGGGTCATGCCCGGGAACTACGTACTCGTGGCGAGCGGTGCGCAACGCGTGGGCATGCTGCGCAACGTCTCCGTGGTCGCGGGCGTCGTCACCGACGGCCTCGTCGTGACGATCGCTCCTGGTGCGTGGCTGCGCGTGAAGTTCGCTGGAAAGGGCTACTTGGAGTACGGCGTTCGCTGTGACGGAGCACCGATCGCCTTCGACGCGATCCAGGCGGGCGGCCAGGCGGAAGTCTCGCTCTCGCCGGGCCACTTCGTCCTCGATTGCAAGTGGGGCAAGCAGACCGCGACGAGGGAGCTCGACCTCGCCGCGGGAGAGGTGCGCGAACTCGTCTTCGGCGGCGACTGAAGCGCGCCACCGACCGCAACTTGCCGGAATCCGCGCCGGCGCGCACAGTACGGGCATGCTGGTCCCGTCCTTGGCTCTCTTCCTCTGCCTCCTCGGCTCCGACACCAACTGGCCCCAGTTCCGCGGCCCCAGCGCGCGCGGCGTCGCCGACGGGCATGCGCTCGTAGCGAGCTTCGACGTCGAGAAGGGCGAGAACATCGTGTGGCGCGTGGAGGTCCCCGGGCTCGCGCACTCCTCGCCGATCGTCTGGGGCGAGCGCGTGTTCGTCACCTCGGCCGTGCGCAAGGGGGCGCCGTCCGAGCTGAAGGTCGGGCTCTACGGCGATCCCACGGCGATGACCAACGAGGGCGAGCACGACTTCGTCGTCATCGCGCTCGACCGGAAGACGGGGAAGGTGCTCTGGCAAGAGACCGCGTGGAGCGGCACGCCCAAGTTCGCGCGTCATCCGAAGGCAAGCTTCGCGGCCTCGACGCCCGCGACCGACGGGGAGCACCTCGTCGCGCACTTCGGCACCGAGGGCCTCTACTGCTTCGACCTCGACGGGAAGGTGCTCTGGAAGGTCGATCAGGGCGACATCGATCCGGGGCCCTACACCGAGAACGGGACCTACTGGGGCTACGCGAGCTCGCCGGTGATCCACGAAGGGAAGCTGTTCGTGCAGTGCGATGCGCTCTCGCAGGGCTTCATCGCGGCGCTCGACGTGAACACGGGCAAGGAGCTGTGGCGCACGAAGCGCGAGGACGTCTCGACCTGGGCCACGCCGACGGTCGACGTGCGCGACGGCCGCTCGCAGGTGATCTGCAACGGCTTCAAGCACATCGGCGGCTACGACGTCACTACGGGCAAAGAGCGGTGGACGCTCGTCGGCGGCGGCGACGCGCCCGTGCCCGCGCCGGTCGTCATCGAAGACGTCGTGCTCATCACGAACGCGCACGGCCGCCTGGCGCCGATCTACGCGATCTCCGCGATGGCGGAGGGCACGATCGATCCCGAGCACGAGTCGATGCTGTGGTGCCAGCTCAACCGCGGCAACTACATGCAGACGCCGATCGTCTACGGGCAGGAGCTCTACCTGATGAGCGATGCCGGCGTGCTCGCCTGCCTCGACGTCGCGACGGGCGAAGGCCAGTACCGCGAGCGCGTGGGCGACGGCTCGACGGGCTTCACCGCCTCGATGGTCGCCGGCGACGGCAAGCTCTACGCCACGAGCGAGGAGGGCTCGGTGCACGTGATCGCCGCCGGGACGAAGTACGAGCACCTTTCGCGCAACGAGCTCGGCGAGACCTGCATGGCGACGCCGGCGATCGCCGAGGGCGTCCTGTTCTGGCGCACGCGCGGGCACCTCGTGGCGGTGGGGGGGAAGTAGTCGACCAGCGGTGCGCGAGAGCTGCTGCTCAGCTCCGCCGCCGCGCGACGAGCCGCCCGTCCTCGAGCCGGGCCTCGACCGCGAAGTCGAAGCAGTCCAGCGCGAGCGCGAGCTCGACGTCGCCGCGCGTGATCCAGTCGACCGCCGGATCGAGCGCGAGGAGCGCGGCCGGCGAGCCGCGCACGCGCCGCTCGATCTCGGCGTGATCGACCGGCCGCCCTTCCAGACGCGCCGCGAGCAGATCGGCGCAGGCGTCGTCCTCGGGTCCATCGGGCCCGATGCCGGACCCGGCGCCCATCGCGACCAGCGTCGCGTCGCCACCGAGCGCGGACACGGCGCGCACGGTCGCGGCCGCGGTCACCAGGCTCCCCAGCAAGAGCGCATCGCACGTCGCGAGCGCGGCGAGCGCGCCCTGCACGCCGCTCGACGAGCGCAGGACGAGCGTGCGCCCCGCCAGATCGAGCGCCTGCATCCGCTCGGGCGAATTGCCGTGGTCGAAGCCCGCGATCGGCCGACCGCCGACCTCGCCCACGAGCACGAGCTCCGGATCGCCCGCCTTGCGGGCGAGTGCTTCTTCGGGACTCGCGACGAGCTCGATCGCTCGCGCACCCGAGTGGAACGCATAGGCCGCCGTCGTGAACGCGCGCAGCACGTCGATGACCACGACCGTGCCGCACGCGCCGCGCGCGCCGGCGAGACGCTGCGCGCGCAAGACGCGCATCAGCCGAGCTTCACGGCCGTGCCCGAGGCGGTCACCATCAGCATGCCGTTGGCCTGGCCCAGGACCTCGTAGTCGAGGTCGACGCCGACGACGGCCGTCGCGCCCAGGTCGGCAGCGGCCTGGGTCAGCTCGTCGAGCGCCATCTTGCGCGCGTCGCCGAGCGTCTTCTCGTACGTCGCCGAGCGCCCGCCGACGATGTCGCGCACCGTGGCGAAGAGGTCCTTGAAGAAGTGCGCGCCGACGATGGCCTCGCCGGTGACGATGCCGAGGTACTCGGTGATGCGCCGGCCCTCGATGCTCTGGGTGGTGGTGACGATCATGGGATTCGCGGGAGGTCGGGCGCGGCCTGGCGGCCGCGGCGCCGCCACTACGCCCGCGCCGACCCGGGGCTTCAAGCTCCCCGCGTGAAACCTCGCCGGCCGCAGAAGTTCCCGGCGCCGAGCTTGCCCACGCCGCCGCTGCGCAGAACGATGGGGAGCGATGCGCGCTCTCGCCTGGCTCCTCGTCGTCGCCGCGGGCACCGTTTCGTGCCGGCTGCCGCGTCTCTACGGCGAGGACGTCGCGCTGCGTGTCCAGGGGTTCGGCGGCTACCAGGTCGTGAACTCCCGCGAGTTCGACGGCCACGCGACCGTCGGGGGGGAGATCGTCACCGAGGACCCCGAGAACTCCTGGGGCTACGAGATCGGCGGGCAGTACGGGAGCGAGGCCGAGGAGAGGCACGAGGCCGAGTTCGACGAGTACTACTTCGGCATGCGCCGCGGCTGGACGCACGGAGCCATGCGCCCGTACGTCGGCCTCGGTGCGTCCTACGCACGCGTCGAGAACACGGTGCGCGGCCCGGGGCCGACGCGCGAGTTCGACGAGGACAGCGGCGGCGGTTACCTGCGCACCGGCGTGCTGTGGAGCCTGGGGCGCTACGCGTTCGACCGCGGCACGGAGATCCTCGTCGGCTTCGATGCGCGCGGCTTGATCGGCGACGACTTCGACATGGCGCAGATCGCGTTCGTGATCGCGTTCGGGAGCTGAGCGAGCAGGGATGCCGCTCGCGGCATCCTGTCCGGACGCGAGGGACATGCCCGCGCGCGATCCTCGCGCGCGCTCACCACGTCACGCGGTTCACTCCGTCCACGATCGGCTCGAGCGGCACGCGCGCCACCTCCGCACCGCCCTTCAGCAGCACGACCCAGCGCGCGCGCTCGGACAGCGAGAGCACGTGCGAGCGACAGCCCTCGATGCGCGCGACAGGATTCGTCTCCGACGTCGAGCCGCGCATGATGCGCAGGACGAGGCCGCGGCCCTCGCCGTCGAGCGCGCGCAGCGCGTCGGCGCGGTCGCAGGGCTCCGCCAGCTCCACCTGCAGGTGGATGCGGCGCTCGGCGCGGATCTCCACGTTCTCGGGGTCGGTGCCGGCGCCGAGCGGCGTGGCCGCGAAGAGGATCGGATCGCCGTAGGCGAACAGCTCGACGTCCTCGCGCGGCACGTCCTCGAGCTCGAAGGCGCCCTCGGCATCGGTCGTGACCGGCGGACGTGGTGCGAACTCGTCGCGCGTGCCTCCGCCGGGAAACTCGAACACGAGCGCCATGCGCTGCGCGACGACCGACAGGCCCGGGATGCCGTGACCGGTCGAGTCGACGACGCGCCCGCGCACGCGCTCGAGCAGCGCGTTCTCCGGGAGCCGCAGCTCCACGCCGCGCGTCCCCGCGAGGATCGGCTCCGACTCGATCGCGAGCAGCGTGCGCGGATCGAGCGCGCGCAGCCGGTACGCGCGCGGCAGGAGCCCGTCGAGCGTGAACGAGCCGTCGCCTCCCGCCTCGACCCACGCCCAGAAGCGCCGGTCGTCGCGCGCGGCGAGGCCCTCGGTCGCGACCACGTCGCCCTCGACCCCGCCGAACCATGTTGGATCGGCGAGCCACACGCGCGCGCCGGGCACCGGGACGCCGTCGGGGCCGAGCACGCGCCCCGCGATCGCGCCGGCGGCGCCGCTCTCGCCGAGCTGCAGGACGAGCTGGGCCGGCCACTGTCCGTGGTGCTCGGCGAGCGTCGTCTCGGCCGGCGCGAAGCCGCGCAGGACCGCGCGCACGGCCTCGGGGTGCTCGCCCTCGCGCGCGGTGAGCTCGAAGCGGCCGCGCTCGTCCGCGACGGTCGTCGCGAGGCCGAGCGCGACGCGCGCGCCAGCGGCCGCGCTCCCGTCCGGCAGGAACACGATGCCGCGCACCGAGTCATCGGCCGCACGCTCGCGCAGGAGCGTCGGGCGCAGCGCGACGTCCGATGCGCGCGGCAACGCCTCGACCAGCGGCTCGAATCCGCCGAGATGGACGTGCAGCTCGCCGCCGGCGACGCCCGGGACGTCCGCGAGCCGGAACGCGCCGTCGGCCGCGCTCGTGGCGCGCCACTCGCGGCGCAAGGCGGCGTCCAGTGGCAGGCCGAAGTCCGTGCCGAAGTCGCTCGGCAGAGACACGCTGAGCTCGGCGCCCGCGAGACCCGCGGCGCTCTCGTCGATCACGCGTCCGGCGAGCACGAGCCGCGGCGCGAGCACGACGATCGCGCCCGAGTCGGCCGTCGTCGCCGCGGCGCCCGCGAGCACGGTCGCGTAGCGTTCGTCGGCGGAGACGATCGCGTCGGCCGGCGCCGCGAGCGTCACCGAGAAGCTGCCGCCGCCTCCGCTCGTGAAACGCTCGCCTCCGGGTTCGGTCGCGAGCGCGACGCCGGGCAACGGAGCTCCGAGGTCATCGAGCACGAGTCCGCGGACGATGCGCGGCGCCACGCCGGCCGGCGCCGTCTTCTCGACGGGTGCCGGCGTCTCGACCGGCGCGGTCGCGACCGCCTCGCGCACGTCGGGCGTCGACTCCGGCGGCGGCAGCGTCGCGCGCGGCGGCTCCTCGCTCGCGCGCTCCACGGCGATCGCGGGCGCAGGCACCGAAGCGTCGCGCTCCTCCTCGGACAGGAGCTGCCACGCGACGAACGCGCCCGCGCAGGCGAGCGTGATTCCGACGGCGATCTGGGTCGAGGTCTTCACGAGCAGGGCTCCGAGAGGGCTCGCTCCGCGGGGGAGCTGGGTCAGGGGCAGGAGCGCCATGACCCACTTCTCGCCGCCGTGCTCGCGCTCGAGGCGCTCGCGCAAGCGCGCGAGCCCGCGCCGCAGACGCGTGTGCACGGTCGCGACGGGCACGCCGTCACGACGCGCGATGGCGCGCGGCGAGAGCTCCTCGAAGAAGCGCCACAGGATCACCGTCCGGTAGGACTCCTCGAGCTCGAACACGGCCTGCACGAGATCGCGCTGCGAGCTCGCGCGCTCGACCATGTCGAGCGTCGAGGGCAGGGCCTCGTGGCGCGCGGAGCGTCGCTCGCGCGCGCTGCGGGCCGCCGCCTCGCGCCCGCGCTCGTGCGCCGCTCTACGCAGCACCGTGGCGACGAACGCGCGCAGCGATCCGATCGGCCCGGGTTGCTCGAGCGCGGCGACGAGGGCGTCCTGCGCCACGTCCTCGGCCAGGTGCGCGTCGCGCACGAGCCGTCGCGCCAGGGCGCGCACCCAGGCCGTCTCGGCCGAGAGCCGCGCGAGGTCGGAAGCGTCGGTCATGGACGCACTCCGGGATGGAGCCGCTGGGCGAGTGTATTCAGCGATGTCGAGAAAGGTTGCCGAGTCAGCTCGCTCCCGAAGCCACCCCTCCGCGACGGCCGGCCATGACGCGTGCGCATGCGCAGCGCCGGCGGCGCTGCCGCATGCTCACGCCCCGAACTGTCTCAGGTGATGGTCCAGATGCTTCCACTGCAGGATCTCCCACTCCTGCGTGGTCATCGGACCGAAGAACGGGTGCGGCTCCTTGGGCAGGCCCTCGGGGCCGCGCTGCGCGAAGCGCTGCACGAGCTCCACGAGCTTGCGCTGCTCGGCGGTGAAGTCGGGCTCGTCGCGCACGAGGAACTCCGGCGCGGTGGGCAGGCTGCGCTTCAGGGGCGCGGGGCCGGCCATGCGCTTCTTCGCCATCTTCCCGAAGAGGATGCCGATCAGGTTGCGCTTCAGCTTCAGCTCGCCGGTCGCGACGCGCAGCGGTGCCTGGCAGTGTGCGAGCATCTGGGCCGCGCTCATCTTGCCCCATTGCGGCTTCGAGCCCGGACCCAGGCGGCGGATGCGCTGGACGATCGCGGCCGTGTCGGCCGGGTTGTAGAGCGTGCTCACCGCTGGAGGATAGCCGCCGCCCACGGGGTAGCGCTTGCCAGGGGCCACCCGCCGATTCGCGCGGTTCTTACCATCGCTGGGACGGCCTCCTGGAATCTCCGGCCGGAACGCGATGGTCCCGGAAAACCCCTCGTTGAGCCACGAGCTGCCGCTGCACGCGGTCTGGGTGCGGCGCCTGGCGCGCCGGCTGGTCCGTGACGAGTCCGCGGCGGACGACCTCTCGCAAGAGGTGGCGCTGGCCGCCCTGCGCGCGCGCGAGCCCGAGCCGCGTGGGCCCTGGGTCGCGCGCGTCGCGTCCAACCTCGCGGCGCGGGCCTTCCGGACGCGGGCCTCGCGCGAGCGCGTCGAGCGCGCGGCGGCGCGCGGCGAGAGCGTGCCCGGCGCCGGCGACGTGGCCGCGCGCATCGAGCTCCAGCAGCTGCTCGTGAGCGAGCTTGGCCGGCTCGAGGAACCCTATCGCACGGCGCTCGTCCAGCGCTTCTTCGACGGGCGTTCCGCCGCGAGCATCGCGCGCGAGGCCGGTGTGCCCGCGGCCACGGTGCGCTGGCGCATCCAGCGCGGGCTCGCCGAGCTGCGCGCGCGCCTCGATCGCCGGAGCGGCGGCGACGGGACGACGTGGCGCCTCGCGCTCCTGCCGCTCGCGCGCGGACCGTCTCCGGGCGTCGTCGCTGCCGCGAAACCCGTCGTCGCCGCACTCCAAGGAGTCCTGGCCGTGAAGCTCTCGACGTTGCTCCTCTCCGCGGGCGCGCTGGCGCTGGCCATCGGCATCGGGATCTTCTTCCGGAGCGAAGAGGCTCCGCCCGCGGGCGAAAGGCTCGCGCAGGCGGACGCGCCGCCTGCGCTGCTCGCCGCGGAGCCGTCGGATCCGGCGGCGCGGCGAGACGCGGAAGGGCAACTCGCACCGGAGCGCGAGGCGGTGGAGGAGACGAGCGCTCCCGCGCCGGAACCCGCCGCATCGGCCGCGACGCCGGTCACACGCATCTCCGGACGATGCGTGGACGAAGCGCTCGTGCCCATCGACGGAGCAACCATCGCGGACGCGGCCTTCTCGGAGCGCTGGGCCACGCGCTCGGCGGCAGACGGGGTCTTCACTCTCGACTCCGCCGCGGAGCCGCCGGCGCGCCAGCTGCGGGTGGAAGCCCCGGGCTTCGGGACGCGCTTCCTCGAGACGCAGCTGACGGCCGGGACGACCAACGAGATCGGGGACGTCGTGCTGCGGCCGGGTGGCAGCGTGGTCGGTCGGGTCCTCGACGCCGTCGGTGCGGCCTTCGCCGATGCGACCGTGTCGATAACGGACCCGCGCCTCTGGGACGAGTACGAGTCCGCACGCCGCCACGGGATCCCGGAGGGCATGCAGGCGCTGACGGCGACCTCCGCGCGGGACGGCAGCTTCCGCGTCGACGGCGTGACCGCGGGCACGGTGCGCGCCTGGGCCTCGGCCGACGGCATGCTGCACGCCGTGTCCGCTGTGCTCGAGGTGCCGGTGCACGGCGTGGCGGAGGTCGAGCTCGTGCTCGAGCCGCGCACGGGTGCCGACCGCATCGCGGGCATCGTGCTCGATCCGGTCGGCGAGCCGGTGTCCGGTGCGGGCCTCGCCGCCATGCGCCACTCGAGGCTCGGCGAACAGTGGGTCGACGGACCGACGACGGGCGCGGACGGACGCTTCTCGATCCCCGCCGCCCACGACTCCGTCTACGAGCTCTTCGCCGCCGATCCGCAGGATCGCTGGCTGCAGATCCGCGTCGAGGGCATCCGGCCGGGCACGATGGACCTCGAGCTCGCGTTCCGCGAGTGGAGCTGGATCGACGTGAGCGTGCGCTCCGGAGGAGAGCCCGTGACGGAGTTCGAGCTCGTCGCGCTCACCGCGGACGAGCGCCTCGCGAGCTGGGCCGACGGGAAGCAGCATGCCGAGGGCAAGGCGCGCCTGCGCTCGGGCACGGGGCCTTTCCGCGTGCGCGTCGACGCACCGGGCTTCGCCGTCGCCGAGCTCGGTCCCTTCGAGCCTGCGGCGCCTCCGGCGAGCCTCGAGTTCGACCTCGAGCGCGTTCCCGGAGTGCGCGGGCGCGTCCTGGCGTACGGCGAGCCCGTCGCCGGCGCGCGCGTGACGCTGCACCACTGGGCGCGCAGCGAGCGCATCGATCACGGCGGCTTCCCGACGCTGCTCTCGCCGCACGAGGACGGTAGCGCGACGACCGACGACGAAGGCCGCTTCGTGCTGAGCCCGCGCAAGCGCGACACCTTCGCCGTGTGCGCCGAGGCCGACGGCCTCGCCCCGGAGTTCCTCGGTCCGCTGGAGCTCGATCCGGCGGGTGGCGGCGAGGAGCTCGAGCTCGTCCTCTCGCGCGGCGGAGCGATCGAGGGCCGCGTGCTCATGCCACCGGGCCGCGACGCCTCGGGCGTGATCGTCGGCGTGAACCGCGGCGACGGGTATCCGCGCACGGTGCGCAGCGATCGCGACGGCAGCTTCCGCTTCGAGGGGCTCGCGCCGGGGCCCTGGCACCTCGCGCGCGCGAAGGTGGACTTCGTCGCCGGCCTGGCGAGCACGAGCTTCTCCGCCGGCGGTCCCGCGCCCGACATTCCCTTCAACTGCCACGTGATCGACGGCGCGACTGTGCGTCGCGACCTCGATCTCTCCGACTGGGAACCCTGCCGGATCGAGGGGCGGCTGTCCGTGAACGGTGCCGACGCCGGCGGGTGGTTGCTCTCGGTGTGGCCCGACCCGCAGCAGGCCGTGACCACGCCGTTGCCGTCCACCGCCACGGCGGCGGACGGACGCTTCACCCTGGAAGTGGACGATGCCGGCCCGGCGATCTTCTCGTTCCGGCCGCCGGCCGAGGAGGGCGGACAGGGCGGGATCGGCCTCCGCGTGCAGCTACACCCGGGCCTCAATCCGTGGAGCGAGGACCTCGCGATGGGCAGCGTCGAAGGCTCGCTCGCGACGCCGCTGGAGGACGAACAGACGCTCTTCTACCAGACCGCCGAGGACGTCACGCCCTGGGCGTCGCTCCCGATCGCCGTCGACGACGCGGGACGCTTCCGCCTCCCGTACGTCCCGGTCGGGGCTGGTCTCGTGCGCCTGCTCGACCAGGGTGACGAGAACTACGCGTGGGAGGTGCTCGCCGAGGTCGAGGTCGTGGCGCGCGCGACGGCAGCCGTGGAGCTGCCCTGAGCGTCAGGCTCCGCCGTCCGTCGCGCTCCGCGGATCGCGCACGAGCAACGGCGCCTCACGGCGCGGCGCGCGGCCGAGCAGCACGTCGGCGATGGCCTCCGAGATCGGCAGGCCGTTCTGGCGCTCGAGCCAGAAGAACTCGCCCGCCGGGTTCACCTCCAGGAACACGTGGCGGCCGTCGGGCGTGACGATGAAGTCCGCGGCGCCGTAGTTGAGGCCCAGCGCGTCCATCAGCGCGAGCAGGCGCGCCTCGACGTCGGCCGGCAGCTCGCACGCCTCCCAGCGGTCGAGCAGCGCGACCCCCTCGCGCCGCCAGTCGGTCTTCGAGCGCTCGAGGGCCGCCGGATCGATCGCGGCGCAGAACACGCGGCGCCCCACGACCGTCACGCGCAGCTCGCGCGCCTTCTCCACCTGCTCCTGGAACGTCATCGGGCACAGGCGCAGGCCCGCGAGCGCCTCGAGGTCGGCCGGCGCGAGCGGCGTCGTGAACACGACCTTCTCCTGGCCGTCCTCGAGCACCGCGAAGCTGGCCATCATCTTGGTCACGATGCGTCCGCGGCACTCGTCGTAGAACGCGCGTACCGCGGCGGGATCGTTCGTGACGAGCGTGCGCGGCACGTCGAGACCGAGCGCGCGCGCCAGCTCGAGCTGCAGCTGCTTCGTCTCGGCGAGGCGCAGGCGCACCCACGGGTCCATCACGAAGCACGCGAGGCTCGCGAGCGCGCCGAAGACGACGCGGCGCGATTCCTCGACGCTCGCCGCGCGCACCTGGCGCTCGAGCGTCTCGGGGATGCCCTTGCCCACCGCCAGGCGTCGATACCAGGCCGCGGTGAGCGTCCCGAGCTCGAGCGTCTCGCCGCCGCGCGCGATCTCGACGTGGCGCGTCGCGCCGTCGAGGTGCACACGTACGTCGACCTCGCCCGGGAACGCGTCCGTGTCGAAGCGGAACGCGCGCGCGCCGCGCCGTTCGAGCGCGCGCGTGACCATGTCCACGCACTCGTTGTCGTCGCTCTTCGTGACGATGAGGACGTTCACGGGCCCAGGAGCTCCTCCGCCAGGGCTTCTCCGATCGGCAGGCCGAGGTCGCGCTCCAGCATGCCCCATTCCCCGCCCGGGTTCAGCTCGAGGAACACCGTCTCGCCCGAAGGCGTCTCGATCAGGTCGGCGGCGCCGTACGACAGTCCGAGTGCGGAGAGCAGACGCGCGAGGCGCTCCGCGACGCGCGCGTCGAGCTCGGCGTGCTCCCAGCGCACCTCGTCGGGCCGTGCGGCGCGCCAGTCGACCGCTCCGGCCGCCGAGCGCGACGCGTCGAGCGCACCGGTGAACGTTCGCGTGCCGACGCAGGCCACGCGCAGCTCGCGCCGCTTCTCGATGCGCTCCTGGAACACCATCGGCGAGAGCGCGAGGCCGGAGAGATCGGCCAGGTCCTCGTCGCGGAGCGCGCTCGTGCGCACGAAGAGCTCGGCCTTGCCCATCGACTGCGAGAGCGGCGTCAGCATCTTCGTCACCAGCGGTCCGACCTCCTCGCGGAAGGCGCGCACCGCGTCCGGATCGTTCGTGACGAGCGTGCGCGGCACGCAGAGGCCGAGCTCGCGCGCGAGGCGCAGCTGACGCGGCTTGTCCTCGGCCGCCGCGCCCGCGTCGAGCGGATTCACCCAGCGCACGTCTGCGAGGGCCGTGAGCCAGCCGCGCAGGGCGGCGCGCGTCTCGCGCAGGCAGCCCTCGCGGATGGGCGGCTCGAGCTCGTCGGGGAGGCGCGGCGTCCACAGGCGGCGCGCCCACACGGCGCGCACGCTCCGGGCATCGAGCTCGAGCGTCCCGCAGCGCAGCGTGTGAGCGCTCTCCCCGTCGGCGATGCGCGTCGTGAGCCGGGCCTCGAGCGGGAAGAGGTCCGTGTCGAAGCGCACCGCCGTGACGCCGCGTCGCGCCAGCGCTTCGGCCACGCGCTCGGTCACGAAGTGATCGGCCGTGTGCGTGAGGACCAGGACCGTGTCGGCGGAGGCGGACATGCGCGGCATTCACGATGCGGGCCGCCGGCGCACGTCGCGCCGGCGGCCCGCAGCTCGAGCTCGCCCGACGATGCGAGGCATCGCCGGGCAGTCGCTCACACCTCGTCGCCGTCCGAGGGGTACTTCATCGTCTGGTTGGGCCGACCGGCCTTGACGTCGGTCTTGACGACCAGTGCTTCTTGCTGCTCGAGGAAGCGCACGAAGAACGGGACCTGGGGCTGCGGATCCTTGACTTGCTCTTTCATGTCACACCTTCGATCGGCCGCGCGCGCGCGCCGCGTGCGCGAGACCCATGAGGACGACGGGGTGTCGCGGGCAACGCGCCCGCGAGCGGTGACGCAGGGTACCGGCGTCCGCGGAATCCGCCAATGCAGTGGGCCGCGTCCGGGTCCCCGATCCGCGCGCAGCGCAGTCGAGGACCGGACGCGGCCCACGATGCTCGACGGGTTCCCTAGAGCGGGACGCCGCCCTCCTCGTCATCGGAGGGGTACTTCAGCGTGTGGAGCGGGGGACCGCCGCCACCGCCACCGTTGCCGCCCGGCCCGCCGGCCTTGACGTCGGTACGCACTTGCAGCGTTTCCTGGGACTCCAGGAAGCGCACGAAGAAGGGTACTTGCGGTTTCTGCATGAGTTGGTTCTCCGACGAGTGCCCCCGCCGCCGCCGGACTCTCCGACGTGCCTCTGCGCCGGGCGTGCCCCGGAGCTTACCGGTCGTCCCCGGGTCCGGGGAGGGTGCCGAGCAGGTGCCGCGCCATTCTCACGGATGGGCCACGACGAGCAGCGCGGGAGCGCGCCGGCGCACGCAGGCCAGCACCTCGGCCGCGGTCTCGGGATCGAGGGCCGCGAGGCTCTCGTCCAGCACCACGAGGCTCGCGTCGGCGAGCAGCGCGCGCGCCACGAACAGACGGCTCCTCTCGCCGTGGGAGAGCTGCCAGCCCGTCTCGCCGACGATCTGGCGCAGGCCCGAGGGCATGCGCTCGAGCAGGGGACCGAGGCCGAGCTCGACGCACACCTCGTGGGCGCGTGACTCGAGGCGTTCCTCGGTCGTCTCTGCGCCAGTCGCGCCGGCGGGGAGCTCGGGCTCGGGCGGCGCCGAGAGCAACAGGTTGAAGGCCATCGTCCCCGTGAACACGTGGTTCTCGTGGAACTGCGGCGCGGCGGCGATGCGCGAGCGCCAGCGCGCGGCACCCTGGCTCGCGCGGTCGAGCCCGTCGAGCAGGAGCGCGCCCGAGCGCGGCGTGCGCCAGCCGGCGAGCAACGAGACCAGCGTGGACTTGCCGCTGCCGGACGCACCTTCGAGCAGCACCTTCTCGTCGGCGCCGAGCTCGAAGCTCGCGCCGCGCAGCGCCTCGCGTTCGCGCGCGGGATGCCGGAACGAGAGCTCGCTGGCCGTGAGCAGTGGCGCGCTGCTCTTCCGGGTGCTTTCCGGACGGAGCGCGGCGCGCGGGAGACCGGCGTCCTCGACGCGCGCAGCAGCGGAGAAGATCGGACGCACGTTGCTCCAGGCGACGGCGCAGGTCGAGAGCTGCACGAGACCGCTGCCGAGGCGCGCGAGCGCCTGCTGGCCGAGCAGGATCGCTCCGAGCCCGACCGCGAGCTGGAGCGACGAGGCGCTGCCCGTCGCGAGCGCGCTCCCGAGCGCCACGGCGCCCGCCACGAGCCAGCCGCCGCTCACGAGCGCGAGCAGG
>Ga0111539_10006763_pt1 | contig 14754 bp, 9 predicted proteins | sample RhiMethybrSRZTD1_FD_79667 | JGI IMG/M metagenome (GOLD analysis project Ga0111539, IMG submission 79667) | Populus rhizosphere microbial communities from Tennessee, USA - Rhizosphere MetaG P. TD hybrid SRZTD1 (version 2) (version 2) | ecosystem: Host-associated > Plants > Roots > Rhizosphere >... | reverse complement strand
GCCCAGGGTGCCGGGGGTGCCCAGGGTGCCGGGGGTGCCGGGGGTGCCCGGGGTGCCGGGGGTGGCCAGGGTGCCGGGGGCGCCGCGGGTGCCCAGGGTGCCGAGGGTGCCGCGGGTGCCCAGGGTGCCGAGGGTGCCGAGGGTGGCCGAGGTGCTGCGGGTCCACAGGGACGTGGCGGACGGGGCGGAGGACGCGGTAACGCGGATCGCGCGAACTGGGATGCGCCCTACATCATCAGTCCGCATTCGTCGCGTCGCTTGTACTGGGCGAGCAACTACGTTTACCGCTCTGACGATCGCGGCGACAGCTGGAGCCGCATCAGTCCGGATCTCACTCGACAACTGAAATGGGAAGAGTTGCCGATCATGGGAAAGGTGTGGCCGGCCGACTCGGTGGCGTATCACGAATCGACGACGGCGCTGAGCAATGTCGTCTCGCTCGATGAATCGCCGCTGATGGAGGGATTGATCTACGCAGGAACAGACGACGGGTTGCTGCAGATCACAGAAGACGGCGGGAAGAACTGGCGCAAGGTCGAAGATTTTCCTGGTGTGCCGAAGTGGACCTATGTGTCGGACATTTTCGCGTCACTTCGCGATGCGAATACGGTCTTCCTTGCGCTGAACAACTGGCAGCGCGGCGACTATAAGCCATATCTCGTCAGGAGCACGGATCGAGGACGGACGTGGACGAGCATTGCGGGCAACCTGCCGGACCGTCATGACGTGTGGTCGGTGATCCAGGATCACGTGAATGGAAATCTGCTCTTCGCGGGCACCGAGTTCGGGCTGTTCACCAGCGTTGACGGCGGCGCAAGCTGGGTTCAGCTCAAGGGCGGAATGCCGACGATTCAGGTTCGTGACATGGCCCTGCAGAGGCGTGAGAACGATCTGGTCGTCGGAACGTTCGGCCGCGGGTTTTATGTGCTCGACGACTTCAGCCCACTGCGGGAGATCACGCCGCAGACGTTGACGGAGGACGCGCGGCTCTTTTCGCTGCGCGACGCATATCTCTTCAATCCGACCGGCCTTGCACCGGCTGGCACCGCGGGGATTGGTGCAATGGCTGGTAACTGGACAAGTCCTAATCCTCCGTATGGCGCCGTGCTCACGTACAACGTCAAGAACACGCTCGCCGACGACGCGAAGCTGGTAATCACGATCGCCGACGATACCGGCCGGCAAGTCCGCCGGCTCGAGGTCGACAAACAACCCGGGTTGCGCCGGATCGCCTGGAATCTCCGCGGTGATCCGCCCGCAGGTGGATCGAATCCGGGTCAAGGACGCGGTTTCGGTGGCGGGCGCGGTGGTCCACCGCAGGGCCCCCTCGTGACGCCGGGGCGATACCGGGCGACGCTCGGCAAGCTGGTTGGCGACACAGTTACCGCGATCGGACCACCGCAGTCGTTCACCGTGGTGCAGATCGCGCAATAGCATTTGGCAAACAGGGGAAAGTTACTCCCGTTTCTCCAGTTTCTCTTGTTCCTGATTTGACAGCTTTGTGTCGGCGATGGGAGACTCGCGCCGGTCCTGCCCCTCGTGATTCCCGAATAGAGGCTCGTTCATGCACACGCTTCGCCGATTCGTCCGCGCCGGTCTGGCAGCCATGCTGGTTGCGCTTTGTGTCACCACGGTGTTCCCGCAGGCACAGGTGGAACAACCGCGAATGATCAATCAGTCAAGCGATGCGCTGCTGAAACCATTTCGCTTTCGATCGATCGGTCCGGCAAGCATGGGCGGCCGGATCGACGACATTGCGGTGTCTGAATCCGATCCGAGCATCATCTACGTCGGCTACGCCGTCGGGGGAGTGTTCAAGTCGGAGAACAACGGCACCACATTCACTCCCGTCTTCGAGACCTACGGCACGGCATCAATCGGCGACATCGCCATCCACCCGACCAATCCGGACATCGTCTATGTCGGCACTGGCGAAGCCAACAACCGGCAGACGTCGTCGTTTGGCGATGGCATCTACAAGACGACCGACGGTGGCAAGACGTTCACGAACATCGGCCTCAAGGAGACGCAGAGCATCGCGCGCATCGTCATCGATCCGAAGAATCCGGAAACGGTGTATGTCGCGTCGCCGGGGCATTTGTTCGGACCGAACCCCGATCGTGGCGTGTTCAAGACGACCGACGGCGGAAAGACCTGGAACAAGGTGAAGTTCATCGACAACGACACCGGGTTCAGCGACATTGCGATTGATCCGTCGAACCCGAACATCTTGTATGCCGCGAGCTATCAACGGCGGCGAAGCGGCTGCTGCTTCAACGGTGGTGGTCCTGGCAGCGCGCTCTGGAAGACAACCGACGCCGGGAAGACGTGGACAAAACTGACTGGATCAGGCCTGCCGCCCGGCACCTACGGACGGATGGCGCTCGACGTCTCGCGATCGAATCCCAGCGTCGTCTACGTGCAAATCGAAGCGGGTGCAACCGGTGCTCCGGCTCCGGCACGCGGGGCGGATCCGAGTGCCAGTACAGAAGCCACGCCGCCGGGCGCAGCGGCGGTGACACTTCCCGGCGGCACGGCACCAGCGGCTGGGGCACGGGGGGCGAACCCACAGCAGGCAGCAGCAGCTGGAGGCGGTGGCGGTGGTGGGGGTGGCGGTGGCGCCGGGCGCGGCGGTTACAACTGGTGCAACAACGCCGGTCCCGGCCGCGGGTTCGGACGAGGCGGCGAACAGGGTGTGGTGCCACCTCTCGATCCCTCTCGCGGCGGGGTGTTCCGCTCAGACAACAAGGGGACCTCGTGGACCCAGGTCAGCAACTGCAACGCGCGCCCGATGTACTTCAGTCAGCTGCGAGTGGATCCCTCTAACGACAAGGCTATTTATGTTGCTGGTCTGCCGGTCGCGAAATCGCTCGACGGCGGGAAGACATTTGCTACGCTCGATGACACCGGCGGCCACAGCGATCCCGGTCACGTCGATCAGCACGCGATCTGGATCGATCCGAAGAATCCGAAGCACCTGTTGATCGGTAACGACGGCGGTTTGAACATCTCTTGGGATCAGGGGAAGACGTGGGATTACGTCAACACGATGGCCACCGCGCTCGCATATTGGGTGTCGGCGGACATGCGACATCCGTACTTCGTCTACACAGGACTGCAAGACAACGGCAGCTGGGGTGGCCCGAGCGCGACGCGAAGTCTTAATGGCATTCTCAATTCGGATTGGTTCGGTATCGGCGGCGGCGATGGATTCCAGACGGCGGTCGATCCCACGGACTTCAACATCGTCTACACGGAATCTCAAGACGGGAACACGAATCGGTACGACCTGCGCGGAACCGGCCGCTCAGGGAGCATTCGTCCGCGTGGGCCTGGCGAGAGGGGAAGGGGATTCGGGGGTGCCAGGGGTGCCTCGGGTGCCGAGGGTGCCACGGGTGCTACGGGTGCCGCGGGTGCTACGGGTGCCGCGGGTGCTACGGGTGCCAGGGGTGCTACGGGTGGCAGGGGTGCGGTCGGTGGTGCGCCGGGCGCCGCCGGGGAAGAGCAGGCGGTGACACCGCCGCAGCAGGCGGCAGGGGCGTTCGGCGGACGCGGTGGTCCGCCCAACGTGTTGAATGCAGGCCCGACCGACGCGTACCGATTCAACTGGAACACGCCGTTCATGCTGTCTCCGCACAACCCCAGCATCGTCTGGCTCGGCGGCAACAGGCTGTTCAAGTCGTACAACCGCGGCGACACCTGGGTCGCAAGCCCGGATCTGACGAAAAACATCGATCGCAACAACGTTGCGATGATGGGCGTCCCGGGCGATCGCACGCAGCTTTCGAAGAACGATGGTGTCGTCTCGTACAGCACGATCATTTCGGTCTCGGAATCACCGGTGCTGCCTGGCGTCGTGTGGGCGGGGACCGATGATGGCAATGTGCAGGTGAGTCGGGATTCAGGCGCGACGTTCACGGAAGTCGGCAAGGCGATGCCGGGTCTTCCGGCGGATCATCAATACTGGATCTCGCGAATCGATGCGTCGCACTTCGATGCGGCCACCGCGTATGTTGCGGTCGATGGCCACCGCAGCGACGATCTCAAACCGTATCTCTTTGTCACACACGATTACGGCAAGACGTGGACGAGCATCGTCAACGATCTTCCCTCGTTGGGCAACATCCAGGTCGTTCGCGAAGATCCGAAGAACAAGGATCTTCTCTACGTCGGCACCGAGTTCGGGCTCTACGTATCACTCGACGGCGGCAAACAGTGGCAGCGATTCATGAACAATCTGCCAACCGCGCGCGTCGACGACATCCTGGTGCATCCCCGCGACAACGATCTGATCGTCGCCACCCACGCACGCAGCATCTGGATTGCTGATGACCTCACACCGTTGCAGCAGATGGCGTCAGTCGGCACTCAGGACGTTGTGTTGTTCGACATCCGTCCCGCGATCGCGTATCTGACCGACCGTCAGCGCGGACAGCAGACCGGCGGCCAAAAGGCGTTCGTCGGCGAAAACCCGCAGCGCGGGACGTTGATTAGTTACTTCTTGAGGTCGCCGGCGACGGGTGATGTGAAGATCACCATTGCCGATGCAACGGGAAAGACGATCCGCACGCTCGACGGAACCAAGGATCAGGGGATCAATCGTGTGAACTGGAACCTGGGTCCGCAGCCGCTCGGCCGCGGCGGCGCCGGATTCGGCGGCGGACGTGGCGGCGGTGCCAGCGTTGATGCGGGCACCTACATCGTCACGCTGGCCGTCGGCGGCAAGACGTACACGAAGCCGCTCACCATCCTGCAGGATATCTGGCTGAACGAGCGCTAGCGCCGTAAAGTACGTAACCATCGACCGGCGTCTTGACCCTTGGTACCAGTGGTCAGACCCTGTACTGAATCCGCATTAAATCCATCCAAAACTCAGGATCGCCCGTCCCGGAATCTGAAGTCCATAGCCGGTACGGTCGGAAACCTTTGCCCTTATTACACTTTCGTCGCCCCGACATTTGTGACGATCCCAATTCCTTGGATCGTCCCGGCGTTCGTCCCTAAATGTCCGAAAAACTGAGAGATCTTGCACTTTTGGCGGTTGACGACCGCGACAGGGAGGAGTAGTGTGTCCACCGGCAACGGCCCCAGCATTCGTCACAACGCGCTGTGACAAGCGGTCCGGTAGCCGCGCGTGTCGCGTTTGTAAGTCTTGCAAGTTGTCTCGTTCAAGGAGCATGAGATGAAACACAGGCTGATGCGTGTGATCGCGCCCCTCTTGTGTCTTGCGACGATCACGTCTGCGACCATGGCCTACGGGCAGGTTACGACGTCACTGTCAGGGACCGTCACCGATACTTCCGGAGCCGTTCTTCCTGGCGCCGACGTCGTGGCGAAAGCCGACGACACGGGCACCACCTTTACCTCGGTCACGAATGAGCGTGGCCTCTTCCACATCCCCGGCATGCAAATCGGTCGATACACCGTGACCGTGTCACTGCAAGGGTTCAAGACCGTCGCGCTCTCCGACATTCGCCTCAGCACCGCGACCGCTGCGGAGATCAACGTCAAGCTCGAACTCGGCCAGCTTAGCGAGACGGTCACCGTCAAGAGCGGCACCGAAGTGGTACAGACGCAGACCAACACCCTCGGCGCCACGCTGACGACGGAACAGATCACGAAGCTTCCGCTGGTCACGCGCGACACGCTGTGGGGCGCCGTGCCTTACCTGCCGGGCGTCGACACGACGACTGGTCCACGCGCATCAACCATCAACGGTCTTCCCTCCGGCGCGATCAACATCTCGATCGACGGCGTCAACACGCAGGACAACAACAATCGATCGGCGACCGGCACCGGCGGCGGCTGCGGATTCTTCTCCCTCATCAGCCCGCGTCTCGACGCGGTTGAAGAAGTGACGATCGCCACCGGTGCGCAGGGCGCGGACTCCGCGGGCCAGGGCGCGGTTCAGATCAAGTACACGACGAGGTCCGGGACGAATCAGTACACAGGCAGCGCGTACTTCTACGATCGTGATCCACGTTTCAACTCGAACTACTGGTTCAACAATCGTGATCGCGCACCAGACCCGTCGACCGGCAAAGCGCCGAAAGATCAGGTCAAGGTCTATCAGCCGGGATTCCGCATTGGCGGTCCGGTTCAGATCCCCGGTCTCTACGACGGCCACGACAAAGCGTTCTTCTTCTTCAACTACGAACAGTTCCGTCAGCCCAGCCAGGTCTCGCGCACGCGCCGAATCCTGACGCCGAATGCGCAGCAGGGACTGTTTACGTATGGCAGTAACACAATCAACCTGCTCAACGTGGCGGCGGCAAACGGACAGACCGCGGTGATCGATCCGACGGTGAAGAAGCTGCTTAGCGACATATACAGCTCGACGTCGGCGGGCACGCTGCAGGCGCGAACCGATCCAAACTCGCTCGACTTCAACTACCAGGCCGATGCGAAGCAGCTGCGGCAGTATCCGACCTGGAGACTCGACTACAACCTGACGACGAACAACCGCTTGTCGTACACGAGCTATTTCCAGAAGTACGAGAGCTATCCCGACACGCTGAACAACGCTGAGCCGCGGTTCCCCGGATTCCCTGTCGCCGGCGGTCAGAATTCGAACCGCTGGAACTGGAACATCCAGGCGCGGTCGACGATCGGGAAGAACCTGGTGAACCAGTTCGTGACTGGCTACACGGCGTCGCACGTTTTCTTCTTCACGGAAATCACGCCGCAGAATTTCATCGGCGTGCCGGTCGGCGACCAGGCGGGTTTCAATTTGAACATCGGCTCGTTCGCGACGACCAACAACAACGACATCACGACTCCGACGGCGAGCACTGCACCGCAGCAGCGCGAGAACCCGACAATCGACGTCACCGATACCGTGACCTGGTTGAAGGGGGCGCACAACATCAGCTTTGGCGGACAGTTCACGCACATCGGCCTCTGGGCGTACAACCAGACGGTCGTTCCGACAGTGAATTTCGGCCTTCCGACGGGCGATCCGGCCGACGCGATGTTCACGACCGCGAACTTCCCCGGAGCGTCGACAACGAACTTGAATGACGCGCGCGCCCTCTATGCAATCCTGACGGGCCACATCAGTTCGATCAACTCGAACGCGCGTCTCGACGAGAACACCGGCAAGTACGTCTCGCTCGCACCCGGTGTCCAGCGCGGTCAGTTGCATGAATTTGGCGGTTTCATCCAGGACCAGTGGCGCGCTCGCGACAACCTGACGATTAACGCAGGACTGCGCTATGAATACCAGCTGCCCTTCGTGGCTCGAAATGACAGCTACGCGACGGCGACAGTTGCTGACATCTGGGGGGTGTCTGGCGTAGGCAATCTGTTCAAGCCCGGAACGTTGACCGGCAAAGTCCCGCAGTACCAGAACCTGACGAAGAACACGAACGCGTATAAAGCGGACGGGAACAACTTTGCGCCGACGTTCGGTCTCACCTACAGGCCTTCTTCTCAGAAGGGGCTATTCCACTCGATTCTTGGCAACGATGGCGATACCGTGCTGCGCGCCGCTTATACGCTCGCGTATAGCCGCGGCGGGATGGGCGACTTTACGGCCGTTTACGGCGCCAACCCCGGGATCACGATCACGACCAACAGGACGCAGGGGACCAACAACCTGGTATTGGACAGCCAGGGATTGCCACTGCTTCTGAGTCAGACTGGCAGGCTGGGGCCGCCGCCGTTCCAGGAAGTGCCAATCTACCCGAACTCCGGCATCATCACCGATCAGATCAACACCTTCGAGCCCAACCTCCAGACGCCGTACGCACAGTCGTACACGGTGGGTTGGCAGCGCGCGCTGACGCGGAACACTGCGATGGAAATCCGGTACGTCGGCACACGCTTCCTCCAGAGCTGGACGGACTACAACTTCAACGAGATCAACATCAAGGAGAATGGCTTCCTCGACGAGTTCCGCAAAGCGCAGGCGAACCTGCAGGCCAACATCGCGGCAGGGCGCGGCAATACCTTCGCGTACACCGGCGCAGCCGGAACATCACCTCTGCCGATCTTCCTCGGCGCCTACAATGCGCAGCCGGCAAGCCAGGCGGGGAACACGGCGGCCTATACAGGCACGAATTGGACGAACACGACCTTCCTGGGTTTCCTGGCTCTGTACAATCCGAACCCGGGCGGATTTGCCAGCACGAATACAACCAACGGTTTGATCGGAAACAGCACTTTCCGCCAGAACCTGGTCACGGCCGGATATCCGACGAACCTGTTCATCGCCAACCCCGACAAGAACGGCGGCGCGTTCATTCGCGGGAACGGCGGTGGCACGAAGTACGATTCGATGCAGGTCGAACTGCGGCGGCGTCTCTCGAGAGGACTGCTGATCGAAGGTAACTACGTTCTCGGCAAACAGCAGAACGCGACGCGCTACTCGTTCCGCGTTCCTCGCGAGTTCACGCTCGACGATGGACCGCGGCACGCCTTCAAGATGAACTGGGTGTACGAGTTGCCGTTTGGCCGCGGCCGTGCCTTCGGCAGCAACGTCAATGGCTTCATGGATCGCGTCATCGGCGGATGGGAGTTTGCCGGCGGCGGGCGCGTTCAGAGCGGTCTGATCCTGAGCTTCGGCAATGTCCGCCTGGTCGGCATGAGCGACAAGGAACTGCAGAAGGTCTACAAGATCGAGGAACGTAACGACTCGGCTGGCAAGCAGTTGCTGTTCATCCTGCCGCAGGACATGATCGACAACACGATCAAGGCGTTCAGCACCAGTGCGACGTCGGCCACGGGCTATGGATCGCTCGGACCACCGACCGGCCGCTACTTCGCTCCTGCCAACGGTCCGGATTGCATCCAGATCGTGAACGGCGACTGCGCGCCGCGCGACCATTACGTCACGGGACCGAAGGTCACGACCTTCGACCTCAGTCTCGTCAAGCGCATTACCCTGTTCGGACGGACGAACTTCGAGTTCCATGCCGACATGATCAATGCGTTCAATAACATCAACTTCACACCGGTAGCACAGACCGGCAGCGGTGCGACGATCAATCAGGTCACCGCCGCCCAGCGCGACGTCAACAACACGCAGAACCCGGGCGGACGCCTGGTGCAGTTCGTGTTCCGTGTGACGTTCTGATCAGGCCTCAGGGCTCAAGCACGCCGGCGATGCTCACGCGTCGCCGGCGTTTTGTTCTCGTTTTCAGCTCCCAGCTCCCAGCTTGCAGCTCGTACCGGATCCCTGAATCCGGACAACCGATCCCGCTAGATGTCTTCGATCTTTACCTGGCGCATGTAGTAACCAGAATCGAGCCGCCGTTGCGGCACCGCGCGATCAGGTACGGCGAGCGAGATGTCGTAAACGCCGGGCGCTGAAGGCCTCCAGCGGTGTTCCCATAGCGACCATGTCTTCGAGCTCGTCGGGGCGGGACAAATCGAGAATGGGAACCATTGATCCTTCGCGTTGAACCGAATCGCCAGTCGATCGACAGGCTTCTCTCCGCCCCACACGAGACCGATGATTCGATATTCGACGCCTTTTTGCGAGCGTCGCTTCTCTATGCGGACAGGCGTCGCAGCGACTTGAATATCGGCAGGCGTGTAGTCGCGCGCGAGATCGTGGCGCGCGTTCTGATGCGTTCGACCGGCGAACTCTTTCATCTGACTCGTGGCGGGTTCGTCGGCACCGGCGACGCGAATGTCGTTCACCCATTTGATCCACGTGCATCCGTACCATCCAGGGACGACGAGACGAATCGGAGCGCCGTGATCGGGCGCGAGCGGCTCGCCATTCATGCGGACGGCGAGAAACGCTCCGAGACGGTCGATCGACGGCAGAGCAAATACCCAGCTCGCGCCAGCGATTGAATCCGCCGAGCGCTCATCAGGATCCATTCCACTGACGACGACGCTGGCTGCGTCGTCGGATTTGCGGAGTCGCGAAAGAACGTCCGAAAGGAGCACGCCTTCCCACTCACAGACGCTCATCAGCCCGAAGTTCGCGGGATTGTTGTTGCCCGAGCATTCGAGCAGGTGTGCTCCCATGGGGCGCGCGCGCCGGGTCAAATCCGACAGGGTCAACGAGGAGGTCTCGTCCGCCAGCCCCGAGACTTTGACACTCCATTCCTTCTGACGGGTCAGACCGATGGGACTCTCGGTGCGAATGAATGCCAGAGCCGTCGGCGTGATCAGATGATCGCGATCGAGCCTGGAGAGATCGGTCACAAGCCGTGCGTCGAGTCCGCGGCCTCCCAGCTTGACGGCGAACGGCTGCACCTGCGCGCCAGTGCGAAACAGCGGAACCGTGCCGAGAAGCGTGCCCCAGTCTTCGGACGTACACGGCTGTAGATCGAGCAGATGCGCGAGCGCCGGGCCGCGGTCGACGAAAGCCGCCGCACTGGCAGCTGCGAGCCCACCGAGCACCTGGCGACGCGTCGTCATCAATTGATTCACACTTTGCCTCGCCGTAGCGCACCGTCCGATCCGAGGGCGGGACCAACTAGAACCGCGACGTTGTGATCGGTGTGTCCGAGCGCGCCCAACTGGTCCGGAAGTCGGCGTCGACTTCTGTCATGGCCTTCCCCTGTTCTTTGAGCGCTCGCTGCAGTCCGACCAGCGACCAGCCGTTGTGCGGATGGCGTTTCAGGTCCTCGCGGTAAACGCGCTCCGCGTCGGCGAATCGCTTCGCGTCCAGCAGCGCGGCACCGAGCCAGTGACGTGCGGGGAAGGGCAGCGGCTCCGGATCATCGATGACGATCGAGTCGTCGAGTGCGACTGCCCGTTCGAATGCGGCGATGGCGCTCTTGAGGTCCCCGGTCGTCCGATGAATCTCGCCATCGAGGATCGCCGCCAGCGTTCCGAGCAGCACCTTGGCGGTGTGAAACTTGAAGACCGCCGTCGAGGTCTTGATCGTGCCCGACATCCGCGTCAGGTGTGCGCGCGCGCTTTGTGTGTTGCCGGCTCGGAGCGCCGCATATCCATGCGCGAAGTCCCACATACCCCCAGGGATATCACCTGGCGGTCTCTCACCCAAGGTCGCGATATCGTTGAACTTTCCAAATCGCACAAGCGCCAGCGCGAGGTACATCGGATCACCGGTGAGCTTGGCGATTCCACGCGCGGCGGAAATGGCGGGCGCGCTCTGGCCATCGAATGACGCGGCGTAGACGAGCATCTGGAGATCATGTGCAGGGTAGCTGAGGAAGCCCTCGCCCTTCGCCGCTTTTTGATCCGACTGCCAGGCCTGCAGGCTGGCGCGCACCGCGTCCCCCCAGCGTCCGACCCGGATCCACGTGTGCGCCGGCATGTGATTGAGGTGGCTCGCGCCGGGAACCGCATCGCCGAGAAACTGCACGCACTGTTCGGCTCTTTGCGGTTCGCTGGTCAACTCGGTGGTGTGCACATACAGATGACAGGCACCCGGATGGCGGATGTCGCGTTTGAGTGCTCTCTCGAGCACGTTCAATACGCGCGCCACGTTCGGGTCGGTGATGTCGAAGGCGCCGGGTCGTGGAAGCAGCAGGAATAGCGCTTCGGCATAGAGAGTGGCGACGTCGAGATCGGCAGGGTAGGTCCCCGCGACCCGCGCCATCGCTTGCGCGTAGGCGCGATCCGCAGCGGCGCGTCGTTCTCCCTCGAATTTGCCGGTATACCGTGCGCGCATGGCGTCGATCAGCGCCTTCTCCTTCGCGTCCGCGTGTGTGCCGGCGAGCGTGCTCGCTTTTTGAATTGCCGCATACGCACGCGTCTCGTGCTCGGGCGTGCGCCCCTCGCTGATATATGGTCCCCAGACCCAGGCTTCCCCCCAGTAACAAATGGCGCAGTCTGGATCTCGCTTCTGAGCCTCACGAAAGGATCGTCCCGCTTCAGCGCGCGCGAAGGCATACGTCAGTTGAAAGCCCTGATTGAAGTAGGCCTGCGCTTCAGCATTCTTCGATGAGATTGGTCGCGTGAACGTGCCGAGGCCGACTTTGTACAGTTTGATCGATTCGTCAAAGTCATGCGGCAGCGCACCTTCGGCGTGTTGGGCCAGCGCGCGGTCAGCGACGACGCTGATCGCGATGAAGACGATCAATCGAAATACATGAGGGAGAGTCACGCTGATTGAAATGCTGCCGCCAGAATCCGGTCGTCGTCAGGATCGACTGTGCGCAGATCGAGCACAACGCGATCGTTGTCGATACGAGCAATGATCGGCACATCGCGCTCACGCAGCCATCGCTCGGTCTGCTGTGCGCTCGAGTGTTCGATAGCCACGAGCTTGGTCGGCAGCGTTGATCCAGGCGCGCTGCCGCCGCCGATGGTGGACTCACCGTCGACGACGCTGGCGCGAATTCCCATCGTGTTCAGTGTGGTGGCAAGAACGCGTGCGCGACGCTCGATCGCGTCGAGCGGCATCGCGATCATGGCCGCGACCGGCACGGTCGACTGGGCGCGACCGGCTGCATACTCCTCCAGGGTCGCTTCGAGCGCCGCATAGGTCATCTTGTCGACCCGCAGCGCGCGCATCAACGGGTGCATCCGCATGCGCGCCAGCAGCGCCTCTTGCCCGACGATGACCCCCGATTGCGGACCGCCGAGAAGTTTGTCGCCGCTGAACATCACGGCGCCGGCTCCCGCGGCTATGCTCTCAGCAATGACCGGCTCGTCACGGAGTGCGGTATCCCGCATCTCGAGAGAGCCTGACAGGTACCCGCTTCCTGCGTCCTCGACGACAGGCAGATTGAAACGGCGGCCGACGTCGATCAATTCGGTCAGCGATGGACGTTCGGTGAATCCTTCGATCCGGAAATTCGATGGATGTACCCGGAGCATGAGCGCGGTGCGATCTGAGATCGCCGCGGCGTAATCAGCCGCACGCGTGCGATTGGTCGTGCCGACTTCACGCAACACGGCGCCCGACTGCGCCAGCACGTCGGGCACGCGGAAGCCGCCGCCGATCTCGACCAGTTCCCCTCGCGAAATGATGACCTCGCGGCCGATCGCGAGCGCGGCGAGCACGAGGAGCGTGGCCGCCGCGTTGTTGTTCACCACCACTGCGGCCTCAGCGCCGGTCAGACGACAGAGCAGCCGCTCCGCATGAATGTCGCGCCGGCCGCGTGCCCCGGCGTTCAAGTCATATTCCAGATTCGTATATCCGGCCGACAACTCGGCCACGCGTGCGCCGGCGGCGCGGGCAAGTGGCGCGCGGCCGAGATTGGTGTGAACGATCACGCCTGTTGCGTTGATGACGCGACGCAGCGACGGCGCGCACTCGCTCGTCAACCGCACGATCGCTGCCCGCTCAATCGCATTCACGACATCGTCCGGTGCTTGACCGTCGGCCGGTTCCGCGCGCAGCGCCGCCGCCTCCGCGCGGAGCGCATCGACGATCGCAGCGCGGCCGTAGGTTGGCTCGAGTGCCAGCAATTTGGGACGCTGGCGGAGCTGTTCAATTGAGGGGATAGAGCGCATGGGCCCATTTCAGGATATCATTCGGTTTCCCGACCTTAATGAAGCCGACCGATCCTGTCGTGACGCCAACGATCGACAACACTCCCCCGAACGTGCCGGTGCCTGATTATCGGCCGGTGGAACGGTTCTGGCCGTATGTCGATTTGCCTGAGCAGCCGACCAACGAGGAACTGGCTGCGCTCAGTCCTGAATTGTCGGAGGCGCTCTTCGGTACGCCGAAGCTGCCGTTTTCCGTCTCGATTGATTTTGCGAGGTTCGAGGGTCCCGATTATGCGCGTGCACTCGAATTGGCACGAGCATCGGCCGAGTATCGCGAATTTGGTTCAGAAACCAGCATTCGCCACCGGGCCCGCTTCTATCCGGAAGACGCGGTCAAGTTGCGCGATCTGTTCGAGGTCGTTGGCCGATTCGATGCCACAGAAGTGCTGATCGACGATCGCCCGGTGCCGTACGCGCGCGAACTCTGGCTGCCGCTGATTTGGTTTTTGATCCGGTAATGTCCGACGAGCCCGACGTCAAGCGCGACCTCGAAGCGCTCGAAGTGGACCTCAAGAAGCTCGAGGCTGAGTACAACATGTTCTTCTCAGGGCGCGCGCCGCGCCCGCCCTGGGAGACCCGTCGCCGCGTCGAGACGCTCGTGAAACGATGGGACCGCGACCATATCGAAACCGCGGGGGATCGATTTCGGTTTCAGACGCTCCAGGCACGATTTCAAAAGTTCGTCGAGCTGTGGGATCGTGGACTTCGCGCGCGTGAAGAGGGCAGGCCCGGACCATTTGCGCAGCCGCCGCCCAAGGCGCCGGCGAAAAAAGAAGAGAAGGACAACAAGGTCCTCTACGTGACGGCGTTCAAGGATCCGATGCGCGAAATGGACAAACTCCATTCGCTCTACGACACCTTGATGGATGCGCGACGTCAGATCGGCGAGGACGTCGTGCCCTTTCACCGGTTTGCCGCGCTGGTGAAAGATCAGGTGAGCAAGCTGCGCGACACGGGTAGCCCTGAAGTCGCGTTCCGTGTAGCGGTGAAGGATGGAAAAGTAAACTTTACTGTGCGGGGGATGAAAGGAACCGGAGAGCAGTAACGATCCGAGGCCGGAAGCGCCGAAGCGCTCCCGGCCCGGTTCGGGATTAGTTCGGTTTGGTGACGTTGCCGGCCTGCGGGCCCTTCGGACCATCGACGATCTCGAACTCGACCGCCTGTCCCTCCTCGAGCGTCCGGAAGCCGTTGCCCTGGACCGCTGAGAAGTGGACGAACACGTCGCTGCCACCTTCGCGTTCGATAAATCCGTAACCCTTAGCGTTGTTGAACCACTTGACCTTGCCTGTGATACGCATCGTACTTTTCCTGCCTTGCAATGGCGCG
>Ga0111539_10006761_pt1 | contig 14755 bp, 10 predicted proteins | sample RhiMethybrSRZTD1_FD_79667 | JGI IMG/M metagenome (GOLD analysis project Ga0111539, IMG submission 79667) | Populus rhizosphere microbial communities from Tennessee, USA - Rhizosphere MetaG P. TD hybrid SRZTD1 (version 2) (version 2) | ecosystem: Host-associated > Plants > Roots > Rhizosphere >... | reverse complement strand
TGCCACAAAACTTTTCCGCTGACCCAACGCCGCTCCACGCGAATCTGCGGCAGACGCGCCCAAGGATTTCCAGCGGCGGCCATTTGCGGGATCGCAGCTGCAGCGATAGACACTGGATTGTTCGGAGCGAAGACCATCCAATCCTGACCTGCCTCAACCGAAGTCCTTTCCCAATTGAGTCGGATGAACGCCAGTCGGAGGCGAACGATGCCAAAGTTCTCCCCGACTCCGACAGCCGGAAACCCGCCAAAGAAATCTGCCTCGATTTGTCCGCGACTCTTAGCTTGCAGTATCGTCGGACCTTCAAGTTTCAACCCAAGTCGCGTCTGACGGACACTCATGCTGACGTTGCCCTGATTTGTCGGCGTAGCGAACAGTGGATCGTCAGCGTTATTCGTGCCGCCGCTGTTGCCAAAGGCGTTGAAGTAGATCGTGCCGTAAGGCACCGCGCGCACCGGGCCAAGATCGATTCCGGGTAGGTGCTTATCCGCCGGGCCGGCTGGCGCCCGAGCCGCGTTTGGTACGGTTGCCGCGTTGGTCTTAGTCGCACTTGCGTTCGCGCTCCCCGGGGCGCTGGCATCGCTCGGCGATTTGTCCGGCAAGAGCGCGCTCTTCAGCTTAGCGAGCTCGTCGCGCATTACTTCCATCTGTGTTTCGAGCTGGACAACGCGCCGCTGTAATTCTTCGCGCGAAGGAGCGACAGCCGGCGTTTGTGCAAATGACGACTGGCTGGCGACAGTAAAGCCAGGCAGAACCAACATCAAACACGCAATGAGGCTTCGGGAATGCATTCCTGCTCCTTGATTCGCTCGATTCGGGGCGTGCCGCTAGACCACCGCTTCCGCCACGCGGGAAACCTCAACACCCGTTTCTTTCAGCTTCCGCAAGCGCTGATGGCCCAGGATCGCAGCGCCCAGCGCGGTCGTAAATTGGACCATCTCGCCTTCGGGCACGTTTACTTCAGCGTTCAGCTTTTCGCGCACGACCCGGGCCATTGTGCCGAATCGCAGGATGCCGCCGATGAGCGTGTATTCGGGTTCCATCTGCACCCGCTTCATCAACTGGAATGAACGATCTACGAGCGACGAGATCGCGCCATGCATGATGTCCGCCGGTGGCGCGCCCATGGACAGTTGATTGATCACCTCGGACTCGGCAAACACTGCGCAGACGCCGGAGATGGGCACGGCCACTTTCGACGTGGCGACGAGCGGCCCAATCTCTTCCGTCGAGTAGCCCATGTAGCGTGCAGTCTTCTCGATGAACGCTCCCGTGCCCGCCGCGCACTTGTCGTTCAGACGGAATGACTTCACTTTGGCAGTCTCGTCCAGGCGACTCGCCTTCATCGTCTGCCCGCCGACATCCAGCACGGTCCGGGTTTTGGGAAACAGAAACGCCGTGCCCCGCGCGCTCGCTGTCAGATCCGTCACGGCCACGTTGCTAAAAGGAACCATGTGGCGGCCAAAGCCGGTTGCCACCACATAAGCAACATCCGTGTCTGCGAGGCCGGCTTGTTCAAGCGACAAATCGAAAAGCTTGCGCGCGACTGCGGCGAGTTTGAAACCGGTGCTGGCCAGGGCCTTGCCGACGATCCGAAAGTCATCGGAAAGAATCAGGGCCTTTGTGTAGGTCGAGCCGACGTCGATGCCGACGGTGTAAGTCATAAGAGTTTCCTGGTTTAGCTTTTCTCTCCGTCACTTTTGCGGGCTCGGTGGAGTCAACGCAGAGAATCATCCGACTTCCTGGGCCACCGGCTCGCGGCTCGCGCTGATGTGGTCCAGCGCGAACAGCGCCGCTCCGAGGGCGCCCATGAAATGTGAATCGGCGCTGACGTTCACCTTCAGGTTCATACCTTTATTGAGGGCGTCGATCATGCCGATGTTCTTAGCGACTCCCCCGGTGAACGTAACTTCCGGATCGATGCCCACGCGTCGTAACAATCCGATCGAGCGTGCCGCAATCGATTGATGCACCCCGAGAAGGATGTCTTCGATCTTCTTCCCCTTGCCGAGCCAGGAAAGAACTTCAGACTCAGCGAAGACCGTACAGGTGGTGCTGATCTTCACCGCTCGCTCGGCGCGGAGCGCCACTTCGCCCAACTCTTCGAGCGGAATGTCCAGCGCGGCAGATGCCGCGCCCAGAAACCTGCCGGTGCCGGCAGCGCATTTATCGTTCATGCAGAAGTCGACGATCTCGCCGATCGCGTTAACCCGAATCGCTTTGGTGTCCTGACCGCCCATGTCGACCACCGTGCGCGTGTGCGGAAACATGTGCACCGCGCCGCGTCCATGACAACTGATCTCGGTAACTTGAGCGTTGCCGAACGTTACACGATAGCGACCGTAGCCAGTGCCGATCACATATTCGACCTCGCGTTCGTCGAGGGCAGCGCAAGCGAGCGCCTGGGCGAAGGAGTTTTCGGCGGCAGCGATAACGTTCGCGCCGGTGTCGATCAGCGCGCGTCCCACGATCGCGCCGGCTTCGTCGATGATCACTGCTTTCGTTTGAGTTGATCCGACGTCAACGCCGGCTGCATATGCCATACAGACTCCCCCTAAATTGTGGCACCCGCGTCTCGCGCGTGAACCACAGGCAGGATGCCCGGGCCACTTAACGCGCGGCTGCCACTCGCCGCGACGCAAGGCCTTCAAAAAAAGCATCGGCCCGGTTCTTCAACTGGGCCTCTGACACCACGCGGCGATCCATCATGTCCGACTCGATGAACAGACTCGCAATGTCGCGCGACGCCATTAACGCCCGCCGGCTGTCCGCCAGTCCGGTCGAGACCGTGCGACAACTCTTGATCGGGTGGTACACCACACCATCCACGTAAAATCGATCGATCACCTGGGCCAGCGCCTGTTCCTGATAAAACATGCTATCCATCGCATTACGCACGTAGATCAGAACTCCTTCCGCAAAACTCTCAAGTGGCCGCCTCAAGTCGTATTCGTACCCCTGCGCTACTCCGCCCGCCGCAAACCAAAGATAAGTAGAGCTGACGAACGTGCCGCCCCATTCGCTGAACAACTCGTTAAAGCGACGAAAGATCGGATAACAGGGAACACCGACGAACACCAGCCGGTACTTCTCGTCGGTCATTGTGCCGATGCCTTGCGCGGCCTTGAACTCCATCTCTTCGACCAGATCGTTGAAATACTTCGCGCCTTCGTATGTGCCCCGGAAACCATTCGACACACCCAGGTAGATCGTTCCGTCCGTGAGCGCGTTGAAAACCGAAGGCCTGCTCTCATTCAGCTCGAGCACCCGACGCCATCCGCGACTCATGACGTTTGCATGCTGCAAAGTCTCGCGCAGGCGATCGATGTCGAACTTCTTTCCGGTCAGGCGCTCGCAAACAGTGATTAGCTCTTTTACCTGGGCCAGGACGTAGCCCCGATCGTTTTCGAAATCAGGTTCTCCGGGCCACGTCTGTTTGCCGCACGCGCGGGTGCCCGGAACATCGAGAGTGAAGATCGGAATGTGATACATACGCTCCCAGATTTCCGCCCACTTGATGTAGGTGTTGCACGCGTTCGTCAAAACTGCCAATGAAGGCAGAGGAATGCGACCCATCGGATGTTCGCCATGTCTGAGTTGGACGCCGACGTCCGCCTTAACATACCCGCAAATGTCCGGCGAGTAGCCATAGTCCTCCGCCTGATCCAGGTATTCATGCGCCACGCGCCGCACCGCTGTTTGCAGCGAGTTGATCTCGGGCATGACGATTGGCAGATCGAAGACGCGCAGCAGCTCGGCCAGGCTGCCCATGACGAAAACATACGCAGCTTGACCGCCGCTCGCGGCAGTGTGATTCAGCTCCGTGAACCACCTTTGAAATAGCGCCGCGCCATCACGGTTGCCGCGGCCCACGATTGTAGGTGTCTGAGGCATGTCGTTGGACAATCAGCTAAACAGAATATTTTCGACGAACGTCTCTAACTGGATTTCCATGGAGTCAAAGCTGGTCATGCTCTCTTCAAATTCGCCAACGAAATACGGAATGCCTGCTTCGTCGAGTGCGCGCGTGTACGCAACCTGCTCTTCGAGGCCTGGCTCGCACATCTTGGCGGCCGTGACGATGGCGGCGTCGGCGCGAGCGTTGCGCATGCGGGCCAGCAGCATCTTCTCTTTCGGTTTGCGCAGATCGTGTTGGACCGGGCTATATGAAGACTTCTCGAGATACGCCTCGGCCAGGTCGGTCAGCGGATCGCCGTCGAGCGCCACGTCTGCGAGCAGCCAGCGCAATCCGATCAGCAGGTCGTCATCGACGACATAGCACAAGCGCGCGATAGCGCGAATCAAATCCAGCGGCGGCTGTTCGCAGAAACCACCTTCGAACACAACGCGGACTTTATCCTGCGTCCGGTTTCCCCGCGCGCGAATCTGCGGGAGCAACGTGCGCAGCAGTTCGTTGTGTTCTTCGCGCGGAATAAGTCCAGCCAGCGCGACGAGCACGTACGCTTCATCGGCAGAAACGAGCCAGGGAGTATTTTTCTTTATCTCGTACAGCTCACGAATCAGCAGCCGATTCTCGTTGAAGACAGCGATCGAATTTCGCAGCGCATCATCGGTGATCGTTTGGCCGGAGATCTCTTCGATGGACCTTTTCAACCGGTTGTACTCGCCGCGGAGGTAGATGAGCGAATGAGGTGAGTTCGGGTTCTGCGGCAGATATAGAATCTGACACGGATAGGAAACATTTCGTCCCCAGACGGCCCCGAGATTGCGCGCGGCGTCGCAGATGGGATGCGTAACGAACATCTCAAGCGGGACGGTGTTGCTCAGTGCGAGTTCGAGCGAAGTCTTGAGAATCGAGCAGAGGTACGATCCAAAGCGCGAGTCTGCCTGGACCGCTTCGATGGGAGCACCACGAACTTTGAACGGCAAGAGACCAGCGGCATGGACGATCTCTTCAGGAAAAGCAACCTGGAAATGGCCGACTACTTTCCCGCCGCGCTCCCGCCAGCGCTCCACGGTGGGAAAGGTCGTGTCTTCGAACAGTTCGCGGCATTCGTAAATTGCATCGTCGAGCGATTTATTTTGCCATTCGTGAAAGATCGATTTGTTCATTAAGAGCGTTTTCACCCGACCATGTTTAGTCCGCCGTTGATACTATAGACCTGGCCGGTGATGTAACTGGCGGCATTGGAAGCGAGAAACAGAACCAGGGGCGCAATCTCGTCAGCCCGGCCGAGCCGTTTCATCGGGATGAAGTTAACGATCGAGCCAAGAATCTTTCCGGTGAACTCATCGGCACGCATTTCCTCAATGAGCGGCGTATCGCATAACCCCGGAGAGACTACATTGACTCGGATATTGTCGCGGGCGTGCTCGCGCGCAATGGTTTTCGAAAAGGCCATGATGGCGGCCTTTGAGCTGGCATAGATCGCTTCGCCAAATGATCCGATCAGTCCCGTGTCTGAACTGATGTTGACAATCGCGCCCTGCTTGCGCTCGACCATGTGCGGCAGAATTACGTGACAGGTATTGGCCACGCCCAGGAAGTTGATGGCAAACACTTTCTGCCAGAGGTCGGGCGTGGTCTTGAGGAAAGGGAGGAGGCGATCCCAGCCAGCGCAATTAACCAGCACATCTATCCTGCCAAACAGCCTGAGCGCCTCGTCCCGTAGTTTCTCGCCGTCTTCGCGTTTGGTGACGTCGGTCTGGACCGCGACCACGCGTCGGTGACAGCTCTCGCTAATTTCCGTTGCCGTGCGGTTCGCATCTTCCAGACGTAGATCGCCTATGACAACGTCGGCGCCCGCCTCGGCAAGAGCCTGCACCACCGCGCGTCCAATGCCCCGAGCACCGCCGGTGACGACTGCTGATTTGTCTTTGAGATCGGAAAAGTTCATCAGCTAGTTCACACGAACTCGACCTCGAGATCCGCCGGGGCTTCCTTTGAAACCTCCAATTTGAAAAGCTCAATCGCGTTTTCGCGCAGGAGTTTTCGCTGCACCTCTTCCTTCAGCCCCAGATCACCAAGCTGTCGCAGGCTTTCCTTCCACGACAGACCATTCGTGCCCCAGACACAACGATCGCGACCCATGCGGCTATTAATGAACTGAATGATCTGCGGCGAGAGATATTTTGGCAGCCAGGCGTCGACACCAAACCAGATGTTTTCCCACTTGTAACAAACCGACAGCAGTTCATCGACCCAGGGCCAGCCGGTATGCGCGCCGATCATTTTCAGATCCGGAAAATCGCAGGCGATGCGGTCGAGAAACATGGGCCGCGCGCCGTCGCTTGGTGAAGCTTCGAGCACATGCCCCACCTGCATTGATACCGGCACATCCAGCTCAACGCATTTCGCAAACAGGGGATACATCTTCGGATCGTTCAGGGCGATGTCGAATCCATAAATGTGAACATAGACCCCTTTGAATCCATGCTTTGTGACCGCAAGTTCGATCTCGGCAAGACTCTCTTTGATCCGAAATGGGTTGTAACCGGCAAGGCCGACAAATCGATCTGGATACTGTTCAGTGTACTGGAGCACGTCTTCGAGTTGAGTGTCCATGTACATCCACTTGCGAAAATACGACCACATCTTGCACTGCGTAATGAAGACCCTCTCGACGCCGGCATCATCCATCTGCCGCAGCATCTCTGTGATCGACGCGAAACGTGGCAAGCCGCCGATCGCCTTCTCCATGCGGCAGACCAGCTCGCCTTCCTTCGCTCGGTCCCACTGCTCCATGAACTCGCGCGTGGCGACGTAGTACATGAAATCGATTGCTTGAATGCTTTGAGACATCGACCGACCTCCAAAGTTAAAGCAAGAACAGGGCAACTGATGTGCCTAGGTTGCTAATGCTTTCTCGCGGTCGTAACGCCCGCGCAAAAAGATCAACCAGTTCGTTGTCAGACAGAGCAAAGCAAAGGCTGACAGCAAGAAAAAACCAAAGGTGTACGAACCCGTCTGGCTGCGGATTAATCCGAGAACGAGTGCGGGGAAAAACCCACCGAGGCCGCCGGCGGCTCCAACCAGGCCGGTCACCGTTCCCGTCTCGCACGGGAAGTATTCGGGCACGAGTTTGAAGACAGCGCCATTGCCCAGTCCCAACGCGGCGGCAGTGCCCAGCGCGCCCAGCGTGAACAGCAACATTCCACTTGAAGTGAGACCCAGCGACATAACCGCGATCATTGCGAAGACCAACATCAGGACCAGGGCCCCACCGTACCGATCCGCCAGCCAGCCGCCGACTGGTCTCATGAGCGTTGCGAAGATGACAAACCCAGCAACGCGCGCGCCCGCATCTGTCGGCGTCAAGCCAAAGATGTCTTTGAGCAGTGTCGGCAGATAGATACCCAGCGCCACGAAACCACCGAACGTTAGGAAGTAGAAGAGTGACAAAACCCACGCCAGTGGTTCCCGTCTGAAGATGCTGAAGTACTCACGAAATGTTTTAGGTTCGGTCTTAACCGGCGCGTTGCGCGCGAGCAGGAGAAACAGAATTCCGAAGACCGCCGACAAAGTGCCGAATACCCAGAAAGGAATGCGCCAGTTACCGGTGACCAGGACTAACGCGGGCGCGCCAAAGACGGCAATCGATTGCCCAATATTGCCCATGCCGTAAATCCCCAAAGCCGTGCCTTGCTGTTCCGCTCGAAACCATCTCGACGTAAAGCCGACTCCAACTGAGAAGCTCGTGCCGGCGAAACCGACCACAAAGCCCCAGGCAACAAGGGATGCAAATGAATTCGTCAGGCTCGCGCCTATCGCTGGAATCAAGCAAAACAAGAGAAGCAGGCCAAACACGAGGCGGCCACCATACTTATCCGCCAGGATACCCATCGGCAGCCGTCCCAGTGACCCAAGCAAAACAGGGATCGCAATCAGGATGGACTTCTGGAGAAATGAAAGGTGATACATCTCGACAAACTTTGGCGCGAGTGCAGCGATCATTCCCCAGACGGCAAATGTGATGGCAAAGCCGACGGTGGACAGAGCCAAAGCGCGCTTCATATCGCTGGTCCAGGCCAGCGGACCAGGGGCATCACGGGGTTCTTGCCACAAGCTCTCGGCCAGATAAGGATCGTTCTGTGGCACCAGCGCGCTTTTTCGCAGACCTCTGGCGAACGCTTGCAGGAACAGCGCAGCAAACCCAATCACGATTGCTACCTCGACCAAGCCGATCATCGCTGGATGCTCAAACGCCGGAAAAATCAATTGGTACAGATCGACCCAGTGGCCCACCAGGACCACGCCACATGCGGTTAGCAGCCAGCCGTCACTGCGCTTGGCGCCGCGCGACAGCAGCATCACAAACGGAATCAGCCAGTTCAAAAAGATGTTCGCGAAGAATAGAACTTTCCATCCCGGCGTCTGCATGCGTCGCAGGTAGTAGATCGTTTCTTCCGGCAGGTTGGCGTAGTAGATCAGAATGTACTGGCACAGCCAGATGTAGGCCCAGAAGGTGGAAAAGCCGAAAACAAGTTTGCCGAGATTATGCAGGTGGTTTTCATTGACCTCCGGCAGAAAGCCGCGCCGTCGCAACAGAACCACGAGGACGGTGATTGAAGCGATTCCGCTGAGCAATAAACCGGAAATGACGTAGAACGCATAGATAGTGCTATAGAAGAGCGGCTCGATTGACATCAACCAGTCAAAGCTGGCGAGGGTAAACGTCAGCGCGAAGACTGCGAGAAAGACCGCTGCATACTTCCTTCCCTTGCGCGTGTGCGCTTGATTTCCATCGACGTCTTGCCGGCGAGATTCTCTCTTAATCAACCACGTCAACAACAACCAAAGGCCGAGAAAAACCACCATACGCGAGAAGAAGAAGGGCGTGCTGAGCCAGGCATTCTTGAACACCATGGGCTTGCCGGCGTAACCAAAGATCGTGTGTAGCCCTTCGTACAGAGTGTCCCGGCCAAAGAAAAGAATCAGCATTGCGAGCGAGCCCAGCGGCAGGTAGCTGATCATCGCTTCGGGCACGCGACGGATGGCCGTACTCCAGCCCGCGTTCGCAACAGAATTGATGCTGATAAAAACGGCCGCTCCCAGCGCGAGCGAAAGAAAGAAAAAGGCGTTCAGCAGAACGCTCGGCCACAATCGTGCGTCGTTTGTGTAAAGGCCGGCGGCAAAGCCAATCACGCCGACGCCAAGCATGACAAAAAGGAGTTTCTGTTCGCGGCTTGGAATGAAGTTATTGTCTTTCATGACTCGGTGTGCAACTTCTTACTTTCCCTGCAACTTGCGAATGTAAAGAATCGCCTTCCAGCGATCGTCCGCCGAAACTTGCGCCGCATGTGAAGGCATATTGTTTCTACCCAACGTAATCACATGAAACATCGTCCCGTCCGGCAAACTCTTTGACTTCTCGGTCTGGTATGCAGGCGGATTCGGATACTTCGGAATGATTGGGCCGTCGCCCGCGCCCGTTGCGCCGTGACAGGCCACACAGTAATTCGAGAAGACATATTGGCCCCGGGCCAGGTTTTCGGGAGTGGACTGAAACGGATTCTTCAGCTCGCGGCCTGCGCGATCTGCTTCGGCCTGATCAGGTCCGTAATGAAACGGTTGGAAATCTCTTGGCACTGTACCCGGCACAGGCGGTTGCTCAGTCATCTGATAAGGCAACACCGGATTCGCGGTCTGCGAACGAGAGGCGGGCGAGTACTGCATCTGGGTGGGCCACTCGCGATTTCGCACGCCGACATCGCGGTTCATCACGCGGACACCGCCGATCACCACCACCGGCAGCAAGATCACCCCGACCCATGTGAGCGTCCTCCTCATACGAACTGGTCCCCTTCGACGACCTTGATCACGTTGTGACGGGAAAACAGACGCACCGCCTTGTCGATATCGAATGAAGCATCAGATTGTTTCAGCACCAGTACAAAGCGATCGTCGGTCACGCGCTCAAAAACCCTCCGCTTACTGAATAGCCACATACGGTTGCGCGCAAACAGCACCCCAATCGCAATCAATCCCGAGAACAAGACGGTCAACTCGAAGGCCACGGGAATGAATAGGGGAAACGAATTGAAGGGCTTGCCGCCAACATTCAACGGCCAGTCGTAGGCCGAGGTCCAAACTTGCAACGTCAACCCGAAAACCAGGCCCAGCGCGCCGGCCAGCAAGGCAATCCAGGTTAGACGTGACGGTGGCAGCGCCACTGCCCGGTCCATGCCATGAACCGGGAAAGGTGTGTACACGTCGTAAACCTCAAAGCCTGCCATTCGGGCTTCAGCCGCCCCGGCGATCAGATCATCTTCCCGCTCGAAGAAGGCGGCAGTGAATCTCTTGGCGCTCTCAATGTTTGGCATAACCGAGCACTCCTTTCACTTCGTTGATCGAGATCACCGGGAAGATTCGAAGAAAGATCAGGAACATCGTAAAGAACAATCCGAAACTGCCAACCAGCAGCCCCACTTCTGTAATCGACGGCGTATACATAGCCCAACTCGACGGCAGGAAATCCCTGTGCAATGACGTGACAATGATCACGAATCGCTCAAACCACATGCCGATATTGATCAAGATCGAAATCACAAAGATCGCCGGGATTGAGGTGCGAAGTTTCCTGAACCAGAAGAGTTGCGACACCAGCGCGTTGCAACCAAACATGATCCAGTAGGCCCAGGCATAAGGTCCCAGCCCACGATTGATAATCACGAAAATCTCATTGGGATTACCACTATAGAACCCGGTAAAAATCTCGGTTACATAAGCCAGCCCCACGATCGAGCCGGTCAACAGCGCGACCTTGCACATGTTTTCCAGGTGCTGCGGTGTGATGTAATCCTCGAGATGCATCAGCCTGCGCACGAGAATCATCAGCGTCATGACCATCGCGAAGCCGGAAAAGACCGCGCCGGCAACGAAGTATGGAGGGAAGATCGTCGAGTGCCAGCCGGGGATCAGCGAAGTGGCAAAGTCAAAACTGACGATGCTGTGAACGGAAATGACCAGCGGCGTCGCCAGCGCGGCGAGCACCGTGTAAACCGTTTCGTATCTGGACCAGGTGCGATTCGAGCCGTTCCAGCCGAGACTCATCACCCGATAGAGCGCTTTGCGCAGCTTTGATTTCGTCCGGTCGCGGGCAGTCGCCAGATCCGGCACCAGGCCCAGATACCAAAAGACCGCTGAGATCGTGAAGTAGGTCGAAATCGCAAAGAAGTCCCACAGAAGCGGCGAACGGAAATTCACCCACAATGTCCCGCGTGTGTTGGGATAAGGCAGCACCCAGTAGAACAGCCACGGCCGTCCCATGTGAATAATTGGAAACAGTCCGGCGCACATGACCGCGATCAGCGTCATTGCTTCTGCCGACCGATTAACTGAAGTGCGCCACTTTTGATTGAAGAGAAACAGGATGGCTGAAATGAATGTGCCCGCGTGACCGATACCGATCCAGAAGACAAAGTTCGTGATATCGAAGGCCCAGCCAACTGTCCGGTTCAGGCCCCAGGTGCCGATGCCTGTCGTGACAGTATGGACCGTCGCCACGACGCCGATTGCCAGCAACACAAATGAAATGCTGAGACTGATCCACCACCCACGGCCCGGCTTTGGGTCGAGCAGTTGGCAGATGTCCCGTGTCACCTCAGCATTCGACTTTCGACCGAGAATGAGCGGGCTGCGCAATTTCGAATAGACCGGATGAGCGATCTCGAAGGTGGCAGGTTGTCCCGCGACGTTGATTTCGTTCGGCTCTAGTTGTTTCAGTGATACAGCCATTTGTTTCTTTTGAAGCCTGTCCTTAAGTCCCGTAGGGACGGAATATTTATAGTCCCCGTTCCCTTTTGTCTTCTTTCCAGCCCCAGAGGGGCGCCACATGTCGCTCCTATTGGAGCTTCACCATCTTTTAGAGCCGCGTTCTATAAACATTGCGCTCCTAACGGAGCTAACACTTGCGCTTCATCGAGTCTTAAACATCCTCGCTGTTGCGCACCTTTGCCAGATAGCTCAACGCCGGCCGCAGATTCAGTTCATCCAGCAACGTGTAATCGCGCCCGCTCTTTTTCAGCTGAGCCACGCGGCTCTTGAGGTCAGTTAAATCGCCGAAGATGATTGCGTTCGCCGGGCAACTCTGCTGGCAGGCGGGCTGAATTTCGTTGTCCCTGATCGCGCGGCCTTCGTTGCGGGCCTTGATCTTCACCTCTTCAATGCGCTGCACGCAGAACGTGCATTTCTCCATCACCCCGCGACTGCGCACGGTCACATCCGGATTGAGAGCCAGGTTGGCGATCGGATCGGCATGCGGGTACTCAAACCAGTTGAATCGCCGCACCTTGTAGGGACAGTTATTTTCGCAATAGCGCGTGCCGACGCAGCGGTTGTAGACCTGCATGTTCAGGCCCTCGCTACTGTGCACTGTGGCCAACACCGGGCAGACACTTTCGCACGAAGCGTTGTCACACTGCTGGCACATCACCGGCTGATACAAAACTTTCGGATCGTGGCGGTCGCCTTCATAGTACCGATCGATTCTGATCCAGTGCATCTCGCGACGACGGCGCACTTCATCCTTACCCACAACGGGCACGTTGTTCTCGGCCTGACAGCTCACGACACAGGCCGAACAACCAACGCAGGCGCTGAGGTCAACGGCCAGACCCCACTTGTGTTCGGGATAGTCGTGAGGCGACCACAAACTGCCGTACTCCTCTTCCGTTTCACCCTTTCCTTTCGCGTATTCAGCCAACGCGAGTTCCCGGACCAGCGGACGATCTTCCTGCGAATCTTTACTCTGACTTTGGGCAAACTCTATTCTGCCCGCGGCCTTTTCGAGTTTGATTCCCGCAGTGTGGTAGCGAAATGTCCCGTCAACGAAAGCAACCAGGGGATAAGCGTTCGCCCCGACGTTGTTCCCGGCCTTGCCTGCTTGCGTGCGTCCGTAGCCGAGCGCAATGGCCACCACGCCGTCATGCTGGCCAGGTTGAATGTGCACTGGCAACTCAATTGAAGTCGCGGCCTTCGTAATCCGCACGATTCCGCCTTCTTCTAAACCGGCGGTCTCCGCATACCGCGGCGAGACTGACGCATAGTTGTCCCATGTGATCTTGGTGATGGGATCGGGCAGCTCTTGCAACCACGGGTTGTTGGCGTATTGACCGTCACGAATCGAAACCTTCTGATAGAGCGCTACCGCTAAACCGTCCGGCGTTTCGTTAGACAAGGAAACGAGTCTGGTGATGGCGTCGTTGAGTCCGTCTGATTTGAACGCCGGCGGGTCGAATCGTGCTGACTCTGGCGTGAATACACCTTGCTGGAGCGTTTGATCCCAGAACTCATCAAAGTTCGTGTACCGCTTCTGTTGTGCGAAAAGCTTTTCTCGCCACGATAGTCTGAGCACATCGTAGAAGCTGCGAACGTCACCGTTCCAACGCAGCAGACTCTCCTGAAAGGCTCGCGTCTGAAACAATGGCGCGATGGTTGGCTGGTTCACGCTGAAGGTGCCGCGTATTGGTTCGACATCATCCCACGCTTCGAGGAAGTGACTTTGCGGGCAAACATAGTCGGCGAGGGAGGATGTTTCGTCGCGAGTGGAATTGAGCGAGACCTTCAGCGACACCTTCTGCATGCCGTTACTGAAGGCCTGACTATCGAAGTAGTCGTACGCCGGATTCACGCCAGACACAATCAACGCCGCGATCTCGCCCGCATTCATCTGGCGCACGAGTTCGACGATGTCCTGATCACTGCTTTGGTTGCTGGCAGAAGATGCGCCGAGGTCAACGGTGTTGCCGTAACTGGCCGCCGAATCGTTGATGAAGTTCACGACGTACTGCACGTCTCGATCGTCCGAACCGCTAACGATAAGCACGCCGCCTCGGTGTTTCGCCAGGTCATTGCTGACTCTATCGACTGCATCTCGCGTCTTTTGATTCAACCGCGCCGGCTCGAATGTCGCGAGTTGTGGAGGGATCGGCAACAACGATGCGCCCCCCGCTTTAGCAATGAGCTTGGCCAGATAGAGCAGCGCCTGGATTTCTTCCGTTGGCGAAACCTTGACGCGCATGTCCGCATTGCTGCCCGTCAACGACAGGCGCGATTCAAACTGCACGTGCCTCAACATCTCGCGCTCGCCGTTCTGTAGACTTCGCGCCTTCGCATAACCGCGCGTGAATTGCACGGGCGAAATCCATGTCCCCAGAAAGTCTGCGCCAAAGCTGACCACCAGACGCGCCTTGTCGAAGCGATATGAAGGAATGGCGTTCGTGCCGTGCGAGCGCAGATGCGCCTGTCTAATGGCGTCAGTTGAAACTGGCTGGTAAGTGATGTGTTTGCCGTCGCTGAACTGGGTCAGGAATCTCTGAGTGGTCTCTAGCGAGGTTGGACCGGTAATGGGTCCCGTCAGTACGCGGACTTTGCCGCCAGACTGCTTGATTGTCGTCAGTTTCTGAGTAATCTCTCGATCGATTTGTTCCCATGAGGCTGGCCGTGCCGCAATCAACGGCTGCCGCAAACGCTCCGGGTTGTACAGACCGAAGACCATACCGTGAGCAAGCGCACATAGACCGCCGCTGGAGAGTGGATGATCAGGATTCCCTTCTAACTTGATCGGCCGGCCATCACGCACTTTCACGAGTACGCCACATGAAGCGCTGCAACCGCCACAAGCCGAAGCAAACCAACTCGCCACGCCGGGAGTAAATTCGACCGGCTGCCTGAGATAGGGAATGATCTTCTGCTGAGGCGCTCGGCATCCGCTTAAGGCCAGCGCCGCGCTTGAGTAGCCCAGCACTTCAAGAAATGTGCGTCGCGACACCCCGGTAACGGGACTCTTTGCCG
>Ga0111539_10006760_pt1 | contig 14759 bp, 12 predicted proteins | sample RhiMethybrSRZTD1_FD_79667 | JGI IMG/M metagenome (GOLD analysis project Ga0111539, IMG submission 79667) | Populus rhizosphere microbial communities from Tennessee, USA - Rhizosphere MetaG P. TD hybrid SRZTD1 (version 2) (version 2) | ecosystem: Host-associated > Plants > Roots > Rhizosphere >... | reverse complement strand
TTCGGAGGCCCGTCACCGGCTGCGGCGACCCGAACGGCATCCCCGACTGACCGCCGTCACCTGGATTCCCGTCCGTCATGCTCACGTCCCCGCCCGCATCGATCGGATTTCCGGTGGCATCTCGGGTGACAGCCAAGATCCGCTCGGCGTCGCACGCCGCGAAAGCTGCCAGCGCCCCGACGAAAACAGCACTCCGCATGGCCTTCACGCGCGTTGCCAGTATAGAACCTCGCACGATGTTCACGGGCGCAGCGTCGCGCAGGCCGGGTCGAGCAGCTGTTGCTTGGCGAGCGCGGTCAGCACGGTCACCAGCCGGCTCACGCCGCCCGGAACCGGCATGCACGCCGAGGTCGGCGCGCCGGGCGGGCACTGTCCGCCGACCAGGAAGCCGCCGCCGCTGTCGCGCGTGATCTCGAAGACCTGTCCGTCGAAGGCGCGCGGATCCGTGCCGTAGAGCGGCGTCGTCGCCGCGCCCTTCGAGCGCTCGAAGGCATCCTGGACGTCCGCGTCCATCAAGGCCGCGTTGACGTCGCCCGGGTCAATCGCGGCGTCGCCACAGAATGGGAGCGGCGGCGCGCAGGACTGGTCCGCGGGCATCGTGGTCGTGGGCGTGCGGATGTGCGTGAACGAGACGGGCGGCGCGAGGATCACGTGGTCCCGGAACTTGGCGCGCCCGCCGTCGTAGCCGTACCGGTACGTCGTATCGAACGCGCACGTGCCGCCGCAGATCGGGCATGCGCTGGAATCGCAGTGCGCCCCGACCGCGAGGTCGTCGAGGTCGATCCGCACGGCGTTGGCGATGCCGGTGCCGCCGTCGAAGAACAGCGAGAGGTGGATGTCGTAGCGGTAGTTGCCGTCGGGGTGCCGCAACGGGCTCACCGTCACCGCGCCCAGGCCGCCGATCGCCCGGACCGCGTCCGTCGTGCCGTCACAGCGCGCGCGCCACGCCATCGCCTTGCTGTAGGGCCCGGGGCCCGCGAGCGGGATGTTTCCCCCGCCGGCACCGAGCTCCAGCGTCGTGCAGAGGGGGCCGTCGCGCGTGGTGATCTGAAAGCGTGGGTAGTCCTCCTCTGACGTGTTGTACGCACAGACCGTGAGGACGCCCGGCGGCGGACTCTGATCGGCGCAGCAGACGTGGCGGACGCCGAACGAGCAGCCGACCATCGCGCAATTCTGCGGCGGGGGAACCGGGTTGGGAATGTCGTCGCGCGACTCGCCGAGCGCCGGGTAGTAGCAGGCCCGCCCCATCGCCTCGCCGCAGCAGCCGCAGCCGCACACGTCGAGCGGCGGCACGTCCGCGGGGCAGACCGCCGCCAGGTTGACCTCGCGTCCGGCGTCGATGGCGCCATCGCCTGCCATATCGACGGCGATGTCGATGCGGGACGCGTCTGTGCTGGGCGACGCGTCTGTGCTGGGCGCGTCTGTGCTGGGCGCCTCGGCCGCCACGTCGGCCCGCGGGACGTCCACGAGCCCGCCGTCGCTGTTCATCGGGACGCCGGCATCGCCCGCGTCGGTGCCGTCTCGGCCAAGCGGCCGCTTGCACGACGCCGCCGCCAGCATCGACCACGCCGCGACCACGACCAGCAAGCTACGCATAAGGACTTCATTCTAGTCCGCAATCGGCGTCCGGATGCCTATGTTCGCGGGCATGCGCCACGTCAAGAGCCACCGCGCCGGCTCCGCCTTCGTCGCGTTCGGGTTCGCCGTCGCGATGATGGGGACGACGTTGCCGACGCCGCTCTATCCGCTCTACGACCGCGCGTTCGGCGTCGCGCCCGTTCTCACGCCGGTCATCTTCGCGACCTACGCGCTCGGGGTGGTGGCGACGTTGTTCTTCTTCGGATATCTGTCGGATGAGATTGGACGACGGCCGGTGATGGCCGCCGCGTTGTGCCTCTCCGCGGCCAGCGCCGTGACGTTCCTCTTCGCCCACGGCCTGACCGCGCTCCTGACCGGGCGCGTCCTGTCAGGGTTGTCGGCGGGGATCGCGTCGGGCACGGCGACGGCCTGGCTCGTCGATCTGGCCGGCCGGCGCGGAAAACAGCACGCGACGTTGCTCGCGGTCGCGGCGAACATCGGCGGGCTCGCCCTGGGGCCGCTGGTCGCTGGCCTCCTCGCCGGCCTGGCGCCCGCGCCGCTTCGCCTCCCCTTCGTCGTCAATCTGGCGCTGCTCGCGCCCGCCTTGCTCGGCGTGCTGGTCGCGCCGGAAACCCTCGCGCTGAATGACCGGCACATCAAGCTGCGCATGCAAAACATGCGGGTCCCCCCGGAGGTCGCCGACATCTTCCCGCCCGCCGCCATAGTCGGTGTCTGCGCGTTTGCGGTCGCCGGCGTCTTCAGCGCCGTGGCGCCCGAGTTTCTGGGAAACGAGCTCGGCGACAAGAGCCCCGTGCGCGCGGGCCTGCTGGTGTTTCTGTTCTTCGCGATGTCCGCGTCGGGGCAGCTGACCGTCAATCTGATCCCCAAGCGTCTCGGGCTCGTTGTCGGGTGCGTGGTCCTGATCGTCGGTCTGGGATTGCTCGCGGCGGCGCTGGCGGCGAGGTCGACGCTGCTGCTTTTCCTGTCAGCCGCCGTCTCGGGTCTCGGCCAGGGCCTCCCGGTCGGCTTCGGCCTCGGCGCCATCAACGAGAAGGTCGGCAACAAGCGGGGCGAGACCGACTCCGCCTATTTCGTCCTCCTCTACTGCGGGGTCGCGCTTCCGGTCGTCGGGGTCGGTTTCGTGGCGCTGCCCGTCGGCATGGTGACCGCGGGTCTGCTGTTCTGCGGAATCGTCGGCCTCTGCGTGCTCGGCGTTCTCTACACGCTGAGACGGCAGTCCATCCGGCACGGCCCGTAGGCCCAATGCCGTTCGGTCAAGGGACCTCGGGCCTCAGACGGTCATGGGCCTCGGGCTTCGGGCCTCGGACCTCCGGACGGGGAGTCGATGCGATGCCAGCCTTATTCGCCCCCTGAGGTCCGAGGTCCGACGCCCGAGGTCCCTCAACCGAACGGCACGGCCCGTAGGCCCTCGAGGTCACTGCGGCAGATCGCTGACGTTGATCGTCGCGACCCACAGCCCGTCCTGCGATGAGGGGTTTCGCCCGCGCACCAGGTAGACGACCCGGAACGTCTTCAGCGATCCGACGTCGCTCCGGAAGACCGCGTTCGAGGTCGCGTAGTGCGGCACCTCCGGCGAGATGTACGCCGCCACGTTGGGAGAGATCGACCGCGGCTCGCCCGTATCGCGGTTGAAGACGCCGAGGCGGCCGTTTCCGTCCTGCCCGCTGTGCTCGTAGCCGGTGACCAGCCAGCGGCCGACGTCGATCACAGTGCCGAACACGTGCTCCGCGATGGGGTGGGTCTGGGCGGATTCGTCCCGGACGTCGACCCAGACCAGGTCCTGGTCCAGCTTCAGCTCCAGCTGGCTGTCGCCGGTGAAGTGCGGCGCGTCGACGCCCGCGGCGATGACGTCGTTGGCCACCAGACGCTCCGCGCTTCCGTCGCTCGCCGCGACCCACAGCTCGGCATCGATATCGGCGTCCTGGAGCAGCCAGAACATCGATGCCCCGTCGGGCGAGAAGTCGGCCGCGGCGACGATCCGGATCGTGAGCTCCGCGCACGCCGCCGATCCGTCGCCCACGCCCGCCAGCTCGGGCGAGACCAGCACGAGCGGCCCGGTCGCCGTCCCGATCTGGCTCGGCGCCACCGAGAAAAGCTGGTGGCGTCCATCGGGGGTCGTCGCGCCCGCCACGAGATCCACCCGCGGCCACACACAGGAGACGAGCCGCCGCGCGCCTCCATGCCAGACGAGTAACCGGTCGCTCATCGGGTTCGCGTCGTGGTGGCGCCAGGCAGCGACACCGGGTGATCCGACCAGCGCCCCGGAAGTTCGTAGCCAGACGCGCTCGATGGGTTCCGGTTCGCTCGCTCGGAAGACAGCAAACTCGTCGGGCGTTTCGGCGGCGAACCATCCCACGAAGGTGGTGAGGCCCCCGTCGCTCATCACCCGGTTGTAGACGAACTGGTCACCGACCACGCCCAGCCGGCCGGAGAAGTTCGACGCCAGGTCCAGGGTCGCGGAGTCCAGCGGACCGTCAGGCGTGGCCCCGGGCGCCCACGCCGGGATTCGTGTCGCCGCTGGGACAAGCTCGGTCACCGCGAACGACCGGTAATCAATCTGGTACAGCCCCAGCGCGTCGGGCTGGGTGGGGGTGCCGGCCACCGCCAGGTAGGTGTCGAAGCTGCGTGGCGTGACGTCACGGATTTCGATCCCCAGAGGCACCGGCTGAAGGTCGTCGTAGCGCCCACTCCAGAGGGTGACGTGACCCGCGTCGTCGACCCGCCAGACGGTCAGCCGCGGGTCCGCCTCCGTCGGACAGACCAGCACCCAGAGAGGGATGGGACCGATCGCCGTTCGCGCGCCCGTCTGCTTGTCGACGACGGTCAGGTCGGGATAGGGCGACGTGGTGGAGGCCGCGGTCTCGCATGCGAAACGGGCATTGGGGTCCGGCGGAGGCGCTTGCGCAGCCACGATGGCGACCGTGTCGGGCCGCGAGGCGCCGTGGTTCTCGACCGCGCCGGTCTCGATGTCGACCGTCCAGTACGTCGGCGCCGTCTGCGGACCGGTCGAATAGATCACGACGCGCCCCACGCTCTCGAGGAACGAGAAGCCGGGATCGCGCAGCTGCACGAGCTGGCGCGAGTCGAATCCGCGCGCGGGCGGGCCGCCCTCATCGCACGCGGACAGCGCCATCGCCGCCAGGGCGAAGACGCGCAGCTTCACGGACCATCTACCCAAGGTCGGAATCATGCCACAGGCGTTTCCAGACTTCCGTTGGCGGCGGCCGACGCGGCATCGTGCGTCGATTGCGCAACGTTCGACCAATGCATTGAGCCGCATTTGACCGTTTCGCGGGCGCTCGCCCGGCGGGTTCATGTGACTTCGAGCTCAGCGGTGGCGCGCTCCCTTGAATCAGGGAATCGCCGGCATCCGGCGCGAGCGTGCAGGAACCATCTTCACGACAACACCTGGACGGGGGGACAATGGAGATGGGCAAATTCAAGGGGATCCTTTGTGCAGCGGCGATCGCCGCGCTGGGCGCGATGGGGGCCGGATGCGACGACCAGGACGCTGTCGTCACAAACGCCGAGTTCGACGCCATCGACACCAGCAATGACGGACTGGTCAGCGCGGCGGAGTGGAATGCCACATTCGACACGTGGGACGTCAACAACGACGGCGTGGTCAACCAGAACGAGTGGCTGCTCGACGACGGATTCGGCGACCTCGATGTCGACGCAAACGCGGCCCTGACGGAGGCCGAGTGGAACTCGGCCATGGTCAGCTGGGACCTCGACGACGACGGCTTCCTCGAGCCGGACGAGATGTTCTTCTAGATCTCGCACGCGGCTGGGCGCCGGACCGCTGTCAGAAGCGGCGGCCGACGCCCAGCGTGCTGCGCACCGCGAACGCCACGGCGCGCTCGCTCGTTCCCGCCGGGCTCCGCTCGAGCTCGAAGAAGTAGGTCTCGCCGGCCGCGTCGGCGGTGACGTAATACCCGCCTCCGAGATCGACCGCCCCGCCGCCCGTGATCTCCAGAAACGGCACCAGCGAGGTCCGGGCGGGCACCGGCACCGAGCCGTCGAACTGCTGGTGGAACAGCGCCGCCCCGCCTCCGAGACCGACGTCGACGGTCACGCGGGCGAAATCCCAGGCGTGGGTGATGCGGACGTCCGCATCGACGGCGCGGGTCTGCGCTTCGAGGTGCCTGTTGTCGTAGCCGGTCTGGCACGCGCTGAGGCGGGCGCGCACGCCCAGCCGGTGCCACTCGATGCCGTAACCCACGAACGGCCCTGGGCAGACGCCGTCGCCGTTGGGCAGCGCGGTGCGGAGCCGGGCGCCGAGCTCCACGCCTTGCGACGACCCGGGCGCGTTCTGACCGCCCTTACGCACCAGGCGCGCGTGAGTGATGCGGTGGAATCCCGAGCCGTCGACCTCGGTGGCGGCGCCCGCGCGCGCCTGCACCTTCCCCTCGAGCACGAAATCCGCCGCCCGACCGCGGACGAAATACGCGCCGGGAGGCACGCTGAGGGCGCGCGCGTTCGCGTGGGCGGCGATCTCCGCCACGACGGGGCCGTTCGCGTCGTCGCGCATCAGCAGGTAGGCCATCCCGGGCTTGAACCGGAGGGATCCGCGCTGCGGGACGAACGCGCGCGGCTGCGTCAGCACCAGGTCCCCCTGGCCGCGAAAATCGTACTGGTATGACGGGTGTTGCAGGCCGGCGAAGGTGCGGCTGGTGGCGCGCAGGGTGGCGTCGTACGCATAGCGATACGCTTCATCGAGGACGATGTCTCCGTCTCCGTCGCGATCGGCGGCGCCCATCAACCCCGAGACGAGGGCGTGCGTGAAGAACGACCCGCGCAGCTCATCGGACTCCTGGGCGTCCTCGTCGGCGGCGGTGGCGGTGAGAAAGGCGAAGCCCTCACCGCGCAGGGGCGCCTCGTCCGGAACGGCGAACGGGGCGACGACGTTGCCCCCCTTCAGGGTCGTGATGGCGCCCGAGCGGCAGGCGTCCACGATCAGCAGCCGGAAGGTCGCCGCCGAGCCCTGCACCAGCTGCGCGATCTCGCGCAGCGCGACGCTTCCCTTGCCGATGTGAAGCGTGGACGCGTCCGCGTGACCGGAGAAGTAGACGACGAGCATGGTCTGTACGTCCGGGTTGCCGGCGACGCTGCGGATGCGGGCGTTCACGGTGACGAGCGTGCTGGTGACGGCCGCCGCGTCTCCGTCCTGCAGCAGCACCATGTTCGCGGGCTCGAAGCCGCCGAGCTCGCGCAGGACGCCGTGCAAGCGGGCGGCGTCCGCCTCGGCGTAGCGGAGCTGGACGTCCTGATCGTGGCCGCGGTTGTTGCCGATCACGACGGCGAAGCGTTCGATGCGCGCGGCCGCGGCGGCCGGCCACGCGGCCAGCACAGCCCCGACGATCGCGAACCGGAGCGCTGTCATCGAGGGAGCTCCTTCTCGAGCACGATGCGGTCGACCGTGCAGCGGGGCAGGTCGGGCAGCTGGCCCGTCTTGCCGAGCGCGCTCACGACGGCGTCGACGTCGATGGCGCCCGGGCAGAAGAGCCCGTACATCACCTCGCGCCCGAGGACGTCGTCCAGCTGCACCGCGAAGTCCAGAGAGATCCGCGCGCCGGCGGCCAGGGCGGCGGTCGCGCCGGTCAACGGGAAGTAGCGCGCCGCCGCGCCGCGCGCGTCACGCCCGACGATCGCCAGGTGGTGCGCGGCAGGCATCGAATACGCGAACTGCAGCTTGTCACCGGGCTGCACGCGCTCGCCGCTCCGGCCCTGGCGCGCCTGGCCGCCGTGCTGTACGAACATCGTCAGGTGAGGGGCGCCCTTGATGCGCTCGCCGCTCTCGTCCGGCGCGGGCCGCAGCAACAGGATCGCCGCGACGGCGACCGCCGCAGCAGCGGCCGCCGCGCCGGACCAGCGCCAGGCCGCGCGCCGCGGGCGCCGGCCCGCGCCCGAGGCCGGCGCGGGCCGTCCGACCAGGGCGGCGTGGTCCGCGAAGGTGGGCGCGGTGGCGAGGAAGGCGGCGTGCACGCGCTCGCGCGCGGCCCGGCGGTCGCGGCAGCGCGCGCAGTCGCGCACGTGCGCGTCGATCTCGCGCGCCCGCTCGGGCGCCAGCTCGGCGGCCAGCCATTCGTCGAACACGAGATCCGAGGGGCACGGCGCGGGAAGATTCGACGGCGGCTCGGTCATGACGCCGCCTCCGCCTTGCGTGCCCAGGTCGCCGCCCGTTCCAGCAGATCACCCACGTGGCGGCGCGAGCAACCGAGGATGCGGGCCACGTCCTCGTGCGTGAGCTCGTCGAGGTGCACGTAGATCACCACCTGCGCCAGGTCCTCCGGCATCCGCTCGAGGGCATCGCGCAGCAGCGCCACGTGCTCGGGCGAGGCCGCGGCGCTCGAGGGCGCGACGGCCCCGGCGTTCTCCTGTGCCAGCCGGTGGCGCGTGCGGGCATTGCGCAGGCGGGTGAGACAGGCGTTTGTCGTCGCGGCGTAGAGGAAGGTCGTCATGCTGCTGCTCCTGCGGTACTGCTCGGGCCGTTCGAAGAGCGACAGAAACAGATCGTGAACCACCTCGTGCGCGTCGGCGTCGTGGCCCAGCAGCCGGCGCGCCCGGCGGAAGACCGCCGGGGCGTGCTGGCGATAGAGGGCATCGATGCCGCCGGTCATCCGCTTGCGGTGATGCGGTCAGGGGTACGAGCCGTCGATCAGGCTGCTGTCGTTGGAGATCTGCATCGTGACCGGGTTGTCGCGATCGGTGACGACCGGCGTCGAGATGACGCCGTTGTTCAGGCGGCAGCCGCGCGCCGTGAACTCGTTCCACGCGCGCTGCTGAAGATCGGCCAGCGCCGGATCGTTCGCGGGCACCTGGTCGAGGGCGGTGTAGCTCGTTCCGTGCTGCGCATTGAAGTCGGCCAGCGCCTTCGCCAGCGCGTCGCTCTCGCACTGGGTCATCTCGGCGATCTCGACCTCGGTCGCATCGCGCTGGCTGATCAGGTGGTACCCGGCCGACAGGGGGCCATACGCGGCGGTGGCGAGGGACGGTGTCGAGTTCGAGAGGGCCTTCGCGAGGTAGATCACGCGATAGTTCGAGACGACGCCGCGAAAGACATCGGCCAGCGTGACGCCCGCGCTGGCGTCGCCGGTCGCCGTGGTCTCGCAGTTCGCCCAGTTGGCGTCACACACCGTGCGCTCATGGTAGAGGACCGTCGCGCCGTCGTCCCCGTACACGGTCTTCTCGCGAACGCAGGTGGCGCTGCATGATTCCGACTCGCTTCTGAAGCGATCGACGATGGCCGCGGGGTGGCCCGCGCGGACCGCGACGATCGATGCGGAGGCGCCGGCCGGTCCGATGGCGGCCGGGGGGGAGGACACGGCTCCGGCGGGCGGCGCGTCGTACACGCGAGCGGAGAACCGCGTCGGAAACTCCCCGTCCACGTCGAGGTCCACCAGGTACGTGGTCTGGGTAACCAGGTTCAGGTCCGTGAAGGCCAGCGCGGGCACGATCTCCGCGTCCGGAAGCTCGCCCGCGATCGTCCCGTGGATGGTGAGAAGCTTCGAGCCCGGATAGTCAGGCGTGGTCTGGGCGTCGCAGGCAGACGCCGCGACGGCGAGAGTGAAGGTGACAGCGGCCAAGGCGAGTCGTTCATTCGTCATGTGCGTTCTCCTCGATGTGACGCGATCAGCGTCATCGCTGGTTGGGAACGCGAGCCCTTGTTCCGGGCAAGGAAATCGACCCGACCCTGCATTTTCTCACGCCGGAGGCCGAGGATACCCGGGCACGCCGTCCACGGCACCGGAATCGCTGGGCGTCACGGTGGATCAGCGGCCAGACGGATCGATCGAACGAACTGACTGAAGGCCCGACGAGATGTCCGCTTTCGGTCAGTTCGGACCGTCGATCCCCCCGTGAGGCGCCTTTTGCGATTGGCGCGCGGGTTGCTTTGGCCGGGGCCGAGCAAACCGAAGGTCAATTCAAATCGAGAGGACGGGCGTCATGAGCGAGCGAATGAGAACAGGAGTACTGGTGGCTGCACTTTCTTGTGCCGGGCTGTGCGCACCCGGATGTACCGGCGACAACGCGCCGGGGGACGAAAGCCAGAGCTGGGAGGCGCTGATGGCCGATGGCGATCCGGCCCAGATCGCGCCCGGTGCGATGCGGCCGATGCCGCCGCCCCCGCCGCCGACCTCGGGAGGGCGGTTCTGTCCGACCGGTGACTGCAGCGGCTCGCCGCTGGCGCTGTGGACGTTCGACGACTGCAACGCATCGAACACGGGGCTCGCCGACACGGCGTTCACGTCCCTCCCCCACCCGGCGTTCCGCTCGGTCAGCGCCGCCTGCGCGCCCGGGATCGGGGGCGCAGGCGTGAAGCTCGCCGCCAGCGAGGACATCGTCTACTCGCCCGATCAGCCGGACTACGTGTTCGACCAGGGGCTCACGGTGGCCGCCTGGATCAACCCCGACAAGATCACCGGCACGCAGAGCATCGCGCGCAAGCGCTTCGACGGCACCAGCTCGTTCATGCTGGGGATCGACGCGAAGAAGCTGGTGTTCGCGCTGAAGCTCACCAGCGGCAAGACCGTCGGTGTCTCTGCGGGCGGCCTGACCGCCGGCCGGTTCACGCACGTCGCCGCCACCTACGACGGCCAGGACGCGATCCTCTACGTCGACGGCGCCGCGGTCGCGAAGACGCACGCGGTGGGCAAGATCGCTCCGGGCGCCGGACCGATCTTCATCGGCAACGACGCCAACGGGCGGCTCCTCAAGGGCGTCGTCGATTCGGTCTGGCTGAACACGCTGGCCGCGCCCGCGGCCGTCATCAAGGAGCTGACCTGCATTCGCCAGCCGCCGGTCGTGGCGCTGTCACCCGCGATGAGCGCGCCGCAGATCGCCGGCGCCACCATCCCGTACGACCTGAGCATCACCAACGCCAACGGCGCCAGCTGCGCCGCCTCGACGTTCCAGTACTTCGCGTCGGTGTTCTCGCCGCTGTCGACCGACGCCCCCTTCGGATCGGTCACGGTCGCGTCGGGCGCGACCGGCCACGCGACGGTGAACGTGAAGAGCTCGCGCGGGTCCTTCCCAGGCAGCTTTCCGTTCCAGGTGCAGGTGTTCGAGCCGACGGGCATGTCGGCGCCGCCCGCGTTCGCGAGCGCGACCTACGTCGTCGGGACGGGTCCGATCGCCTGCGACGGCTTCGCCCCGTCCACGCCGCAGATCACCGGCACGCCGTTCGGGCCCGCCGACCCGTTCGGAGGTCTGTTCTCCTACGCCGCGCCGGGGCTCGTCGCCCCGGTCGTCATGCCGGTGATCGATCCGAACACCTTCGTGTTCCAGGCGCTGCAGGTGAGCGCGAACCCGGGTGTGCCGAGCGACGGCAACAACGCGTTCCTCGGGTTCGGTCTCGGCTTCGGCAACCCGCCCTGCCTGGACGCCAGCGCCTTCAACGCCATCCAGTTCACGATCACGGGTGATCTCGGCACCTGCCAGATGCAGGTCGTGCTGACGCCAAGCCAGAACAACCCGATCCCCTTTGGTGTCTGCACGACGCCCGGCGGCTGCTTCGGCCCGTTCTCGCCCGCGACGCTCACGACGGGCGTCAACACCGTGCGCTTCACGGACCTGACCGGCGGCGTGCCGCTGGCGACGCTGGATCCGACGGCGCTGAACGCCATCGGCTGGAACATGAACGCGCCCACGGACGATGGGACCGCCCCCTGCGTGGCGAGCTTCACCGTCAGCGACGTCGCGTTCGTGACTGCGCCGTAGTCGGTTCATCGAGCCGCCCCGCCACCGCGGCGGGGCGGCAGCGATCGCGTGTTACGTTCCGCGCGTTGCCTCCACTCCGAAATCCGGGACCTCGATTCTTGGGATTCATCGGTGTGCTGGGGGCCGCGGCCCTCGGTTGCGCTCACGAAGCGTCGACGCCGACGCCGACGCCGATCGTGCTGCGGATCGAGACGCACGACGATGTGGTCCGCGCGTGCGTGCCGCCCCGTGCCGAGGTCTCGGCCAGCGGTGAAGTGTCTCAGCAGCTGAAGCAACTGCTGGCACGCGAGATGTCGGAGGGCGCGTTTTACGAGCTGTCGACCGAGATTCGCGCCGGCCGTTCGGGAGGTCTTCCACCTGGGGCCGAGGGTGCGTTGCGCGCCGTGGTGCGGGAGCAGCCCGTGACCGCGCAGTTCGACGAGGTCGCGGAGCTGTCACGCCAGCTCGCGGACCACGACAAGAAGGACGATGCCTACCAGAAGTCGTCCGCCGGCCAGACGAGCTTCGCGGAGCTGACGCTTCGTCGGTCCCTCGCCATCCACAAGGCCGCCCGCGACGGCCGGCGCTGTCTGGGCGAGCTGGCGGAGCGGCTCGCGTCGCAGGCGAATTCTCCTCGCTGACGGCGAGCCGGCCAGTCCCGCAGTTCGCATGTTAGTTTCCCGCGCGTTGGCTCAAGCACAGGAGAGATCCATGACGAAGACGATGATGAAAATGATGCTCGGCACGGCCGTGTTGGTCGGCGTGGCGGTGGTCTCGTACCAGGCGGGCGCGGCGAAGGCGAAGGTCGCGATCCAGACGGCCGCTCCCGACATCAAGTGGGAGCCGCTGATGGGCGGTCCGCTGCAGATCGCGAAGTTGTGGGGCGACCGCGAGAAGGGGCCCGAATACGCGATGCTGCTCAAGATGCCGGCCGGCGCGGATTCCGGCATGCACGCGCACACGGCCGACTACCACGGGCTCGCCGTCCAGGGCACCTGGGTTCACACCGTCGAGGGCGACGCCGCCTCGGTGAAGGACCTGCCGCCCGGGTCGTACGTGTTCCAGCCCGGCAAGCAGATGCACCAGGATGTGTGCAAGGGCAAGGTGGACTGCATCGTCTTCGTGCACCAGCACGGCAAGGGCGACTTCATCCCGGCCAAGAAGCCGGCTGCCGACAAGGCGGCCGCTCCGGCGGCAGCGCCCGCTCCGGCGGCAGCGCCCGCGGCGCCGGCCGCCCCCGCCAAGAAGTAACGATCGAAAACTGATCACGGGTCGTCCGTTCATCCGGACGACCCGTTCTCTCTCGTCGTAGCTGCGCGCCTTGGATGGCGCTTCGATCAGGGCGAGCCGCTCAGGTGGGCGGCGGCATGATGCAGACGGTGCCGACGCCCTGCACGTTGGCGCAGGCGAGGTTCGCGGCGCACGTGCCGCTGGTGACCGTGCCCGACCCGCAGCAGGGCTGACCGAGCGCGCCGCAGGCCATGCAGGCCGCCGGGCCCGCGCCCGGATCGATGCACCGGAACCCGGTGCTGCACGTGCCGCCACCACCACCGCAGCACGCCTGGCCCGCGCCGCCGCAGGCAGCGCACATCATGGTGTTGCCGGTGCCGTCGACGCACTGGCCGCCGGCCTGGCAGGTGTCGCCGGGGCAGCAGGCCGCGCCGACCGCGCCGCAGTTCATGCAGACGTTGGGGCCGGTCGGCGGGTTCGCGCAGCCGAGACCCGCGCTGCACGTGTTGCCCGCGCAGCATTCCTGGCCGCTGGCGCCACACGGCTGGCAGGTATCGTCGCCGGTGCCGGTAGCGGGAGGCTGGCAGGAATGCCCGGCGCTGCACTGGTTGGCCGCCGCGCCACCGCAGCATTGCTGCCCATTACCGCCGCAGACCTGGCAGACGGGCAGCGCAACGCCGGGCGGATCCACGCAGACGTGGCCGGTCGAGCAGGTATCAGCGCCGCCGCCGGTACCCGGGCAGCAGGGCTGCCCCGTTCCGCCGCAGGCCGCGCACGTGGTGCCGCCGCCTGTGGCGGCTGGGATGCACGCGGCGCCGCTCTGGCAGTTGTCGCCGGGACAGCAGGCCGTGCCGACCGCGCCGCAGTTCATGCAGGTACTGGGGGTGGTGGTGCCGGGCGGGTTCGAGCAGCCGAGGCCCGCGTTGCAGGTCATGCCCGCGCAGCAGTTCTGACCGTTGCCGCCGCAGGTGGCGCCGCCGGATCCGCCGACCGCGCCGCCGGATCCACCGACCGCACCGCCGGTTCCGCCGCGTCCGGCGGCTCCACCGCCGGATCCGCCGACCGCGCCACCGGTTCCGCCGCGTCCGGCGGCTCCGCCGCCAGCTCCGGCGACCGCGCCGCCGCCACCGCCACGTCCAGCGGCTCCGCCGCCGGCTCCGGCGACCGCGCCGCCGCCACCGCCACGTCCAGCGGCTCCGCCGCCGGCTCCGGCGACCGCGCCGCCGCCACCGCCGCGCCCGGCTGCTCCGCCGCCGGCTCCGCCGACCGCGCCGCCGGCTCCGCCGGCCACGCCGCCGCTACCCGCGGCGCCGCCGCCGGTGCCCGCGGTGGCGCCGCCGCCGGTGCCCGCCGTGGCGCCGCCGCCCGTGCCCGCGGTGGCTCCGCCCCCCGTGCCCGCGGTGGCGCTGCCGCCTCTGCCGCCCGCCGCGGACCCGCCGGTGCCGGCTGTTCCGGTCGTGACAGGGTCGTCACCGCAGTTGACGAACCCGAGCAGCAGGGTCGCCAGTCCGAGTCGCCACACTACGTTCAACGGCTTGGTCGCTTGGTTCATGGGGCGGAACCTCCGAATGAGTCGCACATTAGTGCCAATCACGTGCGAGAGTCATCATCGATCGCAACGACGGTGTCAAAGAAAGCGCCCCCCCATTTCGCCGGTTTTCGCCCCTTTCGGGAACGGCGCGGCGCGTGATGCCGCAGGACGCGTGTGGCATCGTTGCGATCCCGTCGGATCCTGCTGGTGCCGTGACCGAGATCGCATGCGTGACGAGCCCGCGCTGATCGAGGCCATCAAGGCGATTCACGAGGCGATCCGCGCCGAAGTCGTCGCGGCGTGCGCGCGCGCGTCAGCCGACGAGCTGGCGGCGGTGACCGGCAAGCAGGCGGGCGACGTGATCTATGCGGTCGATCGCCTGTCGGAAAAGGTGCTGGTCGATCGCTTCGCCGCCCTCGCCGCCCGCTGGCCGTGCCTGCTGGTCGCGGAGGGACTGGGCGCGGACGGGCGCCGGATGTTGCCGGAGGGGACACCGGAGAGCGCCGTGGAGATCGTCGCGCTCGTCGACCCGATCGACGGCACGCGCGGCCTCATGTATCAGAAACGGTCCGCCTGGATCCTGACCGGCATCGCGCCCTACCGCGGCGGCGGCGAGACGCTGGCGGACATCCGCGTCGCCGTGCAGACCGAGATCCCGCTGGTCAAGCAGCACCTCACCGACACGTTGTGGGCGGTG
>Ga0111539_10006756_pt1 | contig 14763 bp, 14 predicted proteins | sample RhiMethybrSRZTD1_FD_79667 | JGI IMG/M metagenome (GOLD analysis project Ga0111539, IMG submission 79667) | Populus rhizosphere microbial communities from Tennessee, USA - Rhizosphere MetaG P. TD hybrid SRZTD1 (version 2) (version 2) | ecosystem: Host-associated > Plants > Roots > Rhizosphere >... | reverse complement strand
GAAAATCGCGATCGCCATCCTCCTGGACCAGCACCATGGCCGGGTTCAGGTAGACGCACAACGCGTCGGCGCCGACCGAACCGGCGAGCTCGGCGAGCTCGTCCGTCGACATGCGGGCCGCCTGCACGATGCCGACGTTGCCGAGGATCAATGCGTTCGGCGCCACATCGCGCACCTGATAGGTCGGCGTGGCCTCGCGCCTTTTGTGCATCGCGCGCTGGCTGCCGAGCCCGAACGCGTAGCCGCGCTCCTCGGCGATCGAGGCGAGCTCGCGATTGATGTTCTGCGCGCGCTCGGTGCCGCCGGTCATCGCCGCGATCAGGATCGGAGCACGCAGGCGCTTGCCGAGGATCCGCGTCGACAGATCGACCGCCTCGAACTCGAGCTCGGGCAGAGCGTCGTGCACCAGCCGCACACACTCGTACAGCGTGGTCGTGTGTTTGAAACCCACGTCTCCGTGCGTCGCAAGGTCGAGATGGTCCGCCTTGCGCTGCGAAATGTCGGTCATCGAAAGCGCACTTTACCCGCACCGCACCCGAGCTTCCCGCCCGAAATTCGGCGCTACCTTCCGGACTCAACGTCTGGATCGGCGCGTTTTTCGCGGGATCAGCAGATCCTGCCCGGCGGCCGGGCAAGGTGTTAGGCTGCGCGCGAAAATGTCTTCGAGAACGCGCACTTCCAGTGGCCGGAGGCGGGCGCGCCCGCGCCGACCCGGACTGCGCGCGAAGACCGTGGGCAAAAATCCATTTCTTGCGCTCGTTCCGACCGTCAAGGCCGAGATCGACACGCGGCTCCAGGGTTTCCTCGACGCGGCCATCGACGACGCGAAGAGCCGCGGCGCCGAAATCGTGGAAATGATGGCCGCGGTTTCCGATCTCTGCATGCGCGGCGGTAAGCGCTTACGGCCGGCGCTGGTCGTCGCCGGCTGCCGCGCCGCGAGCGTCTCCATCGACCTCGAGCCAGCGCTCGATACGGGTGTCGCGGTCGAGCTGCTGCAGGCATACTTTCTGATCCACGATGATTGGATGGATCGCGACAGCGTGCGCCGCGGCGGGCCCACGGTGCACGAGTACCTGAGCAAGCGTTTTCGCTCGCGGCGGATCGGAAACGCCTCGGCGATCCTGGCCGGCGATTGCGCGCTCGGGCTTTCGACCGACGCCCTGGCGCGGGTCGAGGTCGACGCGCCGCGCGTGGTGCGCTTGTTCTCGTGTTTCGCGCAGATGCAGCTCGACGCGATCCACGGCCAGCAGCTCGACATCGTCGGCCGTCCGCGCGACGTCGAAGCGTTGTACGCGCTCAAAACCGGCAGCTATACCGTGCGCGGGCCGCTGCGTCTGGGCGCGATCCTGGCGGGCGGCTCGCCGCAGCTGCTCAGCGCGCTCGACCGCTACGCGCTGCCCGTCGGCATCGCCTTTCAGCTGCGCGACGACATGCTCAGCGCGTTCGGCGACCCGAAACAGACCGGCAAGCCCTTCGGCAGCGATCTGCGGCGCGGCAAGCGCACGCTGCTGCTCAAACACGCGCTGAAGCGCGCGCGCGGGCGCGAGCACCGGCTGCTCGATCACGTGGTCGGCAACCCCGCAGCGAGCGACGCGGAGGTGCGGCGCGCCGTGGAGATCGTCGAGCAGTCCGGCGCGCGCGCGGCGGTCGAGCAACGGATCGAGGAGCTCGTCCACGAAGCGCGCACGGCGCTCAAGAGCGGGCGCATCACCGATCAGGGACTCGAGCTGCTCAACGGAGCGATCGACACTCTGACCGCACGTCGCAGCTGAGGACGGCACCAATGGCTCGCGCGCGCGGCAAAGTGATCCTGCTCGGTGAGCACGCGGTGGTCTACGGCGTGCCGGCGCTCGCGGCCGGCATCGAGCGCGGCGCGCACGCCGTCGCTCGGCCGGCCAAAAGCTCGCTGATCCGCCTCGGCGATCGCAGCGTCGCGGCCGGCGACGAGAGCGAGATCAGCCGCGCGTTCGCGGCGCTGCTCGGCACGCTTTCGGCGCCCCCGCTCGAGCTCGAAGTCACGCTCGAGCTGCCACCAGGCTGCGGGCTCGGAGCGTCGGCCGCGATCGCGGTGGCCGCGGCGCGCGCCGTGATCGAGCTCGAAGATCCCGCGCCCCCGGGGACGGAAAGCCCCGAGCGAGCAGCGCGCGTGCTGGCCGCGGCCCACGCGTGGGAAAGCGTTTTTCACGGCAATCCGTCGGGAGTCGACGCTGCGGCGGCCGCCGCCGGCGGCTGCATCGCGTTCACGCGCGGTGAAACACCGGCGCCGGTGCGGCTCGGGGCACCGCTCGAGCTGGCGATCGCCATCGCGGGCCCGCCGGCGAGCACGAAGCTGATGGTCGAGGGCGTGGCGCGCCTGCGCGAGCGCCGGCCCGAGGTCGTGAACAAGGCCCTCGAGGGGATCCGATCGCTCGTCAACAACGCGCGGCTCTCGATCGAGGCCGGCGACCTGTCCGCGCTCGGTAAGCTCATGGACCTGAACCAGATGCTGTTGAGCGGTCTGTTCCTTTCGACCGAAGACATCGAGCGCGCGTGCAAGCTGGCGCGCGACGCCGGCGCGCTCGGAGCGAAGCTCACGGGTTCCGGCGGCGGCGGCTGCGTGATCGCGCTGACGCGCGGCGGCGCGGCACCCGTGATCGCGGCCTGGCAAGGCGCCGGACTGCGCTGCTTCGAAACCGTCGTGACCGACGATACGCTCGCACAAGGAGCCGCTCCGTGATCGCCATCGCGATCGCCCACTCGAACATCGCGCTCGCCAAGTACTGGGGCAAGGCTGACGTGGCCGGAAACTTTCCGGCCGTGCCGAGCCTGTCTCTGACGCTCGATGCGCTCTTGACGATCACGCGCGTCGAGTTCGATCCCACTCTCGGCGCCGACAGCGCGCTGCTCGACGGCGAAGTCCTGACCGGGCGCCCGCTGTCGCGGATCACGACGCTGCTCGACCGCGTGCGCGAACGCGCGAGCATCGGCTTCTTCGCCAAGGTCGAAAGCCGAAACGAGTTTCCGACCGCCGCGGGCCTCGCCTCGAGCGCCTCGGGCTTCGCCGCGCTCGCGCTCGCCGCCACGCGCGCCGCGGGGCTCGAGCTCCCGATCGACGAGATCAGCGGCATGGCACGCGCCGCAAGCGCTTCTGCGGCGCGGTCGCTGTACGGCGGCTGGGTCGCGCTGCGCGCCGGCAGCCCCGGCGCCGAGCGCGTCGCAGCTCCGGATCACTTCCCGGTCGCGATGCTGGTCGCGGTGACGGCGGCCGGACCGAAAGCGGTCGGGTCGACCGAGGGCATGACGCACACGCGGGCCACCAGCCCCTACTACGCGACCTGGGTCAACCACGCGCCGGTGCTGTTCGAACGCGTTCGCGATGCCGTACTGGCCCGCGATCTCGCCGCCCTGGGCCCGGCCGTGGAACAGAGCGCGCTGATGATGCACGCCTCGATGCTCGCGGCCGACCCGGCGGTGATCTATTTCCTCCCGACCACGCTGGCCGTGATCGCGCGCGTCCGTGAGCTGCGAGCCCAGGGCACAGCCGCGTTTTTTACGATGGACGCCGGACCGCACGTGAAAGTGTTGACCCAAAAGAGCGCGGCTGCCGACGTGGCCACGGCGCTCGGCGAAGTCGCCGGCGTAAAACGCGTGATCGTGTGCCGCCCCGGACCGGACGCGTACTGCCTCGATCCGGGCCTCGACTTCGCGCAGGCGGTGGAACGCGTGCGCAGCGGAGCCGGGCCTTGAACGCGCCGGCTGTCGCGCGAGCGCCGGGCAAGGTCGTGATCTCGGGTGCCTACGCCGTGCTCGAGGGCGCGCCGGCGATCGTCAGCGCGGTCAGCCGCTACGTGGTGGCCGACGCGAGCCGGCGCGCCGACCTTTTGACACCCGAGGTGCGGGCCGCGATCGGCGACCGGCCCGCCCCGTGGTTCGACGCCGACGCGCTGCGCGAAGCGAATCAGAAGCTCGGGCTCGGCTCGAGCGCGGCGATCCTGGTCGCCTCGCTGGCGGCGCTCGAGCTCGCCGCGCGCGCTCCGATCGGCGACGCGGAGCTCGCCGCGGCGGTGCTCAGCCGCGCGCTCGCCGCGCACGCCCAGGCTCAGGCCGGCGGCAGCGGCATCGACGTCGCCGCCAGCGCCCACGGCGGCACCCTGATCTGCCAGCGCCAGGGCGAGCTGCTCGAAGTGCGGCCCGCCGCGTTGCCCCCGCTGCTCCACGTCGAAGTGTGGGCGGCGGGCAAACCCGCGTCGACGCAGGAGCTACGGCGCAAGGTGGCTGCGCTCGAGGAGCGCGATCCGCTGAGCTACCGGCTTTCGATGGAAGCCCAAACCCAGGCATCGGAGCGCGCGGCGGACGCGCTGATCCAGGGGGATGTGTTCACGTTGATCCAGGCGCTGGGCGAACAGCGCGATGCCCTTGGCCGCCTCGGGGAAGACGCCGGCGCGCCGATCGTCACGCCCGAGATCGCGCGCTTGAGCGCGCTCGCGCGCAAGGAAGGCGCCGCGGTGTTGCCCGCCGGAGCGGGCGGCGGCGATGTTGCGCTGTTCGTCGGCACTGCCAAACCTTCGGCATCGCTGTCGGCGCTGGCGAAGGAGCTCGGTCAGCGGCCGGTCGCGCTCGAGCTCGGTGCGCGCGGCGTGCACGCCGCCTACGCCTGAAGCTCAGTGGCAGCGCATCGGGCGCGTGTCGATGGGATCCTTGACGCAAAGTAGCGCCGTCGAGACCTTGCACTTGCCCCACTGCCCTGGCTGTCCGCACACAGGAAGTGTGTAGAAGCCAGCTAGTTTGCCCGTGCATGCAGCGCCGGCCAGGAGACCGCAGTCGACGATCTCGTTGAATTCTCGTTCGCTGTTGCGGCTGCAATCGTAGTCGAAGCCGACGTTGGGGTTCGCGTCCTTGAAAAACCCGAGCTGACCTGGTTTCACGTTGGGATCACCGTCATCGCAGTCGTTCCCTCCGCACGATTGCGAGGGAACGCCGTCGCGATCGCGATCGCAGTTGCCAGCCGTACCACCGCTGCCCCCCGACCCCGCTACACCACCCTTTCCTGACGCTCCGCCCCTGCCCGAAGCACCGCCGCTACCCGAGACTCCCCCGCTACCCGAAGCACCACCGCTGCCCGAGGCACCACCGGTACCCGAGGCTCCACCGCTGCCGGACGCTCCGCCGCCGGCAACGCCGGCTGAACCACCGATCCCGGCTTGCCCCGCGGTTCCGCCGTCGCCCGCGGTGCCGGATGCCCCACCTTGCCCACCGGCACCGGCATTTCCGTCCGTTCCGCCCACGCCTCCAGCGCCAGAACGCCCCACGGCGCCCCCGCCAGCGTCTTCACCGCCGCTTCCGCTACTGGCTCCGCTTCCCGAGCTCCCCGCGGCGGTGCCGCCGGTGCCCGGACCGAGCGGGCCGGAGGTCGGTTCCGGCAGATCGCCGACGACGAGGCCGCACCCGCCGGCCGCGATCAGGCATGCTATCGAGATTGGGCGTAAAGCCTTACGGCAGAAGTACTGAGCACCCACGCCCTCCTAGCGTAGCTCATGTTGGACACGGCAACGGGCACTACCGGTGAACTTAACGCCCGGCTCCGGCGGGCGTTTCTGACCCGTATGCCCCGAGTGCGCATCCGGCGAACGCATTGGGCCGCCCTGGTCCTGTTGCTGGCGTTCCTGCCCCGCCACGCGTTGGCGCAACCGTCGGCGTCGGTACGCGGCCAGGCCGCCGACCACTACGATCGTGGGGTCGACCTTTTCGAGCGGGGACAATATGCCGCGGCGGTGGCCGAGTTTCTCGCCGCCGATGAGCTCGTGCCGAGCAGCGACGCGCTCGGCAGCGCGATCGCGGCCGCCCGCCGCTCGAACGATCACTTGCTGGTGCTGCGCGCCGCGGAAAAAGGGATCGCCCGCGAAAGCGTGGATCCGAAGCTCGCGGCGGGCGCCCGCGAAGCACTGGCCGAGGCCTCGCGCCACCTATCCCGCATCGAAGCCAGCTGCGAGCCCGCGCCGTGCGCGCTCGAGCTCGACGGAAAACCGATCGCGGCGGGCACGAGCTACGCGCTGCCCGGTACCCACACGATCGTGGCGAAAGGTGAAGCCGGCGCTCCCGACGAGCAGCGGCTGGCGATGGCTGCAGGTGCGAGCTATCGCGTGGCACTGAGGTTGAAAGCGGCCGAGGCGCCGCAAAATGCGGCTGCGACGCCGACGGCTCCGGCGCCGACGCCTGCTAAAGCCGACCGGCCCACCCAGGCGGCCGAGAAGCGCCCGCGGCCGCTGCCCCCGCTCGCGTTCTACGCCGGTGCCGGCGTGACGGTGGTGCTGATCGGCGTCACCACCTGGTCGGGGTTGAACACGCTCGCCGCTCGCGACGATCTGCCCGAGCGGCCAACCCAGACCGACATCGACGGCGTCGAGAGCAAGATCACCCGCACCGACGTGCTGCTCGCGGCGACGACGCTGGTCGGCGTCGCTACGGCGTACGCCGGGCTCGCGCTCGTCGACTGGGAGGGCGGATCGGCGCGGGTCGGCGTCGCACCGACCGCGGGCGGCTTGCACGCGGCATTCAGCGGTCGCTTCTGATGGCGCAATCGTTCCGAAGCCACACCGCCACCGCCGACGCGTCGGCCTCGTACCAGCCACTGTTCGAGCTGGGCCGCGGCGGTATGGGGACGGTGTTTCTGGCGCGCGCTCTCGGCGCCGGCGGATTCGAGCGCCTGGTCGTGATCAAGCGCCTGCACGCGCACCTGACCGAGCGCCCGGACGCCGTGCGGCGCTTTCTCGACGAAGCACGCATGGCCGCCTTCGTGCGCCACGCCAACGTGGTCGGCACGGTCCAGGTCGGCAGCGACGAAGAGGGCTACTTTCTGGTGCTCGACTACGTCGAAGGCGCAAGCCTCGAGGACCTGCTCGACTATGCCGGCTGGCAGAACAAACCGCTCGATCCGCCGGTGATCTTGCGCATCGCGGCCGACGCGTGCGCGGGGCTGCAAGCCGTGCACGACGCCGAGGACTCCGCGGGGCGACCGCTCAAGATTCTGCACCGCGACGTCTCGCTGCAGAACGTGCTGATCGGGCGCGACGGCGTCACGCGCATCGCCGACTTCGGCGTCGCAAAGAGCGCGTTCGCGTCGGTGTCCACGGACAAGAGCTACGTGGTCGGGAAGCTACTCTACCTTCCGGCCGAATACCTGGCGCGCGAACCGGTCGGCCCCTCGCTCGACGTCTATTCACTCGGCATGACCCTGTGGCTGACGTTGAGCGGACAGGAGCCGTGGCCAGGAGCCAGCGAAGCGCAGCTCGTACGCCACATCCTGGAAAGCGAGGTGCCACCGCTCTCGAGCGTGATGAAGGTGGCGCCCCGCATCGAGCAGCTCGTGGCCAAAGCCTGCCGCTCCAAGAAGGAGCAACGCTTCCAGTCAGCGCGCGAGATGGCCGCGGAAATCGAAGCGATCGCCCGCGAAACCAACTGGCTGGCGACTCATGCCGAGGTGGCGGCGTGCATCGAGTCGCTCGCGGGCGGCGACCTGCGCGAGCGCCGAGAGAAGATCGCCGAAGCGCTCGCGTACACGGACGACCATCCCAAACGCCGGCGTTTGATGCACAGCGGCGCACCGCCGCCGCTCGAACGAGCTGCAGCGCCGCGAGAGGAAGCCGCGGTCGCGCCCGTCGAGCGGGCGCCCGCTAGCGATCGACCGGCGCTGCCGCGCGCGACCGCGCTCTTGATCGGCGCGCTTTTGGTGGCCGCGGCGGCAATGGGCTTCTGGCTCTGGCAGCGCTCACCCGCGCGTGCGGAAGCCGAGCTGACCCCGGTCCCGAGCGTCGTGACACCGGCGGCGATCGCGCCGCCGCCGCCCGCACCGAATCCCTCCGCGACCGCAGCTCAACCGGTCGTGCGAGAAACTCAGCCAGCGGTCGTGCCCGCCGAAGCGCTGCCCCCTGCGCCGCCGCCCAGCGCCGCTCCTCGGCACGGCTCCCCTCCGCGCCCCAAACCCGTGCCCGTGCCCGTGCCTGTGCCCGTGCCCGTGCCTGCCGCACCCGCGCCCGCGCCCGTGCCTGCCGCACCCGCGCCCGTGCCCGCGCCCGTGGCCGCACCCGCACCCGCCGCGCCGGAAGGGGTTCAGGGTCCGCGCGCGCCTGACGGGATCTCCCGCAAAAATCCATATCGCAACCCGTGACGGCCGTAGCGCTCGGCTAAACTCCCGCCCGTGCCACAAAACTCGATCGCGGAGCTGCTGGTCCCCGAGCTCGCGCAGCTCGCGGCCTACACGACGGTGCACGGCGACTACGCGGTGCGCCTGGACGCGAACGAGGCGGCGCCGCTGCTAGGCAACGCGGCGCGGGCGCGCCTGGCGGAGGTGGCCGGCCAGTGCGCCTGGGAGCGCTACCCGGACGCACGCGCCGGCGAGCTCCGACAAGCGATCGCGAAGCACTGCAGCGTCGGCGCGGACGAGGTGCTGGTCGGCGCCGGCAGCGACGAGCTGATCACGATGCTGCTCACCGCGCTGGGACGCCCGCGCGTCGCGGGCCAACCTGCCACGCTTTTGACGACCACGCCGACGTTCGTGATGTACAAGCTGAGCGCGCGCGTGCGCGGCTGGCGCGCGATCGAAGTACCGCTCGACGCGGACTGGGATTTGAACGTCGAGCAGTTGCTGCGCGCCGTCGAATTTTCACCACCGAACCTGATCTTCATCGCGAGCCCCAACAATCCGACCAGCAAGAGCGCGAGCCGCGAACGCCTCGAGGCGCTGATCCGCGCGGCACCCGGCGCGCTGGTCGTGATCGACGAAGCCTACGTCGATTACGCCGAACGCGATCAGCTGGATCTCTACCGCGCTCACGAAAATGTCGCGATCTTGCGCACACTTTCCAAAGTGGGCTTCGCGGCGCTGCGGGTCGGGTGGCTGATCGCACGTCCGCAGCTGATCGGCGAGATCGACAAGACGCGCTTGCCTTACAACTTGCCGAGCTTGTCGCAGCGCCTCGGCGCGCTGGTCCTGGACGAGCTTTCCGCCGAGCTTTCTGGCCTGGTCGCGCTGATCAAGCGCCAGCGCGAGCTGATGGCAAAAAAGCTCGCCGCGCTGCCGCGGCTCGGCGTCACCGCGAGCGACGCGAATTTCTTCTGGGTGCACACCGAGAAACCCGCGAGCGAGATCTTTGCAGCGCTCCGCGAACGCGGAATTCTGGTGCGAAGCTTCCACGAGCGCGGCGGCCGGCTCGCACACCAGCTGCGCATCACGATTGGCACCGAAAGCGAAAACGCCGCGCTGCTCGCGGCGCTGGCCGAGGTCACGTGACCCGCTTCCTGGCACTTTCGCTCGCGCTCGGATCGGCAGGGTGCGCATTCGGCAACGAAGCCGTGGTGCGCGTCTATCACGGGCGCGAGGAGCCCGGGCGCTACGTCAGCCATCATGCCTACGCCGCTTACGCGGAGGGCACCCTGCTCGAGGCGCGCGGCGACCTCCGAGGCGCCGCGTCGGCCTACGATCGCGCGCTCGCGCAAGACGACGCGAGCGTCGAGGTCTGGACGCGGCTCGGCAGCCTGCGCTGCCAGCTCGGCCAGGCCGATGCGGACCAGGCGTTCGATCGCGCGCTCGACATCGACTCGGGTTACGAACCCGCGTGGCGCGAGCGCGCCCGCTGCGCGCTCGGCCGGGGCAAGCTCGAGCAGGCGCAACGCGCCGCGCAGAAGGCTTTCGACATCGACCCGGACAACGAGCGAACCACGCTGCTCTTGGCGGAGCTCATGGAGCGGCAGGGCCACCCGGACCAGGCGCTGATCTGGCTAGACGCTTGGGTCACCCGCGATCCGACCTCGACCGCCGGCTACACCGCGCTGTTCGCGCTCGCCAAGCGGCGCGGCGACTCCGTACGCCAGAGCCGCGCCGAAGCGGCGCTCGAGCTCCTGGCGAAGGTGCGCGGCGTTCCCGAGAGCGAACGCCGCATCACCGCGCTGGAACGGCTCGACAGCGCCCTGCGCCGGGGCGACCTCACGCAAGCGCGCCGCGAGGCGCCGGCCGCGCAAGCGAGCGCGGCGTCGGTCGCGCTGCGGGCGGCAGCGCTCGGCCGGCTCGAGCTCGCGCGCACGCAGGCGCGCTGGGCGCTCGACGCGGATCCGCGCAGCGCGGACGGCTGGATCGCGTGGATCACCGCGGCGGCGCCGAGCCTCGACAGCGGCGCGATACGCGCCCCGGCGTTCACCGATCCCCAGCTCGGCACCCCGAGCCCGCTCGGCGTACGCTTGCTCGCCGATCTGCTGCTGCGCAAAGTCGGCGTGATCGCGGCTCAGGCCTGGTTGCAGGCGCATCAGCCGTTGCCCCCGCCCGCCGACGCGCTCGAGCGCGACGTCGAGGCGCGCCTCGAGCCGATTCGCGCGCTACTGAATAATCGGTAGCTTGCTCTTGCCCTTGCCCTTGCCCTTGTCCTTGTCCTTGGTTTTGTCGGCCGCGGGCTTGAACGGCTGGGGCATGTGCTTCGCCTTGTCGAAGGCGATCTCGAGGTCGACCGTGATCGTCTTGTCGGCCTCGATCGTCACTTTCTTTTCCGCGGTGACCATCGTCGCCGGCAACACCGCGTTCAGCATCACCTCGCCCACCGGGATGCCCGTGATCTCGTATTTTCCGTCGAGACCCGTGACCGCGAAGGTGGGAAATTTGATCGCGAAAATGTCGGCAAACATGAACGGGTGCAGTGAATCGGCGAGCCCGTAACGCCCGACCTTCATCGGGTAGAGCTGCGCCGGGTCCTTGCCCGGCATCACCACCAGTTGCGCGGGCATCGATCCTCCGATCAGATCCGGCAGATACGCCTCGCGATCCTTGCTGACGACGTCCACGCGCTGGCCGAACATCACCGCGAGCGTTCGCGAGTCCCAGGCGCAGCCGCGGGCTTCCACCAGGCGCGCAGCGCCGCGTGCCGGAAGGTAGCCGTCGTAGCCGGTCACCGTGACCAGCACGTCGGCCAGGCTGTGCATCATCCCCTCGCGAAACACCTTGCCGTAGACTTCGCGGGCGGGCGCGCACTTATCGGGAATCTGGCGGAGGATCTCCTCGCGCAGCGGAGCTTCGTCGCCCTTGACCGTCACCGTGCCGCGAACCGCGCCGGTCTTTCCGGAGTAGACGGGCAGGTTCGTCGGATTCACCGTCTTCTCGATCTGCTCTTTGGTGAGCGGGATCGGTCGGGGAATCGTCGCCGCGGCCGAGGGCGCGCTCGTCGCCTGGGCCGAGGCGCTCGCACCCGGAGCGGCGGGGTCGTCCTTTCGAGTGCAACCTAGAGTTGCCGCCGCGCCAACCGAGATGGCAAAAATAGCGGGCCCGAGCCCGAATCCGAGCTGACAAAGGTGGGTCTTGGCAATCACGACGGGGGTACCCTAGCAAAACAGGGGCCGACCGCAGCGAGCCCCGGCAGGCTGATTTTCAAAGCGGTTCCTCCTCGTGTAACGTCGGCGGAGGCAGGCTCATCCTGACCGGAAACCCCGCGAAAGAAAGGCTCCCCCCGCAATGCGACCTCGCGACTCCCTCGGCCTGGCCGTGCTCGTCGTCGGCACCCTCCTCGCCTGCAAGAAGAAGAAGGAGGCGACCACCACCCCGACAACGCCCGTGACTACCCCCACGGCAACGGAGACCGCTCCGCCCCCCCTCCCCGACAAGCTCTACAAGCTCGGGGAGTCCGCGAAGGCCAACGACTACAACCTGACCGTCGACAACGTCCAGGAGTGCAAGCGAAAGTGGAGCGCGCCCAAGAAAGGCAACATCTTCCTGGGCGTGGAAGCCACAGTGGAGTCGCTGGGCGACAAGCAGTTTTTGGCCTCGCCGACCCACGCCAAGGTGATCGACTCGCAGAGCCTGACCTACAACTCGCTCGGGTACGCCTCGACCACGAACTGTGATCCGACCTTCAAGTTCACGCAGCTTGCGAAGGGCGAAAAGGCCAAGGGTTGGCTGATCTTCGAGGTGCCGAAAGCCGCGAGCGGCCTCAAGATGAGCTATAATCCCGTGTCTTTCGGCACTCCGCAGACCGTCAAGTTCGATCTCGGACGCTGACGTTGCTGAGCTGGCGCCGCGTCGTTTCGAGCAGCCTGGCTGCGGCGCTGCTGGTCTTGACCGCCTGCCGGCGCTCGGAACGCGCTCCCCAACCCACCGCATCGACCTCGGCCGCGGCCGCGACGCTTGCCGATGCGGGACGCACGGCGGAACAATCTCACCTGCCCGCCTCCTCCTCGCCGGCTCCTGCGCCGTCAGGGAGCAACGGCTCGGCGCCGATGACCGCACAGACCGCCAGCTACCGCATCTCCGCACTCGCGACGCGCCGTTGCCCACCGCGCGCGTACGAGCGCCTCGCGCCCGGAAAGTCGCGACTCGGGATCGAGCTTGCGATCGAGGCCATCGGGCTTCGCACGATCGTCGTCGACGCCTACTACGCGCGCCTGCACGACGCCGAGGGCCACGAGTACGCTCCGACCTTCGGCGGCTGCGAGCCGGATCTGCGCCACGCTCGGCTCGAGCCTGGCAAGCGCGCCCAGGGCTGGGTGAGCTTCGAGTGGCCGGAAAAGCAGACTCCGGTCGACCTGACTTACAACCCCGATCTCGGCGACGCAGGGCGAGCCGAACCCTCGACCGTGAGGCTCCGCTGATGCGACGGCGTGCGCTCATTCTGGCCGCCGTGCTCGTCGCCTGCCTCGTCGCCTGCAAGAAGGAACAGGCTCCGCTCACGCCGCCGGCCGAAACCTCGGCGTCAGCGCATCCCGCTCGCGACCCGCGTTTCGAGCTCTCACCTCCGGTGCCGATGGCGCCCACCGTCAGCCTCGGCGAAACACCGAGCGCCCCCGCGGCACTGCCCGGGGTCGGCGACACGGCCAGCGCCGCCGACTACCAGATCACGCTCAAGACCGTGCGCGAGTGCAAGATCGAGTCCTATCTCCAGCCCAGGGCCGAAAACGTCACTCTCGGCGTCGAGCTGGCGATCGAAGGCACGCGCGAGCGCGACGTTCCGGTCAGCCCCTTTCACGCCAAGCTCGAGGACGCGGACGGCAAGACCTACGCGGCGACGCTCGCCGGCTGCCGGCCGATCTTGCCGTCGGTGCGCGTGGCCAAGGGCGAAAGGGTGGAAGGCTGGGTGAGCTTCGAGCTGCCGAAGAGCGCGCGGGATCCGAAGCTCAGCTACGAGCCCACGATCATCGGATCGCCGCCGCAGCCGCTGCGCTTTTCGCTGGGGCGCTGAGCGCGCTCAGCGCACGCGCACGGTGACCGTCCCCCGCACGGGGTCGAAAGTGGGGTTTTGCACGTCGAGAAAGAACAGCACCTGCTGGCCGGCCGCGATCGTGCGCGATCGGCCCTCGGGCTGCTGCACCAGATGCGATCCCGAAGCCGCGCCGAGCACGACGCCGCTGCTCGGGAGAGGATCGTCGGGACACATCGAAACCCCGTCCGGCCCGACCGGCGGTCCCGCAGCGACGACCAGCGCGGCGGTCTGCGCGGGAGCGAGGACCTCGACTTCCCGGAACGTGGCGTCCGCGCTCAGCGTCTTCCTCAGGCAATAGGCCCCTTCCGCCCCCGGTTCGAGCTCCCAGTCTTGCGCGATCAGATCCGTCCAGGGATCGCACTGTGAAATCGGAGGCAGCGACGCGGGCTGGCCGTGTTCCGGAAGGATTCCGGGATCGAAGCTCTGGACTTCGTCCGTCACGATGGCTTCGGACCACCACTCTACGTCGAGCGTGGAGCGCGCGGTCACGGGCTGCACCGAGGTGTTGTAGCCGCGAACGCGCAGCACGAGCTGCTCCCCGGCGTCGACCGGAAGGCCTTGGCCCTCGCTCAGGATCGCTTTGCGCGTGCCCGGCCCCGAGCTCATCACGACGCGACGATTCTCGAGCGCATCCGGACACAGAAAGGTTCCGTCAGGCCCCACGGGCTCGCCCACGCTGAGCTCCGCCGAGAGCACGTTGAGATTGTTGGTACTGCGGAGCGCGTGCAGGGCGTGGCGCTCGGCGACCGTGGTTCGGAAGCACATGTCCACTTCGTACCCCGGCGAAATCTCCCATTCGATCTCCGAAAGCTGTAACCATAGTCTGTCACCCGACTCTTCACAGTCGGAGCCCGACGAGCCACCCGAGCCGTTGTTGCCCAGGATCGGATCGTCGTTTTTTCCGAGCGACACGTCGCTCGCGCAACCCGCGATCGAGCTCAAGAGCACCCCTGACCACCCCAGCATCCACAGCGCGGTTTTCACGATTGCATCCTCGCTTTCGCGCATCCAATGGCCGCGCTCGCTCGAGCGGATCACGGTTTTCGATCCGCGGCGAGCGCTTGCACGATCGCCCGCACGCGCGCGGCGTGCGGATTCTCCGGCTGCGTCGCCAGCACGCGTTCGGCGAGCTCGCGCGCGCGCTCGCGCTGGCCCTTTGCAATCAGCGCTTCGATGCGCAAGACCGTCGCTTCGGGTGCGAGCCGCGGCGTTCCGAAGCGCGCGGCATGAGCGTCGAGCGCCGCCAAGGCACGCTCGGCGTCGCGCGAGTCGAGCGCGCGCCGCGCCCGATCGAGGGCCTCGACCTCGGCAGCGAGCTGGCGGGCGGAAACGGGCGCGTCCGCGCGCGGCGCAGCCGCTTTCCGTGGCTGCTTTCGTTCCGGCGCGCTGGCTTCTTGGACCGGAGCCGGCGGCGTGTCGAACCGTGCCGTCGCGGCGCTCACGACGCGGGGTTTGGCCGGGCTCGGTGCTGCCGCCGCCGGTACGCTGCGCCGCGCCGCCGGAGGCTCGAGCTTTTCGCCGATCAGCTGCACGCTGGTGGTGGTCGCGAAACCGG
>Ga0111539_10006755_pt1 | contig 14763 bp, 13 predicted proteins | sample RhiMethybrSRZTD1_FD_79667 | JGI IMG/M metagenome (GOLD analysis project Ga0111539, IMG submission 79667) | Populus rhizosphere microbial communities from Tennessee, USA - Rhizosphere MetaG P. TD hybrid SRZTD1 (version 2) (version 2) | ecosystem: Host-associated > Plants > Roots > Rhizosphere >... | reverse complement strand
TGGCAAACGCGTCGAGTGCGGCGATCAAACTAGCAATCGCGCTCGCCGAGTGTCAAGGATTGTGGCCCGGCAGAGGAGCGCGTGCTAAAAAGCCGCGAACTCGAATGAACAAGCACTTTTCCCACATAGCCCTCGTCGGCAAGGTCGAAGACACTCGGGTCGCCGATTCCGTGGCGGCCCTCGCGAAGCATTTGCGATCGCGCGGGCTCACGGTATTCCTCGACCGCGAGGCGTCGATCGATGGACTTCCGGACGGGCTCGTGCGAAAGCCAGTCTCGGAACTTGGCCGCGAGGCAGACCTCATCGTTGCAATCGGCGGCGACGGCACCCTGCTCTTCGCGGCCCAGCTCGCGCTCGGTCGCGGCGTGCCGCTCGTCGGCGTCAATCGCGGCCGCCTTGGATTCCTGACGGACGTGCTGCCGGACGAGATGATCGGCGATGTCGACGCGGTGCTCGAGGGCCGCTACGAGACGGACGCGCGCGAGCTGCTCGCGGCCCGGCTTACACACGCCGATGGCCATGCTCTCGAAAGCCGCGCGCTCAATGACGTCGTCGTGCAGCGCCAGGAGTCGGGCCGCATGGTCGAGCTCGAGGTCCGCATCGACGGCAGCTTCGTCAACACCCACGGTGGCGACGGGCTCGTGATCGCGAGTTCGACGGGATCCACGGCGTACGCGCTCTCCTGCGGCGGGCCGATCATTCACCCGTCGCTCGGTGCGGTCGTCATCGCGCCGATCTCGCCGCATACGCTGTCCGACCGGCCGATCGTCTTTCCGCGCGGGAGCCGGATCGAGGTCCGGCTGGTGGAGCGCTCGGGGATGCGCGCTCAGGTCACCTGCGACAGCTTCCGGCTCGGCGACCTCGAGTCCGCATCCCGCCTCGAAATCGGGCCCGCCGCGGAGCGCATCACGCTGTTGCATCCGCCGGGTCACGACTATTTCCGGCTGCTGCGATCCAAGCTGCATTGGGGACGCAGCGGGCGCTCGGGCGACGAGGAATACTGAGCTTGCTCGCGCACCTGCAGATCCGCGACTTCGCGATCATCGATTCCGCCGAGCTCGAGCTCTCCGGGGGCCTGACAGCCCTCACCGGCGAGACTGGCGCAGGCAAGTCGATCATCGTCGACGCCGTGATGCTTGCCCTCGGCGGGCGTGCGAGTGCGGACGCGCTTCGTCACGGCGCGGAGCGCGCTGAGATCACGGCGACTTTCGACTGCGCCGCCAATCCGGCGGTGCGGCGCTGGCTCGACGAGCAGTCCATCGAGGCGGAAGACGGCGAGGTCATCTTGCGTCGCGTTGTCGGCCGCGACGGCCGCTCGCGTCAGTACGTGAACGGACAAGCCCAACCTGCGCAGAGCGTGCGCGCCCTCGGCGAGCTCCTGATCGACATCCACGGCCAGCAGGAATTCCAGTCGCTCGTCTCGCGCGACGCGCAGCGCGCGATTGTCGACTCGCACGGCGTAAACGAGAAGCTTGTCGGCGACGTCGCCGCCCTCGCTGCGGAATGGAGGCAATGCGTCGCGGAGCGCGACGCGCTCGCGGCGCTGGTGCGCGACCGCGGCGCCCGGCTCGAATTGCTGCGCTACCAGGTCGGCGAGCTCGAGGCCCTCGGCCTCGCCGTCGGAGAGGCCGAGTCGCTCCTCGAGGAGCGCGGCCGGCTCGCGAACCGCGGGCGGCTTGCGGAAGCGGCCCAGTCTTCGCTGGGACTCGTCTACGACAGCGACGGCGGCGACGCGCACGCCATTGCCGCACGCGCGGCGGGGTACCTGCGGAACGCCGCAGCGATCGACCCGCGGCTCGAGCGCGCTCTTGGGCTCGCCGAGGAGGCGCTGATCGCGCTCCGCGAGTCCGGTCGCGAGCTCGCGGCCTACCTCGGCGGGCTCGACGCCGACCCGGCGCGGCAGGAAGCGGTCGAGCGCCGTGTCGCCGCCATCGAGGATCTCGCGCGCAAGCACCGCATCGAAGCGCCCGCGCTTCCTGAAAAGCTGGAGGAGCTGCGCCGGCAGCTCGCGTCGCTCGAGCAATCGGATCTGGCGCTCGGCGGCCTCGACGAGCGCATCGCAGACCTGTTGCGACGCTACCGCGAGGCAGCCGCGGAGCTTTCCTCGGCCCGCCGCACGGCCGCGCGCAAGCTTGCGACGGCGGTTACCGCGCTCGTGCGGCAGCTTGGGATGCCAGGCGGCCGGTTCGAGGCCACCGTGGCAGCGGACGCCGCCGCGGATCCCGCGCCAGCGGGCGTGGACCGCGTCGAGTTCCTCGTGAGCGCAAACCCGGGCGAGCCGCCAAAGCCGGTCGTGAAGGTGGCCTCCGGCGGAGAGCTCTCCCGCATCAGCCTCGCGGTGCAGGTCGCCGCGGCCCGGCGCCACGCGCGCACCTGCATGATCTTCGACGAAGTTGACGCCGGTATCGGCGGCGGCGTCGCCGAGATCGTCGGTCGCAAGCTCCGCGAGCTCGGCGAGCGGGGACAGGTGCTATGCGTCACCCACCTCGCGCAGGTCGCAAGCCAGGCGCACCACCAGCACCGAGTCGTGAAGTTGACCGACGGCCGCAGCAGCCGCACCGCGGTCGCCGCGCTGGGCGCGGACGAGCGCGTCGAGGAACTGGCCAGGATGCTGGGCGGCGTCGAAATCACGCGCAAGGCGCGCGAGCACGCGCGCGAAATGCTGAAGGCGTCGGGCGAGTCCCGCTGACCCGGCCGGATCAGCTCCGCTTGCGGCGGTACTGGCAGTTCTCGCGGCGGCAGCGGCCGTAGAGGATCAGGTTGTGCTCTTCGATTGCAAAGCCGAGGCGGTGCGCGACGTCGTTCTGGCGCCGCTCGATCCCGCAGTCAACGAACTCCTCGACGCGCCCGCAGTCCATGCAGATGATGTGGTCGTGGTGCTCGCCTTCGTTCAGCTCGAAAACGGCCGTGCCGCCTTCGTCGAAGTGATGGCGCTTCACCAGCTGCGCCGCCTCGAACTGCGTGAGCACGCGGTAGACCGTGGCGAGGCCGATGTCCTCGCTCTGCTCGATCAGCGCGCGGTAGATATCCTCCGCCGAGAGGTGCCGGCCATGGTTGCCGGCGAGGATCTCGAGGATCTTGACTCGCGGCAGCGTGACCTTGAGCCCTGCCTTGCGCAGGTCGCTGGTTTCCAACCGTGGCTCCCGCCGCGCGGCGCGGCGATTCCGCTATGATGCGCGCCATTATCCTCCAGGACCCCCGCTGATGCGACCCGCTCCCAACAAGGCCGCCCGGGCCGCCGCACTCATCGCCGCGCTCGCTCTCTCCGGCTGCGTCTATCGCATGGACGTGCAGCAGGGCAACCTGGTGGATGCCGAGGACGTCGACCAGGTGGAGGTCGGCATGACGCGCAGCCAGGTCCGCTTCCTGCTCGGCACGCCGATGGTGACCGACACCTTCGACAAGGATCGCTGGGACTACGTTTACAGCCTTCGGCGCGGGCACGAGCGCAAGGTCACCAAGAGACACCTGGTCGTCTGGTTCGAGGGCGACAAGGTGGTTCGCGTCGAGGAACCGCTCCCGGTCCCGCGGCCCGCCTCAGCGACGAGCAGCTGAGCCGCCGCTCATCGTGCGTCCCTGGCGGGCGAGGCGCCGGCGGCGCGCGCGCGGGTCTTCCGGCAGCGGGCGCAGAACTTCCACGCGGTCACCCGGCGCGAGTACGCGCTCGCGCGTCACTTCGCGGCCGAATATTCCGACGCCGCAGGCCGCGGGATCGAGCGCCGGATGCCGCGCCAGGATCCCCGATCGAATGATGGCCTCGCCCGCCGTGCAGCCGGCTGGCACTTCGAGCGCGATGACCGTCTGGCAATCCGGCTCCGCGCAGGCGACCTCGATCTCGATATATTCAGCCGCCACCAAACACCTGCCGTGCGCGTCGGGCGAACGCGTCGACGAGCTGGTTGCAGATCGTCTCGAACGCAGGTCCAAGCGCGAGCGCGCCGATCATGCCGTGCGTCGCAAAGCGCACGTTGAGGTCCGCGCGCGTGCCGGCGCTCCGGATGGACGTGAAGTCCCAGCGTCCTTCCAGCTCGTCGAAGGGTCCGTCGACGAGGCTCATGGTCACGGAGCGGCCGGGATCGAGGCGGTTGCGCGTCGTGAAGCTCGCGCGCGCGATGCCGCTCGAGAGCCCAAGCGTAACCGTCATCTCGTCGCCCGCCGAGGACAGGATGCGCGCTCCCGTGCACCAGGGCAGGAATTCCGGGTAGCGCTCGACGTCGGCGACGAGGCCGTACACCTGCTCCGCGGCATAAGGCAGGAGCGCGCTGCGCCGGACCTCACGCATCAGTCGCTCGCCTCACGCGCAGATTGTCACAGGCACGCGACGCATGGACAACAACGGCGAGCCGCTAGAATGAGCCATGGCAGGCAAGGACGGGTCAGCTGGCCGCATCGCGGAAAACCGCCGGGCGCGCCACGACTATTTCATCGAGGAGCGGCTCGAGGCAGGCGTCGCGCTGCAGGGCTGGGAGGTGAAGTCGTTGCGTGCAGGGCGACTGCAGCTCGCAGAGGCGTACGTGCTCCTCAAGGACGGCGAGGCCTGGCTTTTCGGCGCCCATGTCTCGCCCCTGGTCGCCGCCTCCACGCAGACACGCGCTGACCCGACACGCACCCGCAAGCTCCTGCTGCATCGCCGCCAGATCGACTCGCTCGTCGGCTCAGTTGAGCGCAAGGGGCGGACAATCGTTCCACTCGCGATGTACTGGAAAGACGGGCGCGCCAAGCTCGAGATCGGCCTCGCGCGCGGCAAGAAGGAGCATGACAAGCGGGCCGACACGCGGGACCGTGACTGGGCCCGAGAGAGGGCGCGCGTGCTGAAGGCGCGGCGCTAGCGCGCGGCCGTCTTCAGAAGCCCGCTCCCACGGCCAGCACGTACGCGGGCGACTCGTCGGGATTCAGGACGTATGCGGTGAAGTCGAGGCGCCCGCCGTGGAACCCAAGCAGCAGCCCGCGTTGCACTTCGAACTCCGTCTCGTAGGATTTCGTCCGCTGGATGACGAGCCCCGCCCGCCACCACTCGGCAGGTGCCACAGAAAGCTCCGTCCACGTATAGAAGAAGCTGTCGTCCGCGCCGTCGGTATCGACGACGTACTCCGCCTCGCTGTAGAGCTCGAGACTGCGCCAGCTGAGCGATGCCTTGTAACCCGGGGCGATGCCTGCGGTGCTGCCGACGACGGCTCCGAGCATCGGCGTGAACTCGAGGGCGAATTCGTCGCCGGCCGACAGGTTGTAGCCGGCCCAGATCGATCCCGTGTCCCGGTCCTCGTAGTTGTACCGGGCCTCGAGATGCAGGCGCCCATGGTCGACGAAAGCGGTCGGCTGCAGGAAGTCGTCTTCGCCCTCGAGCAGGTAGAAATTTGCCGACGCGTACCAGGACGCGGGTTCCGCAGGCGCCGGCGACTCTCCGGCAGACGCACGGCCGGCCGCAAGCAGCAGAAAGGACAGGAGTCGCGCTGACACGATGTCGCGCGATGTTACACAGCCCGCGGGCAGTCGGGCTCCGGACGCGATCTGGTAGAATGTCGCTGACTTCTGGGGGCGATCGGTTTCGACGTGGGTCGCGAAACCCCAGGGGCGTGCCGAGGTGCAGGCTTCCTCGTTAATCCGCTTGCAAACCTATAGTTGCCAACGACGACAACTACGCTCTGGCGGCTTAATCCCGCCTAACCCCCGACCGGCATGTGCCTGTGCATCCGGACCCGGGGGACGCGCTCACAGGATCGCGGGACCGGCGTGCTCCGGGCTGGTCCCGCTAAAACGTTCCGGAGCTGGCCGCGTGTTTTCCCCGCCCGCCGGGTAGCACGCGGTGAGAACAATAGGCTGGGACACGCACGTAGATCCTGTGGCGTAGGGCTTGCGGACGTGGGTTCAATTCCCACCGCCTCCACCATTCAGCCGTCCCCGGCGCAGGCGCCGGGGACGCAGTGAGACGCTGGTCACATTCGGGCGACGACGATAGACGCGCGTCACGAACTGCCCACCGGCACACATCTCCCGGCGCCGCGGCGACACACCATGCATCCGACGGGGGTGACGGGTGCTCGCATCGCCGCAGGAAAAGGTGCGCCTTCTAAGCCGCTCTGCAGCGGCGGCGCTCGCGCGCGCCTCGCGCCGCTTCATTCCGCGGCTTCCTCCGGCGCGCCGGCTCGGCATCGCCGCCAGACTCTCGATCGCTTTTGGCGCCGTTACCCTGCTCGCGGTCGTCGCGAACCAGATTGCCGAGCATGGCAGCGCGCTGGTTCGCCGGATGGCCGAGGCGCAGGTGTTGCCTGCAACCCTCGACGACCGCACCGCGGAAGCACTCCCCTCGGCGCTCGACCAGTTCCAGCGCGCCGTTCTCGCCCGCGTTGACTCGCAGGCTCCGACGCGCGTGGCGGGACAGGACGAAGCTGTCGCCGCGCTCGACGCCGCGCGCGCGACCTACTTCGACGCGCTGAAACCGACGATGGACGACATCGCCTTCCTCGGCCTCGAGGCGCAGGTCGCCGCGCACGCCGATCTCGGTGCGCAGCTCGTGCGCTCGGCGGACGCGCGGCGCCGGCTCCTGACGGAGCTTGACATCGAGTTCGAGTCTCTCGACGTGCGGATCAAGTCATCCCTCGACCGCGTCTGGGCGGTGTTCGGCAAGATCGTCGGCCGGGACTACCTGGTCGAGGCGAGCCGCACGCTCGACGAGCTCGGGCGCTACATCGACGACCTCGGCGACCTGCACGGTTACGGCGCGGGCACCATACGCGCGGTCAAGATCAGGGAGAACGCGTTCGCCGCCCTCCTCAACGAGAACGAAGCGAGCATCAACCGCGTTCTCGGCGCGGACTGGCTGGCGCAGACCCGGGGCAACCTGAAGCGCGTCGTCTGGCTCCGCGACCTGCTCGTGCGCACGGACGGGCAGCGCAAGGAGACGAACGAGGCGTTTGCCCGCAGCCACGCCGATCTCGCGGCGGCCATACGCAGGTTCAACACGCGATATGAGGCGGAGCGCGCGGCCGAGTCGGCACGGGCGCGGTCGGCGAAGGTCCTGAGCGCGGTGTCCGAGCAGGAGCGGCAGCAGCGCGACCTGCTCGGCTGGCTGAGCGCGGTCGTGCTGCTGCTCTTCCTCGGCACGATCTTCAATACCGTTCGCAGCGTTGTCCTTCCGGTGCGCCGCCTCGTCCGGGCCACGGAGCGGGTCGCCCAGGGGGAGACCGGAGTCGTCGTGCCTCGCGGCGGCGTCAAGGAGCTGGACACGCTCTCCGCCTCCTTCAACCAGATGGCGGAGCGGCTCGCTGCGGCCCAGGAGGTCGCGCGCCAATACCACGGGCAGCTCGAGGCGAAAGTCGAGGAGCGCACGCGACAGCTGCAGCACCTCGCCGCGCACGACCCGCTCACGCGGCTGCCTAACCGACGTCAGTTCCTGGTGCAGCTGCACGAAACGCTCGCAGGTGCGACAGCGGACGGTGTGAGAGCTGGCGTCTTCTTCCTCGACCTCGACAATTTCAAGACTGTCAACGACAGCATGGGCCACGTCTTCGGTGACCGCGTCCTGCAGGCGGTCGCCGAGCGCTTGCGAGCCGCGGTCGCAGAATTCGGCTACTGCGCGCGGCTCGGCGGCGACGAGTTCACCGTGGTCTTCGAGCGCGATAGCGATCGACTCGCCATCGAGCTCGTCGCAGAGGAGTTGGTGCAGGGCTTCCAGGAGCCTCTCGTTGTCGACGGCCGCGAGATCCTGATGGGCCTCAGCCTCGGCGCGAGCGTATTCCCGGACCACGGCCGCGATCCGGAAAGCCTCCTGCGCGCCGCCGACGCGGCGCTGTTCCACGCCAAGGCGCAGGGCCGCAGCCGTGCGCGCCTGTTCAGCCCGGAGCTGCTCGAGGCCGCGGCCGCGCGCTTCGCGACGGAGCAGGGCCTGCGCCGCGCCGTCGATCGCGGCGAGTTCGAGCTGCACTTTCAGCCGGAGGTCGACCTCGCGAGCTGCGAGGTCGGCCTGGTCGAGGCCCTGCTCCGGTGGAAACTGCCGGACGGCAACTACGCGTCACCGCAGGACTTCCTGCCGATTGCGGAGGACTGCGGGCTGATCCGCGAGATCGGTGAGTGGGTGATCGAGTCGACCGTCGAACATGCGGCGCGCTGGCGCGCCGCTGCCTGGCCCGAAGTGCGCCTCGCGGTCAACGTGTCGGCACTCCAGCTGTTCGATAGCCGATTCGTGATGGCGCTGCGCAGGGCGCTGGACCGGCAGCGGGTTCCCGCCTCCTGCATCGAAGTCGAGCTCACCGAGAACGTGCTGCAAACCGGCCGCCAGACGACCGACGCGCTCGCGCACCTGCGCGAGCTCGGCGTCGGCGTTGCCCTCGACGACTTCGGCACGGGCTATTCGTCGCTCGTGTCGCTCCAGCAGCTGCCGCTGTCGCGCGTCAAGCTCGATCGCAGCCTCATCGCGACCATCGACCGCAGCGCGCGCTCGCAGGCGATCACGCGCGCGATCATCGCGCTCTGCCAGAGCCTCGGGCTCGAAGTCACCGCCGAGGGCGTCGAGCGCCGCGAGCAGCTCGCCTGGCTGCTCGGCTACCCGGCGATGCACGTGCAGGGCTACCTTTTGTCTCCGCCGGTCTCGGAGGCCGACCTCCTGCCTGCCATCACGGGCATGCCGGCACACATGGATGCGCTGCTGCTGGAATCGCTGCCGTCCAATGCGGTGCCCCTGGCGCGGCTGCGCACCGCGAAGCTCCGGCAGCTGCGGTAACTGCTGCTCTCAGGTCGTCCCGAGGATCATCACTTCGACCCGCTGGGTGGGCCCAAGCTTGGTTCCCGGCGAGACGCCGGTGAGCTCGACGGCAAAGCTGCGGTCGAGCGTCGAGCGCGCACCCGTCAGGATCGGCACGTACACGATCCGGAAAGTGTTGCCTTCGACGAAGTTCTCCACGCCGGTCGCGGGACCGCCGTAGTCGCGTCCCGCGCGCGCGGTCCCGTCGACGACGCGCCAGGTCACCTGCACCGCGCGCCGCACGTGACTGAAATGCCGGAGCGGTATCGCGGCGACGACCGCACGCTTGCTCACGATCATCATCGGGGAGTCGAACGACACGAGCCCGGGCTGCGCCGGCGGTGCCGGCTTCGCAGGAGGCTTTGCGACGTCAGACGCCGGTTCAGTGGACGCGGCCACCTGCCCGATCGAGGCGGACTGCCGCATCTCGTCCGTTGCTGGCACTGCCGGCGCCAATGCCTCGATCGGAGGCGTCGCGGCGGGCAGAACGGGTGGCGGAGCTGCCAGCTCGCCGCGGCCGATCAGGATTCCGATCCCGAGAGCGATCGCAAGCGCAGCAACCAGAGCGCCCCACAGCAGGGCTCGTGAACGTGGGGGTTCGGCGGGAACGATATCCGCCAGAACCCGCGTTGCGACCGTCGGCAGTGCCGCGGCCGGCGTGGAAGTCGCCACGACAGTACGCCTGTCGCCGCGAAGCGCCGCAAGGAATTCCGGCATGGTGGGCCGTGCGGCGCGCTTCAGGTCGAGGGCCGTCGACAGTGCGTCAGCACGCCCCGTGTCGAGCGATGCGATCGGGGCGGGCGCCGCAGCCGTGCGTGCCGCTACGTCGCGGCTCAGCCGCCGGTAAGGATGGAGGCCCGACAGCATCTCGTACGTCACGCAGGCGAGACTGAAGACGTCGTCGGCGGGTAGCGGATCCTCGCCGCCGAGAACCTCGGGACTTGCATACGCGCGCGTCGCAGCGGCCGACGGACGCGGTTCGTGGCCGTTGATTACGTCCGCCGCGGGCATTTCCGGCGCCACGCCGAAGTCGAGCAGACGTGGCGGTCCCGATGCCGGCAGGTAAATGTTGTCCGGCTTGACGTCGCCATGCGTGACACCGCGTGCGTGCGCGTGCGCGAGCGCACCGCCAACGGCCGCCGCGATGGCGAGCGCCTCGGCCTGCGGCATGCCGGATGGAGCGACTCGCCTCAGGCGCGGTCCGAGGGTCTCGCCGGACAGAAGCTCCATGACGATGAACCAGGTGCCACCATCGCAATCGAGGTCGTGGAAGCGGACGACGTTCGGGTGCGCGACGGCGTGCGTCTGCCTGAATTCACGCTGCAGCCGCGCGACGCACTGCGGCCGGTCGCGCAGTTCAGGGCGCAGAAGCTTGACGGCCACGCGCCTCCCCTCCGGTGAACCGGCATCGCGGCGCAGGTCGACGGCGCGAAAGACCGTCGCCATGCCGCCGGTGCCGAGCGGCGCCTCGAGCACGTAGCGTTCGCGAAGCACGATGCCGGTGGCGGCCGAAAGCGAGTCGCCTGTCGCGGCAGGCACCCGAGTAGCGCGCGGTGCCGGCGGCTCGGCCAGCATCGGAAGCGACGGCGCGAGCTCGGCCGTCATCTCTTCGGCAAGGTCTTCGGTCGGGTCGGTGACGTCTATCGGCGGCGCGTCGATCTTCAGCAGCGTGCCGTGGAACTTCGGTAGCGCGTCGTAGCTGGATACGCTCATGTCGTCTCGTAAGCGCGCGCTGGCCGGAAAGACAGCATGCGCTTTGCACAAGTCTGTCGAAACGCGGCGCGATTTCAAGATCGACGCAACACGAATTCGCATTATGGTAAGCGCGACGTTTCTTCGGCGTCCTTAGGCGGCTCCTCCGCCGGCAGACGGCGCTCATCACGCCTGAGAAGCCGGTCATAGGCGTCGCCGAAAAGAATTTCGAATCCGATCGCAGCGCCGACGCAGCCACTGCATCGATCGCTCGGGAGCGGCCCGTCGGCCCAGAAGAGTTGCGCTCCGAACTCCAGGAAGAGCCAGTCGCGCCAAGCCGAGCGCCGGTGCGTGACCGCGACGCCATAAAGGTCCGGTTGCGAGCCGTCGGTCTCGCCGCGCACGTAGGCCTCGTAGCGCATGGCCCGCCGGTGGTCAATCGCCTGGTAGAGCGCCGGCCGGATCCGCCAGCGCACGCCGTCCGTCTCTTCGGACATGCGCACGGAGTTGCTGAGGCGCAGCAGGTATTGCTCGTTCAGGACCTTGTCGAAGTCGACCGCCTGCGTGACACCAAAGCCTTCGTCGTTCTCGACGAAGGCGGTGGTCCGAAGCGTCGTGAGGACGCCGGACCGGCCATAGATATAGCGGCGGTATCGGGCGTTGGCGTACGGGTTGAGCGGCGATTCGAGCTTGATGCCTGCGCCGAGGTCGAAGCGGCTGTCCCGGCTCTGGTGTGCCCGGTAACCGACGCCGGCGAACCATTCGGCGGGCTCGTCGTCGGTGAATTGGCCCACGGCCGGGTTGAAGATGCCGATCTCGTCGGCCACGTACTCGTCGCGGGACGCGCGGCCGATCGTCGCGTTGAAGCGCTCGTTGATCTGCGGCAGGCTGACGCTTGCGCGGAAGCGCGTGTCCACCTCGAGCTCGTCCTGCTGGTCCCAGCCCAGGGTGACGCTCGCGCGGCCGTTGGTGTCGTCCTCGTACTCGGAGTACTGGTTCTCGCGCCCGAAGATCCGGTCGACAAAGCGTGCAGTGCTGCACACGCCGCGCTGGAGACCCGCGCGCACCGTGTCGATCTTCTCAGCATCCGCAGGCTGCTCGCCGGCGCAGCCGTCGGGGGAATCGCGCTCGGCGCGCACCTCCTCCTGGGCGGGCTCCTCGGCCCGCGCCCACAGGGGCAGCACGCTCAGCACCAGAAGTACCGGGAGCAGCGACCTCGCTGCGGCCGCCATCGTCAGGCCGGGCGCCGCCGCCCGCTCGCCTCGAAGTAGTGGCGCCGGCACAGCGACACGTAGCGTTCATTGCCGCCGATCTCGACTTGGTTACCCTCGCGCTCGGCGAGGCCGTCTGCGCCGACGCGCACGACCATGGTCGCCTTGCGGCCGCAATGGCAGATGGTCTTGAGCTCGGAAATCTCGTCCGCGAGTGCGAGGAGCCGTGCGCTCCCCTCGAACAGCTCGCCGCGGAAGTCGGTGCGGAGGCCGTAACAGAGGACCGGTATCGACAGCTGGTCCACCACCATGGCGAGATCATCTACTTGTTCGCGCTTCAGGAACTGCGCTTCGTCCAGTAGGACACAGCTGACCGGCTGTCGTCTGTGCTCCGATTCAATCTCCCGGTACAGGTCCGTGCCGGGCCTGAACTGCAATGCATCGCTCGACAGGCCGATCCGGGAATGCACCTTGCCGCCCCCGCGCTGGTCCAGCTCCGCCGTGTAGACCAGCGTGCGCATGCCGCGCTCGCGATAGTTGTGGCTCGACTGCAGGAGCGCGGTCGATTTCCCCGCGTTCATGGTCGAGTAATAGAGGTACAGCTTTGCCAAGCGGGTCAGTAGAGCAGCTTGATCTCGCGCAGCCGTTCGCGCAGGTAGTCGTCGGCGAGGATCGGCTCGGGGTAGAGGTTGGGGCGTTCCGGCGACACGCAGCCCGGCAGCGTCGCGATCGGGAAGTCCGAGTTGAAGTGCAGGAAGAACGGCATGGAGTAGCGCGGGCGGCGCGCGCGCTCGCCGATCGGGTTGACGACCCGGTGCGTCGTCGACGGCAGCACGTGGTTCGTGAGCCGCTGCAACATGTCGCCGACGTTGCATACGAGGGTGCCCGGCGGAGGGTTGACCGGGAGCCAGCGGCCGCCGCGGTCGAGGAGCTCGAGGCCGCCTTCCTCGGCGCCGAGCAGCAGCGTGATTACGTTGATGTCCTCGTGCGCGCCCGCCCGCACGCCGGTCGCGCCCTTGGGGAGCGGCGGGTAGTGAATCACGCGCAGCACGCTGTTGCCCTCGCCCACCTTGTCGTCGAACCAGTGCCGTTCGAGCTTCAGGTAGGTCGCGATTGCCTCGAGGAGCTTGCGCCCCATGCTGTCGAAGGCATCCCACAGCTCGAGCACCGTCCGGCGGAAGCCGGGATCGCCCTCGATCCAGATGTTGTCGGGCATCGAGCTGCGGTAGCGGTGCCCGGGCGGCAGCTCGCGCCCGGTCTGCCAGAATTCCTTGAGGTCGTGATGCGTCGCGCCCTTGGCCGTCTCCACGCCGAAGGGCGTGTATCCGCGCGCGCCGCCGATGCCGGGCACGTGGTAGCGGCGCTTGGCTGCGTCGTCCTGAGCGAAGAAGCGCTTGAAGCGGCCGAGGCAATCCTCGATCAGCCTTTGCGGCAGCTCGTGATCGGAGACGACGCCGAATCCGTAGCGCTCGAAGCTGCCCGCGAAATGTTCCACGAACGCTTCTGGATCCTGCGTCGCGAGCCGGTAGCTGACGGGCACGATGGCGTCGGGCATGCGCATTCATTATGGCCCATGATGGCAACGGTGATCGACCCGCGGTCCTGGTACATCGTGGTCAACCCGGCGAGCGGCGCGGGTCGTGCGGCGCGCTTCGCGCCGCTGCTCGCCGCGGCGCTCCGGCGCGCGAGCGTGCCCTTCGATTGCGTCGAGAGCGCGGCTCCGGCTGACGCCCGCGGACTCTTCGCACGCGCGGCGGCAGGCGGCCGGCGCCGACTGCTCTCCCTCGGGGGCGACGGCACTTTCAACGACCTCGTCAACGGCCTTTTCGATTCTGGCGTCCCGCCGCGCGACTGCCTCGTCGCGGCTGCGGCCGGCGGCACCGGCAATGACTGGTCGCGCGCTATGGAAATCCCGGACGAAGCGGAGTGCCTCGCGGGCTTTATGGCGCGCGGCGCCTCGCGCGCGGCCGATGTCGGCGTCGCCGTCGGCGCGGACGGCCGGCCAACCGCGTTTCACAATGTCGCGGGGGCCGGCATCGACGCCGAGGTCATACGGCGCACGCCGCGCCTCGGGCCGCGCGCAGTCGCCTACCTGGCCGGGCTCCTCGCGACGCTCGTCCGCTACCGCCCCCTGGAGTTCGAGATCACGGTCGATGGGAGGACGGTCCGCGGCCGCTTCCTGATGGTGCTCGCCTCGATCGGGCCGCGCTGCGGCGGCGGCATGCAGCTGACGCCCGGCGCAGTTGCGGACGACGGTTGGCTCGATTTGCTCACTGTCGATCCTCTGTCGCCGGGTGGCGCGCTCGCTCGCCTGCCTAAGCTCTTCGACGGCCGGCTCGCGGGCGATCCGGCCTTTCGCGTGCTGCGCTGCCGCGAGGCGACGATCCGCTGCGGGTCGCCTTGCAGCGTGGAGCTCGACGGGGAGCTGTCTGGCGCGACGCCGGTCTCGGTCGCGATTCGTGCCGGGGCGATCTCCGCGCTCGACTGCCGCGCCTAGCGGAACGAAGCGAGGATCTTGTCGAGCTTCAGGGCCCCGGGACAGAGCCGCTCGTAGGGAACGGCGTTGAGCGCCTGCTCCGACGTGCCGTGCTGCCCGTGGAAGTCGCGCCGGGACGTATCCACGTAAATGAGGCCGGTCACGTACTCGTTCCGCATTGCGCGTTCCTGGACATACGCGGCGGCATGCGCGCGATCTGTCGGGTCGTAATCGGGATCGAGCTTGCGCAGTACCACGTTGCTGCCGTCGTGCATCGGCACCGAGACGGCCTCGCCGGGCGCGTACTGCACGCGGATCTCCTGCTTCGGCGCGATGTAGTCCGCGGCAATCGGAGTCTCGCTGTGCTCGCGCACGTAGGCGTAGCTCTTGGTCGACCCCTCGTGGTCATTGAACGTCACGCAGGGCGAGAGCACGTCGATGATCGCGAAGCCCTGGTGCGCGAGTCCGGCCTGGATCAGCGGGACGAGCTGATCCTTGTCGCCGGAGAAGCTGCGCGCGACGAATGACGCGCCGAGCGACAGCGCGAACAGCACCGGATCGACCGGCTGCTGCTCGTTCGCCTCGCCTTTCTTGGACTTCGAGCCGACGTCGGCGGACGCCGAAAACTGGCCCTTGGTGAGCCCGTA
>Ga0111539_10006752_pt1 | contig 14766 bp, 10 predicted proteins | sample RhiMethybrSRZTD1_FD_79667 | JGI IMG/M metagenome (GOLD analysis project Ga0111539, IMG submission 79667) | Populus rhizosphere microbial communities from Tennessee, USA - Rhizosphere MetaG P. TD hybrid SRZTD1 (version 2) (version 2) | ecosystem: Host-associated > Plants > Roots > Rhizosphere >... | reverse complement strand
TCGAGCGACGCCCCGGCGCCGCCGGAGTCGCCAGGCGTCCGTCGCGCCAGGCCGAAGTCCAGAATCTTGATCCGGCCGTCGCTCGTGACGAACAGGTTCTCCGGCTTGAGATCACGGTGCACGATCCCCTTCGCGTGCGCGACCGCGCAGCCTTGCGCGATCTGCGTCGCCAGCTCGACCGCCGCCGGGACGCCAAGCGCGCCGCGGGCGAGCGCCTGCCGGAGCGTTTGTCCGGCGAGCAGCTCCGAGACGACAAACGGCGAGCCTTTATAGAGGCCGACGTCGTACACGACGAGGATGTTGGGATGATTCAGCGCACCAGCCGCCCGCGCCTCGGCCAGCAGCCGCCGCTGGCGATCGGGATCGTCATCCGCGGCTCGAACGACTTTGATCGCGACGTCACGTTGCAACCGGGGATCGCGCGCGCGATACACCTCGCCCATGCCGCCGCGGCCGATGAATTCGACGATGGTGTAGGGACCGAGACGGTCACCCGGGCCGACGTAGGCAATCGCTTCGACCGCCTCCGCGAGGGCCGTCTCGAACGCGCTGTCGCCGCCGGTCGCCTGCGCGACGAGCGACTCGACTTCGCGGCGAAGATCCGCGTCGGCGGCGCAGGCCTCCGCGAGGAACGCCGCCCGCGCGCCGGACGGCCGCGCCAGTGCGGCGTGATAGAGATCTTCGACTCTCTTCAGACGGTCGGTCATACCGCCTTCACTTTTTCAACGCGCGTTTCAGCCAGCTCTTCGCAAAGCTCCAGTCACGGCCTACCGTGTCAGTCGAGATCTTCAGGACGGCGGCCGTCTCCTGCACGGTCAGCCCGCCGAACACTCTGAGCTCCACGACCCGCGCTTTTCGAGGGTCTTCTTTGCCCAGCGCTTCGAGCGCCGCATCCAGCGCGATGAGCTCCAGGCCCTGATCGGCGTCACCGGCGGGCACGTCGACGAGGGTCACGCGAACCGCGTTCCCGCCGCGCTTCCCGGCGGCCTTCGTGCGGGCGGCGTCGACCAGCACCTGGCGCATGATCCGGGAGGCGATCCCAAAGAAGTGGAGCCGGTCGCGCCACTCTACTCGATTCGCATCCACCAATCGCAGGTACGCCTCGTGCGCGAGGGCCGTGGTTTGAAGTGTGTGCCCCGGCCGCTCCCGGCGCAGATGGCGTCGGGCCAGTCGCCGCAGCTCGTCGTACACGAGGGGCATGAGCTCCGCCAGAGCCCGGTCGTCACCCTGACGCCAGGCGAGGAGCCGCTCCGTGATGCCGGTCGGGGGCATGAACCGAGGGGCTCATTCTAACGTGCGGTTTTTTCGGTCGGTTTGCCGCATCTCCTGGGTATGGCGGGCGCGATATCTGTGGCCCGGGCCCCAAGGGAGGGGTCTCATGCACGCACACGATCGTCTCAAACGGGTGGCCAACGCGTCGGCACTGGCCATCGTACTGGGCCTCGGCATCATCGCCTGAACGGGCAGTTCGACATGGCGCTGGAGCGTTTCTGAGGCAGCGTTACTAGTGCCGGGTGCCGAGTGTCAGCGTTTTTCAATCGCGCTCGGGGACCCCACCCCCGCTCGCGCGCGCTCACGGCTCGCTACGCTCGCCTTCGCGCGGTCATCGCTTGATCCCTTCCAGCACCCAAATACTCCCCGACGACTCGACGAGCGGGACGACGATGCGCGTCGCGCTCACGCCCAGCTCCGAACCGCCGGTGCCCGCGATCGTCCGGCCGGGGTTGTCGTACTGCGTGACGCGGAATTCCTTGCCGGGCGACGCGCCTTTGGCGGGATCGAACTCGATGCCCCACACGTCGAAGAAGGCCGTGTCGCGATTCGAGATGAAGTAAATCGTCTTGCCGTCCGGTGCCCAGCGCGCTTTGTCGGCCCAGAGCGTGGGGTCGGTCAGCGGAATCCACTTCCCTCCTTCCGCCGGAACGACACCGAGCACCGAGACGCCCGCCTGCTTCAGACTTTGTGCGTTGAACAGCACCCAGCGGCCATCCGGAGAGTAGCGGCCCTGCCAGAAGGCGTAGTCGGGATCGACGACGAGGGGCCGGAACTCGGCCGGGTTCACGTTGCTGACGGGCGACGCGCACAGCGACGGCGTCTTGGCGGGCGTCAGGCAAAAGTGAATCAGCCGATCGCCGTCAGGCGACCAGTCGAGCGGGTTGGTCGGGCCGGCCGGCAGCAGGCGCTCTCCTTCCTTGCCGATCGTCAGCCAGATAATCCGGCGGCCTTCCAGTCCCTCGCGGGTGATTCTGACCGCGACGCGGGTGCCGTCGCGCGACACGCGCGGGCTGAAGAAGGTCAGCGACTCGCCGAGCAGGAGCGGCTGACCGGACTCGAGCGTCGTGGACCACAGTTCCATGCCGGGCTTTCCGGGCCGATTCAGGAGGTACGCGAGCGTCATGCCGTTGGCCGACAGATCGAATCCGGAGGCCGTGGCGTTCGCCGGCGTGATTGCCGCAGCGTCTCCGGCGGTGCGGCGCGTCCGCGCGTCGAACGGCAACGACCAGAGTCGCGTCGTCTCGGTCTTCGTGACGAACGCCAGCTTGTCGCCGCCGTGCGAGATCGACAGCTCCGTGTCGATGCCCGCGCCTGTCGTCAGCCGTGTCGGACCGCCTGTCCACCGGAGGGTGGCCGGATCGACGTCGATCCGCCACAGGTTTCTCACGCCGCGCGCCGCGCCCTCGATGTAGATGGCGTCGCCCGCCGGCGCCCACCTTCCGGTCACGATCCCGATGGCTTGCGTTTTCAGCTCCCCCTGGACCTCTTCGCTCATGGTCGAGAGCACCGCGGGACCGCCGGCGATCGGCTGCGTCCAGAAGCCGCCCTGCTGGCCCTTCGCCCCGGGGAACGAAATCCGCTGCCCGTCGGGGTGCCACATGATCCTGCCGACGTTGCTGAACTGCGCCAGCTCAGTTTCCAGCGCCCTCTTTGGCGCCGCCCCGTTGGGGTCGAGGAAGTACACGTGCGGCACGACCAGCGAGGCGCTCTGCAGCGACGGCCGCACGACGACGAGGATCTTTGATCCGTCGGACGACCACTCGGGCCAATAGCCCAGCGACGACAGCTTCCGCTCGTTGCCGCCGAGCGCCGGGACGATGAAGATCCCGCCGCCATCGCGTTCGGATCGGAATGCGATGGTGTTGCCGTCCGGCGACCACACCGGCTGCCAGTCGTGCGCCGGGTTGCTCGTCACACGGACCGCCCGGCCGCCACCGACCGGCTGCACCCAGATGTCGAAGTTGCCCGACTGGTTCGAGCTGTAGGCGATGAACCGGCCGTCGGGCGACCACGCCGGCTGTGCCTGCAGCCCGTCGTCGAAGGTCACCCGCGATAACGCGCTCTGCTTCGACGCCGGCGCAGCTGGCTGCGATCGCGGCCACAGGATGTACGCGGCGGTGGCAAAGGCGATCAGACCCGCGCTCACCGCGGCAGCAACGAACGCGCGTTTTTTCTTTGGCGGCGCCGCGACCGGCTGTGCGCCCGTCGCGACGCGGGCTGATGCGCTTGTCGATCCCGAGTGGGTATCGCGCTTCAGACGCGCCAGATCGGCGCGCATCTCGCGGATGCTCTGGTAGCGCAACTCGCGATCTTTCTCTATCGCTTTGTCGACGATGTGCCCCAGCTCCGCCGGCGCCGCGGGATTGAGCTGTGCCGCCGGTTCCGGAGCTCTGTTCAGAATCGCGTCGAAGACGACGCCGGTGGTCGCGCCCTGAAACGGCAGGCGTCCGGTCGCCATCTCGTAGACGACGACGCCGAAGGAGAAGATGTCGGTGCGGGCATCCAACTCCTGGCCGCGGACTTGTTCCGGCGACATGTACGCGACCGTGCCCATCGTCTGTCCGGGCGTCGTCACGAGCGCTTTCGGCACGGCGTCGGACGGCACGGCGATGCCGGTGGCCGTCTCTGCGGCGTTCTCGCCCTCGGCGACGAGTTTCGCCAGGCCGAAATCAAGGACTTTGGCCTGCCCCGCGTCGGTGACGAAGATGTTGGCCGACTTGATGTCGCGGTGGACGATGCCCTTCGCGTGCGCGGCGCCCAGCGCTTCGGCGACCTGCATCGACAGGTCGAGCACCGCGTCGAGGTCGAGCCGTTTCGCCGCGATGCGCTCTCGCAGCGTCTTCCCCTCGAGCAGCTCCATCACGATGAAGGTCTGCCCGTCGTGCTCTTCGATGTCGTGGATGGTGCAGATGTGCGGATGGTTCAGCGCCGACGCCGCGCGCGCCTCGCGGCGGAACCGGTCGAGCGCCTGGGCATCGCTGGCGAGGCCTTCGGGCAGAAACTTCAGCGCGACGAACCGGCCGAGGCGGGTGTCTTCAGCCTTGTAGACGACACCCATCCCGCCTTGGCCGAGCTCCGCGACGACGCGGTAGCGGGAGATGGTGCGGCCGAGCATTGGGGGCGGGGAGAGGATAGCGGAAGTTAGAAGTTCGAAGCCAGAAGTTAGAAGTTCGAACGTCGTCGCGCGGAACTCGTAGCGCGGGTCGAAACCGTTCCTCGTCCGGGCGGGGTTCAGACTGACGCCCTTCGCGCCGCTCCTATTCGGCCTGGACGTGGCTGCGCCGCCACAGGCCTACGGAGCCGGCGCTCGAACCCCTGCGCTCCCTCCGGTCCGGTTTCGCTCTGACGCGCATCGCGCGACTCCGAGTCGGCCCTCCTCCGTCACCGCCAGCGCCTCTCGCGTTGTCGTAGCGCGGCTCGGTTTCGTAGCGCGGCTCGGTTTGGTAGCTTGGCTCGGTTTCGTAGCGCGGCTCGGGCTGTGAGCCGCGTCGCCAACTTGACGCTCGAGCCAATGACGCATTGAATTGAGCCCAGATGGACGCGAGCTGATGGTCAGTGCGCAGCGTTCGGGCCGGGCTCGCTTCGTGATCGGCTACGGCGCGATCGCCTGCGCCCTGCCCTACCTGGCGCTCAAGCTCGTCTGGCTCGCTGGCGGACAACTCGGCGTCGCCGACGCGGCGATGATGCGCGACCCCACGACGGTGGCGCTGAACGTGCTCACCGCGTTCATGGATCTGGTCGGGATCGCGATCGCGCTCGCGTTCACTCATCAGTGGGGCCTGCGAATCCCCGCGTGGCTCGTGCTTCCTCCCATGTGGGTCGCGACCGGCCTGCTCTCCAAGTTCGTCGTCGCTATGCCCGTGCTGGTGATCCTGCAGGCGTTCGCAAGTGAGCCGGCGCGTGCGGCTGTGACTGGACCTGTGCAACCCTGGGTCTACCTCGTCGTCTATGCCGGGTTCACCGGCCTGGGGATCGGGCTCGTGCTCGCCTTCGTGCTGTACGCGCGGGCACGGTGGCGCACGGTCTTCAGCGCTGAGATGCGATCCGTTCGGCCCGGTGCCACGCACGCCGTCGAGGTGCCTGTGGCCAGCGCGGCTGCGCTCATGGCGGCAGCCGTCGGTGCGTTGCACCTGGCCTGGGCGTTTGGCGCGACGATCGGCATCGGCGCCGACCTCGCCGCACGCCGCACACTCTCGTCGTCGGTGTTGAACATCATCGACGCAGCCATCTCGTTCGGCGGGGCGGCGGGCATTCTCATCATGGTGCACGGTTTCGCCCGCCGGATTCCGTTCTGGGCAGCGGTGACCGCGACGTGGGTCGGCAGCGGTTCGCTCTTCGCGTGGGGCTTGTGGCTCCTGATCAATGTGCTGGGCGACTCCGCCCTGGTACGCGATCGCCCGCCAGAATTGGCGCTGTTCAACCTGGTCTGCCTGCTCCGCCTGGTCGCCGGGCTGGTGATGGGACTCGTGTGTCTCTTCGTGATCGTGGACCGGAACGATGAGGACCGCGCGCGGGTTGCGTAGCGCGGCTCGGGTTTCGAGCCGCGAAGACGCCAGTCCCCCAAAACCGTCGTTGTCGCGTACAGTCGTGTGCGCTTGTCCGTGCGCCAGACTCTGGGACCGTATCGCCTCCTCGCCGAGCTTGGGCGCGGCGCCATGGGTGAGGTGTATCGGGCCCACGATCCGCGCCTCGACCGCGAAGTCGCGGTGAAGCTGCTCCCGGAGGAGTTCCAGACCGATCCGGACCGCCTCAGGAGATTCGATCAGGAGGCGCGGGCGGCAGCTGCGCTCAACCATCCGAACATCCTCTCGGTCTACGACATCGGCACCGCCGAAGGTGTGCCGTATTTCGTCTGCGAGCTGCTGTCCGGCGAGACGCTCCGTGCCCGTCTGGATCGAGGCGCGCTGTCTGTCCATCAGGTCGCCGGCTACGGCGCGCAAATCGCGCGCGGCCTTGCCGCCGCCCACGAGCGCGGCATCCTCCATCGCGACGTGAAGCCCGAGAATCTCTTCATCACGACGGACGGCCAGGTGAAGATTCTCGACTTCGGTCTGGCCAAGGCGAGCCGGCCCGCCGATGAGCCGGACGACCAGGAGACGGTCACGCGTGCGCTGGACACCAGTCCGGGCCTGATTCTCGGCACGGTGCCGTACATGTCGCCCGAGCAGGTCCGCGGCGCCGCGATGGATGCCCGGTCCGACATCTTCTCGCTGGGCGCGGTCCTGTTCGAGATGCTCACCGGCCGGCGGGCGTTCCCGGCCCCGAGCCCGGCCGAGACGATGAGCGCGATTCTGACGCGCGATCCGTTCACCGACGGGGAGGCGTCAGCCGCTCCCGCGGGGCCGCCGGCGCTGACCCAGATCGTCAAGCACTGCCTCGAGAAAGACCCGCGTCAGCGATTCCAATCCGCGCGCGACATTGCATTCGGCCTCGAAGTGCTCTCCGACACGGACCCGGGTCATCAGCCCGCGACCGTCGCCGCGCGGTCGGGCCGCCGTCGAGTGTGGCTGTTCGCCGCCGCGGCCGCGGTCATCGTCGCCGCCATCACGTTCGGGCTTTGGCGTCTGCGCACGCCGCCAGTCACTCAATCGGCGGCAAGCGGCAGCATCACGACCCTTGCGGTGCTGCCGCTCGCCAACCTCAGCGGCAACGCCGACGATGATTACTTCACGGACGGGATGACCGACTCGCTCATCACCGATCTCGCGCGCGTGCAGAATCTCGCCGTGATCGCGCGGGCCGCCGTGTTTCGGTACAAGGATCAGGCGCGCGATCCGCAGAGCGCGGGACGGGAGCTGGGCGCCAGGCATGTGCTCGAAGGCAGCGTGCAGCGCGCCGGCGACAAAGTGCGCGTCAACATCCGGCTGGTGGACGTCACGACGGGATACAACGTCTGGGCCGAACCGTTCGAGGAAAGCGTCAAGGACGTGTTCGTGATTCAGAACAAGGTGTCACGCCGCGTCGTCGATGCGTTGCAGCTGAAGCTTTCGCCCGTCGACGCCCGCCGCGGCGATGCTCGTCCGACAAGGAACGAGCAGGCCTACGACGCTTATCTACAGGGACTGTACTTCGCCCACCAGACCGTAGGCCGCGAGCGCGCCATCACGTTTTTCGAAGAGGCAGTGAAGGCCGATCCGCAGTTCGCCCTCGCGCATGCTGCGCTCGGCAGCCAGTACACGCAGCGTTTCTTCTACCTCGACGCCGATCCGAAGGTGGAGAAACAGGCGTTTGTGGCGATCGAGAAGGCGCTCGCGCTGGACCCCGATCTCGCCGAGGGCTACCTCGCCCGCGCACAGCTCGCGTGGAGCCTGCCGAACGGCTTTCCTCACGAACAGGCCATCCGGGATCTCCGGCGCGCGCTCGCGATCAAGCCGAGCCTCGTCGACGCCCACGTCGAGCTCGGCAAGGTGTACATGCACATCGGCTTGCTGGACAGGGCGATCGAGGCGAACGGCCAGGCGCTGCGGCTCGATCCCGGCAACCTGGCCGCGCTCGGCCGTCTCGTCACGTCGCATGTCTATCAGAGAGAGTGCCAGGCGGCCCGCGATCTGATCACCAGGAACGATCTCGGCCGAGCTCGCGTCCTGGTGCTGCTCTGTGTGGGCGAGCCGGACAAAGCTCTGGCAGAAGTCTCCTCGATCAAGGGCGGTGACGTGAATCTGACGAGCCTTCACGCGCTTGTCCTGGCCCATCACGGCGACGCCAAGGCCGCGCGGGCAAAAATCGCGCAGGTGCAGGTCGCCGCCAGCAACATCGAGGAGCTCTCACATCTGCATCACACGCAGTACTACATCGGGGCGACCTACGCGATGCTCGGCGATGCGCGCGAAGCCCTACCCTGGCTCAAGAAAGCGACGCACGAAGGCCTGCCCTGCTATCCGCTGTTCGAACGCGACTCCAGCCTGGACAAGATACGAAAGGATCCGGAGTTCATCGCGTTCATCCAGGAGCTCAAAGCGCAGTGGGAGCGTTTTCGGACGATGTAGTGCGGGCGAACGTCCTGTGCTAGCAGCGGGCCTACCCGTACGTCGTGCGCTGGCTGTCATTGCCGGCCCGAGATATCTCTCATGGCGAAGCTCTGGCGTATGACCGGACCTGTCAACCGCCTGCGGTGCAATGGAAACCTCGAGGAGGTTCGCTGGTTCATGCAGATCACCTGCTCGACCGCGACGCGCCAGCCCGGTCCGTGCGGGCGCTCGAGGCTCCCCGCGACGCGGACCAGAGGGCATAGGCGATGCGTTCCCGTCGAGGCCTGTGGTTTGTCGTTGCCGCAGGCGTGGTGGCCTTGCTGTGGTGGCTGATTTGGACCGAGCGCTTTCCATTCAAACCGTACGCCGCGTGGTGATGGGCGCGCACCGCGACGCGCGCCGCGCGACTCAGGCACTCGCGACACGGTCGAACAGGAACGGCAAGACCGGCTGGCCATCGCTGTCGGTGAGGCGCCACGCTCCGCCTGACACGTAGTGCTCGCGCGCCTGGTCGAGCTCCTCGAACGTCCATTCGACCAGGTGGGCTGGACCGAGCACGCGCACGTAGCGCCCGAATCCCAAAATCCAGCTCCGAAGCGCGTAATCGTCGCAGACGTCGAGCGTCATCATGACGGACCCATCAGACCGATCCTTCAACTGCTGGGATCGATGCCAAGTCCGCTCCCTGATTCGCGACGCGATCTGCGGGTGAAAGCGAAGCTGCACTTTCGTCGTCGGTCCACGATGCACACCGAGCGAGTGCTGGAATGGATCGGATTCAAGCTCTGCGACCGGACTGAATGTCTCCTTGTGAGGATTCAGTCTCCTGATGCGTTCGACCGCGAAGGTTCGTATTTCCGAGTACGCAGGCACGAAGGCCATGAGGTACAGGCCGCCCTGCACGTATACAAGGCGATACGGGTGGAGGACGTAGTCCTTGTCACGTCGGCTCGACTCCGAGTGATAGCGCATCGCCACGACCTGACGCGCGAGAATCGCCTCTAGCAGCCGGGACGTAATCCTGTAAGTCTCGGTGCCCGCGCGCTTCACGTTGCTACCCTTGGCCTTGATGGCACGGGGCAGCTGGTCGAGGAACTTCTTCATCTGCGGCGTGAGCGCGGCTTCGAACTTGTTCAGCGCGCTCTCGAGATCCGCCAGGAGATGTGTGCCGGCGAAGCACTCGAGGAGCGCGCGGCTGAAATAGAGGGCACAGAGCTCCGAGAACGTCAGGGCGTTCCTCACGAGGGCGCCGAGGCCCTTCGCGTCCATCCGCCAAAACTTCTTCCCGTCCCCCTCGGCGTCGTAGATCGGGAACCCCGCGGCTTGGAGAGCCACCAGGTCGCGCCGGATCGTCCGCGTGGTGACGCGAAGCTCGGTCGCGAGGTCCGGAATCGTGTTCGTTCTGCTTGCAGCGAGCTGCCGAAGCAGCCGCCATTGCCGAATCACTTCGTCGTTCCGGCCCATTGATGGCTCCCTGAAAGGCGGTCCGAACGGCCACCATTCTACTCATGCCACCTGCGTTCTCGGCGGGCTGCCTCTCCAGGCTTACGTCATCTGACTTCTTCAAACGACCAGCTGACACCACTGGAATTCGTGATCTGGACGACGCCGCCGCCCGTTGTCAAGTGAATCCCCTCGTAGCGCGGCATGTTCCAAGTCGTACCCACCAGCTCATTCACGAGCAGGAACCCGTCAAGGCGCACAATGAAGTTCGAACTGCGTTCCGGATAGGTTGCGATGACGCGCGTCCGGGCGACATGCGATGGCATCGTAAAGACCGTATTGCCGCTGCCGCTCTGCCTCCAGATGGGAGCGATACCCATGCCGGACACCGCGACGCTATTCGTGCCGCTCGTATGATTGCCGTTCACCGTGATCGAGCCGCTGTAGCTGCGATGCTCGGTCGGCCGGAAGAAGATCGTGACCATCCGCGACGCGCCTGGCGCAATCGTCCCGGTCGTCCAGTCGGCGGTGTACGCTCCGCCGCTCGGTGCGGTCATGCCGGTGATGTCGAGCGAACTGTTGCCCGTGTTGTAAATCCGCATCGTGCGCTCGACGGTATCGCCGACGTTCACGGTGCCGTAGGCCAGCGTGGCCTCGAGCAGAATGACGCGCGATGGCGCGGCCAGCGGCGGCGGGGACGTCGACGGGCCACTGGGGTTCTTGTTACCACCGCAAGCAGCCATTACGAGGAGCAGCAACGAGGGGAGCAGAACTTTGCGCACGACCACTTTCCTTGAATGTCGCGAGGCCAAGTCCTCGCGGGCACTCAAGGTTAGAGACAGGGGATGACAGCCCAGGTCCTACGGTTTTTGTTCGCTGGTCGTCAAGTGGGATCGTCGTCTAGTGCCTGACGTCCGGCCCGGCCGGCATTCCCGCCAGCAGCCGTTTCATCTCGAGCAACTGCACGAGCGACTGGGCGCGCAGGCAGAGGTTCTCTGATTCGAGCAGGGCCTGCTTCTCGAGCGGCTCGAGATCGAGGCTTTGTGCGAGCGTGTGGACGAACTCCGCGTCCGGCATCGGCGAGAGCGGCTGGTACGAGTCGCCGAGGAAGGCGGCGAGGCTGGCGCGCAGATCGCTCATGTCGCGACGATCGTCGTCCTCGAGCGCCGGATCGAACAGCGTCTCGATCGCGGCGCGCCGGTACGCGCGCGCATGGTCTTCGCTGACGATCCGGAAGCGATCGAGCCCGCGCAACACGATGTGATAGCGTCCGTCGTCCAGCCGGACGGAATGCGCGATCACGCCGCTGCAGCCGATTGGATAGACCGGCGGCCGGCCCTCGTAGTCGACCTCGTACCCGGGCTGCAGGAGCACCATCCCGATCCGGCGATCGCCCTCGAGCGCGTCGGCCGTCATCGCGCGATACCGCGGCTCGAAGATGTGGAGCGGCAGCAGGCCGCCCGGGAACAGCACGACGTTCGGAAGCGGGAAGAGCGGCAGCAATGACACGCCTCCACTACTGTAAGGTTTAAGCGTCCGGCCCGCACCCGTCCTCGCATCCGACGAGAGGGTAAGATCCCTGAACAGGCTCCCTCCCCCTCCCGGGCTTGTCTTTCTGCGCCCTTGTCGATCTTGCCCTACCCCACTCGTCGTCTGGATGAACCCGGCGCCTCGAGCGCCCTCGAGAAAGGACACAGCCAATGAGAGTCATGGTGATCGTCAAGGCCACGAAGAACAGCGAAGCGGGGGCTCTGCCGACCGAGAAGCTGCTCGCCGAGATGGGGAAGTACAACGAAGAGCTCGTCAAGGCGGGCATCATGCTGGCCGGCGACGGCCTGAAGCCGAGCTCCAAGGGCAAGCGCATCAAGTTCTCCGGGAACAAGCGCACCGTCGTCGACGGCCCGTTCGCGGAGACCAAGGAGCTGATCGCCGGCTACTGGATCTGGCAGGTCCAGTCGGTCGAGGAAGCGGTCGAATGGGCGCGGCGCTGCCCCGATCCGATGCCGGGCGAGGACGCCGAGCTCGAGATTCGTCCCTTCTACGAAGCCGAGGACTTCGGCCCCGAGTTCACTCCCGAGCTGCGCGAGCAGGGAGAGCGCCTGCGGCGTGAGATGGAACGGAAGCAGGAAAAGAAGTGAGTCACACTATGATCCTCTCCGGGAGCCCTGAATGAGCCTGCCTGTCGCGCGCCGCCTTGTCTTCGCCACGGCCGTTTTCCTAACCTGCTGGGCAACGAGCCACGCGCAGCAGACACCGCCGCCGCCGGCGGGTCAGCGCGGACAGGGCGGGCGGGGCGGCGGATTTGGCGGTCCGCCGCCGGCGCCGGACGACACCGCGGGCTTCACGCAGATCTTCGACGGCAAGTCGCTGACCGGATGGGACGGCGATCCCACGTTCTGGCGCGCGGAGAACGGCGCCATCGTCGGCGAGAGCACGCCGGAGAAGCGCGTCGCGGAAAACTCGTTCCTCATCTGGCGCGGCGGGACGGTGCGCGACTTCGAGCTGAAGATCGAGTTCCGCATCAACGGCACGAACAGCGGCGTGCAATACCGCAGCAAGGAGCGCCCCGACGTCGGCAAGTGGGTGCTGCAGGGGTATCAGGCCGACATGGACTTCGCGAACCAGTTCACCGGCAACGTCCACGACGAGCGCGGCCCGCGCTTCTTCCTCGCGCGTCGCGGGACCGTCGTGCGCGGCGTGGACGGCGGCGGCAAGAAAAGTGTCGGCACGCTCGAGAGCGCCGAGGCCCTCAAGTACGTCATCAGGGTCAACGACTGGAACGAGTACCACATCGTCGCGCGCGGCTGGACGCTGATGCACTTCATCAACGGCCGCCTGATGGCCGTGTTCATCGACGAAGACACGACGAACCGGATGGCCGAGGGGCTCCTCGGCTTGCAGATGCACGTCGGCGACCCGTTCAGGGTCGAGTATCGGAACATCTGGTTGAAGAAGTTGTCGAACTGATACCCCCGGCATGCCGGACATCGCTCCGGAAGGCCGGAGGGCCGGGGACGCGGCTCTGCAGGCGACACGGCTCCCGGTTCTGCTAACTCGTTGCGCTGGCCTCAATTAGCCGCTCCCGCCGCGGTGTGCCGCAAACGGTACGGAACTTCCTACTCCAACGGTTTCTGGACACGCTCGCCAGCTTTTGGAGGACACCCATGCGTCGCAGCCTCACGCTCATCGTCGCCGTCGTCTCCCTCGTTCTGTCCGGCAGCAGCAGAAGCGTGGCCCAGGCGCCGGCCCCGACGGGCGCTCAGGCCGCGAAGCCATCGGTGGACGACGTGCTGAAGGGCCTTCGGTCGGATCTGCAGGCCAGCCGATCCGACATCCTGGCGAAGAACATGAGCCTCACGGCCGAACAGGCGGCGAAGTTCTGGCCGATGTTCGAAAAATACCAGAAGGAGCAGAACGTGATCATGGATGAGCAACTGCAGAGCATCCAGCGATACGTGGACTCCTATGAAAAACTCGACGACGCTTCCGCGCTGGCCCTGATGAAGGCCCACCTGGAACGCGACACCCGGATGACCACACTGCGACAGAAGTACCTTGCCGAGTTCCAGACCATCCTGCCGGCCAAGCTCGCCGCGCGGGCGATCCAGATCGATCGGCGGCTGGGGCTCGTGACGCAGATCGAAATCACGTCGCGCATTCCGCTCGTGCGCTGAGACGCGACGGGCGGATCGGCGTTTCAAAACTCAGACGGAGGGGCGGGCTTCAGCCCGCCTTCGCAGGGCCTCGCGTCTTCGTAGCGCGGCTCGAGCTTCGAGCCGCGTCCGTTCGTCAATTCGATCGATTGATCGATTGATCGTTCGATCGATTTGATCTAGGCTTTCTCCCCCCAGCTCCTCCGCGTTCGACCTTCCTCCCTCGGGTCGTTTTCAAACGCGTTTCAAAGGAGCTAACCGTGGCCGTCATCCGTGATGTCAGTCCGACCCGGTCCAACATGGACTTTGGATCCTCGCAGCAGTTCACCACCGGGCGGATGCTGTCGGTCGCCAGCTCCGACGACGGGAAGCTGGTCGTCGCTGGATCGCTTTCGAGCAACATCTGGATCTCGGAGAATGGCGGTGAATCGTTCGTCCAGATCGAGGCGCCGCAGCCGGAACCTGGACAGTTCGGCGTGCCGGGGATTATCGGCGCCCTGTGCGCCACGTCGCTGGCCGTCGGACCAAACTCCGCGCGCTTTCTCGTCGAGCGCAATCCGCGCGCGGTCGTCGATATCACTGGCGAGGGGCGTGCGGACATCGTCGGGTTCGGTGATACGGGCGTCTGGACCGCGCGAAGCAATGGCGATGGCACGTTCTCGCCGCCGCGGATCGTCCTGCCCGATTTCGGGCCGGAGTCCGGCGGCTGGCAGGTGGACCGCCACCCGCGGCTGCTCGGCGATCTCACGGGCACCAAGGGCGCCGACATCGTCGGCTTCGGCGACGACGGCGTCTGGACGGCGCTGAGCAACGGCGATGGCACCTTCGCGCCGCCGAAGTTCGTGCTCGCCGACCTGGGGTTCAATTCCGGCTGGCGCGTCGACAGGCACGTGCGTGTGCTCGCCGATTTACGCGGCACCGGCCGCCAGGACATCGTCGCCTTCGGCGAGAACGGCGTCTTTGTCGCGCTCAGCAACGGCGACGGCACGTTCAGCTTCACGCCGGTGCCGGTGCTGAACGACTTCGCGCCGAACGCCGGCGGCTGGCTCGTGGACAAGCATCCGCGCTTCGTCGTCGACATCACCGGCAACGGGCGCGCCGACATCGTCGGCTTCGGCGACGACGGCGTCTGGGTTGCGCTGGGCAATGGCGACGGCACGTTCCAGCCGCCGCAGTTCGTGCTGAACGACCTTGGGTTCAATTCCGGCTGGCGGGTGGACAAGCACGTGCGCGTGCTCGCCGACCTGCGCGGTCTGCGCCGCAAGGACATCGTCGCGTTCGGCGATCACGGCGTCTTTGTCGCGCTGAGCAACGGCAACGGCACGTTCAGCTTCACGCCCGTGCCGGTGATCAACGATTTCGGTTTCGAGGCCGGCGGCTGGCGGGTGGACAAACACCCGCGTTTCGTCGCCGACATCACCGGCGAC
>Ga0111539_10006751_pt1 | contig 14767 bp, 15 predicted proteins | sample RhiMethybrSRZTD1_FD_79667 | JGI IMG/M metagenome (GOLD analysis project Ga0111539, IMG submission 79667) | Populus rhizosphere microbial communities from Tennessee, USA - Rhizosphere MetaG P. TD hybrid SRZTD1 (version 2) (version 2) | ecosystem: Host-associated > Plants > Roots > Rhizosphere >... | reverse complement strand
TTCGCCGGCGAGAAGATCTTCTCCAACGCCGCCATGACACCGCGCATGATTCGCACCTATTGTCGCATCGATACCAACAGTGAAACCCTGCTGGAGAACGCCATGCGTCGCCAGGGTCTCTCCGCCCGCGCCTACGACCGCATTCTCAAAGTCAGCCGCACTATCGCGGATCTCGAAGGCGCCGAGACGATCAATTCAAACCACGTCTCCGAAGCCGTGGGCTACCGCTCGTTGGATCGCACGTATTGGACGTGACTTTGCTTGTTTTCTCTGCGGTCCTCTGCGTATCTCTGCGTTCTCTGCGTTAATGGGCCCTTCCAACGCAGAGACCGCAGAGATACGCAGAGAACCGCAGAGAAACAATTCGATTGCGCTCTTGTCACACGCGCGCGTATCACCTATCCTGCAACCCAGCCGTCTGAAAGTATTGATTCGGCTGGGACAACCACTATTTTTAGGGTCGGGTAAGGCAACGACGCGCGCGAAGGGCCGCATCACAGCCGCGTTGAGGGTACTGAGCCTTCGCACCGCATCCCCACGCGGGCATTTCAGAGGAAACAGTACTGCTCCCTTGAAACTCGCGGAATCGCGTGAGGTTCGTAGCCAAAACAAGCTCGAAGTTTTGTGAAATTTCTTCCGAGCTTGCCCGAGCAGGCGTCACGTGACCGCAGCCGAAACCGAGACACCGCAAACGACAGATTATGAGCTGGCTCAGAAAGCCGCCCAGGGCGATATGGGAGCTTTCGAGGACCTTTACCAGCGCCATAATCGTCGCGTCTACTCCCTCTGCCTGAGGATGACGGGCAATGTGTCGGAGGCTGAAGATCTCGCACAAGAGGTCTTCATTCAGCTCTTTCGAAAAATAGGCAGTTTCCGGGGTGAATCAGCCTTTACGACCTGGCTTCACCGCCTGACGGTAAATCAGGTGCTCATGCACTTCCGCAAACGCGGAGTACGCATGGAGACCACGACTGAAGACGGCGAAACGCCGGTTCAGATAGTCAAAGGCACGGAAAACCCCAATTCCATGCCCGTAGTTGACCGCATAGCCCTCGACAAGGCTATCGCCCAACTACCGCCCGGTTACCGCACGGTGTTCACGCTTCACGACATCGAAGGGCATGAACACGAGGAAATTGCCAGGATGCTGGGGTGTTCGGTAGGTACGTCGAAGTCGCAGCTACATAAGGCCAGGATGAAATTACGGACGCTTCTGAGGCAACAGAATTTGAGTGAATAGCCTCGAAGGTAGTAGCCAGCGGGTCAAGTTAGTCGAAACAACGCAGTCTTCCCTTGATTGATGACAACCGGTAACAAGTTCTGTCGCAGACAGTTTGTTCGGATTGTGCGCTTAATTAAGACAGAACGAAGGTGGTAAGCAATGAACTGCGAGACATGTCAGGAACTCATCCACGATCTGATTGACGGATCGATTAGCCAAACGGATGAGTTCACTCTCAATACGCACTTGAAGCAGTGTCTGGATTGCGACAGTGTTCGCCAGGACCTGACGTCCATCGTCGGTTTCTGCCGCACACAGCGCGGCCAGTATGAGGCGCCTCCAAATGAAAGGGCGCTCTGGCTTCGCATCCGGAACGTCATCGAGGCGGAGATTCCAGGCCGTATCGCCGCGACTCCGGCGCCGCGACGATCATTTCTCGGCCGGCTCATGGGACACACTTGGGAGCTCTCATTGCCGCAGTTGGCGACCTCGGCAGTCGCGATTGTGTTGTTGGTTTCACTTGCAACCGTAGTGGGCCTGCGTCGTTGGGGTGGGTATGGAGTTCCAGCTACTGTTACTCAGGTTGCAACCTCGAACGAAAACGATCAGGTATGGCAACGACAGCAGCAGGTGATCAGTTACTGGAATCAGCGAATCGAAGTCAACAAGGTGCGCTGGAGTCCTGAGATGCGCGCGACTTTCGATCGCAACATGAAGTTCATCGACGAGGCCGTCGGCAATGCGCTCGAAGACTTGAAGCGAAATCCACACGATGAGGTTTCCGAGCAGATGCTCAACGAAGCGCTGAACGACAAGCTCACGTTGCTGCAAGATTTTTCTGATTTGTAATACTGAGTCCCCGGAACTGTTTTGATTAAAAGCCCCACACGAATGAAAATTGGATTCTTAACCTGGCGCACATCAATTCGCGCCGGCGCTTTTGCAGTTGGTGCTCTCCTCGCGTTGACCTTCACCGTTCAGGCGCAACAAAAACTTTCGAAGCGATATCCCGTTGCAAAGAATGTTCGGATTGAGTTGAGAAATGTCTCGGGCACGATCGTGGTTGAATCGTGGAATAAAGACGAGATACGTCTTTCCGCGACCATCGAGTCGAAGAAAGCTCACGTCGTTCCAAGGCAGAGCGATCAGAGCCTGGTAGTCGATGTGATGAGCGACAATCGCGGCATGGGCGGCGATGTGGGCGACATCAATTTCAAACTACAGGTTCCGGTTAATTCATCGGTGGATTTGGAAACCGTTCGCGGCAACATCTACGTCAGCAACATTAGTAGTGGTCTGGTAAGAGCGCACGTGTCGTCCGAAGGCGACATCGAGCTCACCAACATCGCTGCTTCACATGTCATCGCACAGAACGTTATCGGAAACATTTTCTTTGACGGCGAGTTTTCACGCGGCGGCACGTACGAATTCAAGTCTAACAAGGGCGACATCACGATTCGCATTCCTGGGAATTCGGATTTTCGCTTAGTCGCTGCGTCACCTGCGCGAAGGATTGCGTTGAACGATTTTTGGAACAACAACTTCAAGTCGCAGGATGGAAGAAGAGTAACCGGCGATGTTGGCGACGGGCGTTCATCAGTGTCTGTAACCAACTTCAGCGGACAGATTACGTTTATGCGAAGGTAAGTGGTTCGTATTGAATCCTGGGTCCGGGACGTTGCGAGCAAAACGCGACGTCCTTTTTTTGTTTCAGATTGCGGGAAACACGGCTACTATGAGCGCGATGATTAAACTTCTGTTTCTTGTTGCTCTGTTCGCTGTTCCCGTCTTCCCTCAAGCTGCTCCTGAAAGTCAATTACTCACGCGTACCACGACACGCCGCGAAACGGCTCGCTTCGCATACGGCGGCACAGTGACTCTGATCGGAGCGCCGAGAGGTTCAGTGACAGTTGAAGGCTGGTCGCGCAACGAGGTTGAGCTCACGGCTAATATCGAGCTCAAAGGACCGACAGAGGCTGACCTGGACCAACTTGCCACGGTGAATAGTTTTGTTTTTGACGAGGATCTAAATCACATAAGCATTCTCACAACCGGCACACACGATCGCGTTTTCATGAAGCGAACGGCCAAGAACTTTCCTAAAAAGCTTCTTAACCTGCCGTGGAAGATCGACTATCGTCTGCGCGTTCCGGCGAACACGGATTTGGAAATCAATGCGGGGCATGGTGACGTGAAACTTTCGGGTGTCGAAGGCGCAATGCGCGTGAGTGCGACCGAGAGTGAGACTGCGTTAACGCTAACGGGCGGCGTCGTCTCAACCACGATCACCGCAGGCGTTATTAATTTGACGATTCCATCGCGGAGCTGGCGAGGCAGTGGCGCAGACATTCGCATCGCCTCGGGAACGATAAACGTCGATCTGCCACACGGCTTCAGCGGTGACATCGACGCAGAAGTCTTGCGTACGGGAAAGATCGTGAACGCCTACGACGGCCTCGCCTCACGCGAGAAACCCGGCATCACGGAACGCACCGTCCGCGCCCGCGCCGGCGCCGGCGGCCCGTACTTCAAGTTTACGGTTGGCGACGGCACCGTGAATATCCGCAAGAGCGGGTCATAGGTTAGAATGTCGCACTTCAACATACCCAGATGAGCATCAAATCCGACAAATGGATCCGCATGATGGCCACGGAGTACCGGATGATCGAGCCGTACGAGCCGGGTCAAATTAAAGAGGTTGAAGGCAAGCGAATCGTCTCGTACGGCACGTCGAGCTACGGCTACGACATTCGTTGCGCCGACGAATTCAAACTCTTCACGAACATCAACAGCACCATCGTCGATCCCAAAGAGTTTAACGAGAAGAATTTCGTCGACATCAAAGGCGACGCGGTAATCATCCCGCCGAACAGTTTCGCCCTGGCACGCACCGTCGAATACTTTCGCATCCCACGCAACGTGCTCACAATCTGTCTCGGCAAAAGCACCTACGCACGCTGCGGAATCCTGGTCAACGTCACACCTTTTGAACCGGAGTGGGAAGGCTACGTGACTCTCGAGTTCTCAAACACCACTCCCTTACCCGCAAAGATCTACGCCAACGAAGGCGTCGCCCAAGTCATCTTCTTCGAATCCGACGAGGACGATGTCTGCGAAACCTCCTACAAAGATCGCGGCGGCAAATACCAGGGCCAACGCGGCGTCACACTACCGAAGATGTAGGAACACACTTGCCAACTGCTCTCGCTTTGAGATATTACAAGAATTTTAATATTGTACTGCTAGAGAGCGCGATGACCGGGAACGATCTAAGGCTTGGCAGGGAACAAAAACGCTGGACTCAGGAGGAGGCCGCGTCCAGACTCCGCGTGTCTCAACCCTATCTGTCCTTAATGGAGAAAGGACTTCGCCCTGTGCCCGAGCATTTGGCTCGCAAGGCGACGACTGCGTTTGGACTCCCTGCTACAAGTCTACCGTTAAAAACGAGTTTGGAGATGGTGCCAGCCAAATCCGGAGACGCTCTTGCTGCTGACCTCGCGTCACTCGGCTATCCTGGTTTTGCTTATCTCAAATCGAGAGGTAAAAAGAATCCTACGGAAGTCTTGTTGTCTGCGTTGAGTTCGAACAACTTGGAAGCGCGGCTCGTTGAAGCTCTGCCGTGGATACTGCTCACGTATCCGAATCTCGAGTGGCAGTCTCTAACGGCGGCTGCGAAACTCAGGAATCTCCAAAATAGATTAGGTTTTGTGACCAGTCTTGCTCGAAGACTTGCGGAGAACCGCGGAGACCAGACTACCGCTCAGCTTCTGCAAGAACAGGAAAACTCCCTAAGCCGCTCGCGATTATTCCTCCCAGACACTCTATGTAATGACGCGCTAACGCAGACAGAAAAACGATGGCTCGAAGCAAATCGACCGGAAGAGGCCAAATACTGGAGGATATTAACCGATCTTTCGCCAGAGCATCTGAGCCATGCCTACTAATACGGCGCTTGTCGATCCATGGAGATCGTTCTTCAGCGACATTGATGTTTCCCTGGCAGCAGAAGTAGTACTCCATTGTTTGGGCGGCTTCGTGATGACGATGCTTTACGGCTCAGAACGTTTGACCGCTGATGTTGATGTTCTGCCAATAACATCAGACCCCGCAAGCAAAAATCTTCTCCACTTAGCGGGTCAAGGATCGACACTTCATAAGAAACACAAGATCTATCTTCAAGTTGTTGGGGTGGCCACAGTGCCTGATAACTATGAAGCGAGATTGACGGAAATGTTCGCGGGGACTTTCACGCATCTCCGATTGGTCGCGTTGGATCCGTACGACCTTGCATTATCTAAGCTTGAGCGCAATGCGCCACGAGACAGAGAAGACTTTAAATATCTTGCACGAACGATCCCATTGAATCTCAATATCCTCCAGGAACGGTATCGAGAAGAGCTGAGGCCGTACTTAGGGAATCCCAGACGGGAGGATCTAACGCTAAAGCTCTGGATTGAGATGGCTCAGGAACCGATTAAATAAAACGTCCCCATTCCCTCCGGCAGTTTGCGAGAACATGTAGAATGCTCCGCCAATGCCCGTCACGATTGACGCTCTTCGCTTCAAACAACTCGACGAACGTGCGGTGCTGCCAAAGCGTGGGAGTGCGCTGGCGGCGGGGTTGGATGTGTGGTCGATCGACGCTTTGGAGATTGGACCGAGAGAGAGGGTGATGGCGAGGACGGGATTCGCCGTTGCGATTCCGCCGGGATTCTATGGACGCATCGCGCCGAGATCCGGACTCGCGGCGAAGAATGGGTTGGACGTGCTCGCGGGCGTGATTGATTCTGATTACCGTGGTGAAGTTTGTGTTTTGCTCTACAACACCAGTGACGAAGCGATCAAGCTTGCTGCGGGAAGCAAGATCTGCCAGTTGATTGTCGAACAGATCATTACGCCCGACGCTGTGTGGGCGAGTGATCTCGACGAGACGGCTCGCGGCGCCGGTGGATTTGGATCGACAGGATAAAGTAATCTGCATCGAGTCTTGGAGGGGTGGCACTCGTGGCCACCCTTCTTCATTAAAAAGAGGTATTCAAAAAAGTGAATAAAAATCGACAGCTTTCAGTTCTACTCGCAATCCTCCTCCTTACATCAACTGCACTCGGTTGGACGCAGTCGACTGCGCCTGTAACTACAAAGGCGCTGTCTGCAACGGAGCGACAGCTTGTTGAAAGCATCAACCTCGCAACGATCAAAGAGACGGTGAACGCACTTGCAGCCGACGAGATGCAGGGGCGCGGAACTGCTCAACCAGGCGGAGACAAGGCCGCTGCATATCTCGCCGATCGTTTTGCGAAACTCGGACTGAAGCCACTCGGCGTCAACAATACCTATTTACAACCCGTCAAATTCAAAGAGACGCTCGTTTCACCTGAGACGACAATCACTGTCGGCGATCAAAAACTTAAACTCGGACCAGACTTCTTCATCCTTCCGCCTTTCACCGGCGATGAGAATGTCAACGGAGGCGCTGTGTTCGTCGGATATGGGTTCCAGGGTCAAAAGCGCAACGACCTGGCGGGCATCGATGTACGCGGAAAAGTCATGGTGCTGCGCGAAGGCCCTCCGCCAGAGGTCAGCAAAGACGCGTGGAGCAAGGCGCAAGGACCGGTCGGTGTCATTCGAGGACTGATATCTCGCGGCGCGGCGGCGATTGTTCTCATCAATCAGTACACGGAAGAACGTTCTTATGCAGAATCAGCAGATTACCTGACACGACGGCGCGTTCAACTCGAAAGCGATCAGGAGCTGCCCGATTTCCTGCCGCCGTTCATCGCTCTCAGTGAAGCAGCCGCTGACAAACTGTTTGCCGGATCCGGCGTGACAAAGGCCGACGCATTTGCAAAAGCAGAACGCGAAGACTTCACGCCGATTGACCTCAAGCAATCAGCCACGGTCACAGTTCGACTGAAGAAGGGTAAGGGCGTTGGGAGTAACGTGGTTGCCTTGCTCGAAGGCTCCGATCCAAAACTCAAGTCGGAGGCACTCGTGTATTCCGCTCACTATGATGCGTACGGACTTTCAACGGACAATCGCATCTATCACGGTGCTGCTGATAACGCGCTCGGCGTTGCCGAGATGATGGCGGTTGCAGAAGCAATGTCACGTGCGCCGACAAAACCCCGACGCTCGGTGATCTTCATTGCAGTCACAGGCGAAGAGTATGGAGGCTTCGGATCGGATTACTGGGTCAAGAATCCCACCTGGGATATCAAACAAGTCGCCGCAAATCTCAATCTCGACGGCATGGGTACGGAGATCTATGGACCAGTGAAGGTGATGGTTGGTTACGGTCCTGAGCATTCCACACTGGGCGCTATTATGAACGACGTCGCGGCCGCGAGTGGCATTCAGGTAATTCCGGATCCGATGCCTGAAGCGAAGGCTTTCTATCGATCCGATCATTACCTCTTCGTGCAACGCGGAGTTCCCGCGCTCATGATCCTCGGCGCTCCTGATGGACCAGTCAAGACCTGGACTGACCGTCTGAAGAAGTGGTCCAAGACTGATTATCACCAACCGACGGACACGGTTCGTGCTGACTGGGACTGGAGTGGTCCACGCACGATCGCATCGCTGATGCTCGTGATGGGATTGCGCGTTGCGAACGACGAGGCGATGCCGGCGTGGCTGCCGACGTCAGTCTTCAACCGTGAGCGGGGCACGGACAAGCCAGCGCCGCCAGAGCCGTAAAACAGCATGCAGGAGCAGTGTGGAGGGCAGGAAAAGCTGCCCTGACCCTGCTATCTGCCCCTGCCCCTAACGTTAAGCATCCCAAAAGGTTGATCCGGAGTCCTGGGTCAACCTTTTCATCCATTCCCGTTAAACACGCCGGAATCGCCGTCTGTCACCACGGCGCTTGCATACACCCAGTTGAATATCCTGAAAAGTGTGCGGTTTTTGTTGGGTATTGTTCCAAGGTGAGTCAGTGGTGCGTACCATTTTCAGCCTTTCCCCGAAAGGAGCTTTCCCCGGAGATATGCCTGCCCGACATACGAGCCGACTCGCTTGGCACAAAGTTTGAAATGCAGGCCACAAGTCTGGAGGAGGAGAGAAATGAGGGCAATTAGAAAAACAATTTTCATGACGTTCCTATTGACGTTGGTGACCGCCGGCATGGCTACTTCCGGCCTCGCTCAACTCGGCACTAACGAATCGGCTGTCAGAGAAACAGTGCGACGGATTCAAACACGCACGGACTCTCTACAGCGCGCAGTCCAAAATGCTGCGGATCGAAACAACTATCGTATCGATGATATTGATCGTTTGATCCTTGATTTCGAGTCCGCGGTAAACCAGCTCGATCGCCGGCTGGGTTCGCGCCGGACGAGTTCGTCAGACGCGCAAATGGTGCTGGATCGAGCCGCGTTGATCGACAACTTCTTCGCAAACAATCGGCTCGGATGGGGTTCTCGCCGTGAGTGGCAGATGATTCGCACCGATCTCGATCAACTCGCAAACTATTACAACCTGAATCCGCGGTGGGACACCGGCGCCGGCACGGGAACTGACAATCCCAACTTGAACGACTTTCAAATGCGCCAGTTGGTAGAACGGCTTAACGTTCGCTCCGCGACTTTCAGCCGCAACCTGCGCCAGGATGTGAATCGCACCTCGAACGGCGGCTATTCCATTGACGAAGTTCGCCGGCAGTTAAGCGATTTCGAGATGGCGCTGGTCCAACTTCGCAATCGCGTCAATAGCCGTCAGGTCACTTCATCCGACGCTCGCAACGTGCTCGAGCGCGCCGCGTACCTCGATCGTTTCATCGCCGATCGACAGTTGTCGTATCAAACCGAGAACAACTGGAGCAGTCTGCGAACGGACCTCGAGCGTCTGGCGAGCGCGTTTAGTATCGCGTGGAACTGGTCGGACGTTCCGAGCGGTCCGGGTGCTCCGGGCGGAACGCGTCGCGATTTGACTGGCACTTTCCGCCTTAATACGAGCCGTGGTGACGACGTTCGCAGGGCTGTAGACGACGCGACGAGAAACCTGTCTCTTGCCGAGCGGCAGCGCGTTTACGACTCGTTGTTGAGGCGATTGGATCCGCCACAGATGCTGGCGATCGATCGTCGTGGAAGATCGGTAACCATTGCTTCCACGCGTGCGCCGCAGATCAATTTCGTTGCGGACGGCCGCGAACAGGTAGAAACGACACCTCGCGGGCATAGCATTCGTGTCCGAGCTGATCTGTCAGGTGATATGCTGACGATTACCAGGACAGGTGAACGTGAAAACGACTTTATCGTTACCTTCGATCCGACGAGCGATGGCCGGGAGTTGCTGGTAACGCGCACGCTCTACTCCGATCGTTTGACGCAGCCAGTTATTGTCAGGACCTACTACGATCGGACTTCTGACGTCGCCGAGTTAAACATCTACGACACGAATCGAGAGGGTGGTACTGTTACTGGTGAGGTGGCGACGGGAACTTTCGTGGTTCCGAACGGAACGCAACTGGTCGGGGTGCTCAATAACGATCTCTCGACGCAAAACGTTCGCGAAGGTGAGCGGTTCACGATGACTGTTCGCTCACCGGGGCAATACGATGGTGCGACAATCGAGGGATCCGTACTTAGCGTCAGTCGCGGCGGTCGCGTCAGCGGTCGCTCGGAGATGACGCTGGACTTCGACACGATCAGGTTGAGAGACGGCAGAAGCTATCGATTTGCCGGAATTCTCGAAGCTGTTCGCACGCCGAATGGTGACGTTGTGCGTATCGATAACGAAGGTGCGGTACGCGACAGCGATCAGACGAAGCAAACCGTGACTCGCACGGCCATCGGTACGGCAGTCGGCGCCATCATTGGTGCGATTGCAGGTGGTGGTAAAGGTGCGGCGATCGGTGCTGTGATTGGCGCCGGCGCTGGCGCAGGCTCGGTTTACATTCAAGGTCGAAACGATCTTGACCTTGGCGCCGGGACTGAAGTGACGGTTAGGTCGACTGGTCCACGAGGGTAGCCGCAAAAAGGCACACAAGTAACAAAAGCTTCTTGTGTGCCTTTCTAATTAATCTTGATCGTTGCAGGTTGAGGCAGGCGTTCGACTGTCAGTGTTAGTTGTTCGCCTGACCTCACTGCGCTTTTATCGGGAGTTTGGAAAAATAGAAAGCCCTGGCGGCGCGTATCGCCGGACGACAACGGAGTCTTCAAATCGACGGCGTACGCGCCGAACTCTTTTTCAAACTGTTTCCGCGAATGGGGATTGTAAAGGAAGACGCCATTAGCCTTGAGAATGCGCGACGCAGCGCTCTTCGCCGACAACAGTTTCCATTCCCTGTTTTGACTGTCGCGCAAGCGAAAGCGCGCACGCTTCACTTCCACCGGTAAACCACTCTGAAAAGCTAATTCAACGCGCACTGGCAAAACCCCGCTGAGCGGCAGGTTCGCTTCAAACAAATCCTGACTCTCTTCGTCGGTGAGCAGCGGCGCCACGCGAATCGTCAACCCGCCCGCATCCGCGCTTCGTGTGTTGGGCGGAAGTGGAGGAAGATTCGTTACGGGTTTCACTTTGAATAACGAACCCGTGCATGAGGTCGAGAGTAGAGCGATTAAGAGAATGACTGCGCGTCGGGTCATGGACTCAATTTAGCACTATGTTACTATCTCGCCAAAACTATGATTAGACCGTTTCGAGGGGTTCACCCGCAGATTCACCCAACCGCGTATGTCGAACCCAGTGCTCAGGTTATAGGTGACGTACACCTCGGTGAAGAGGCTTCGATCTGGTGCAACTGCACGATTCGCGGCGATATTCATTACATTCGCATCGGCGACCGGTCCAACGTCCAGGACAATTCGGTGATTCACGTGCGTCATGGATCGCATCCGACGATTCTCGAGGCGGAAGTGACGGTTGGACATAGCGCGACACTGCACGGGTGTTACGTCGAGCAAGGATGCTTGATCGGCATCGGCTCGATTCTGCTCGATGATGTGCGCATCGGAGCGAGGTCGCTTGTTGCCGCAGGTTCGCTTGTCAGTCCGGGGACAGTCATCCCGCCGAGGTCGCTGGTGATGGGATTTCCGGCGAGAGTAAAGCGCCCGCTGACTGATGAAGAGGTCTCAAACCTGGAACTGTTTTGGAAGAACTATGTTGAATACACTCGTGAGTATCGACAAGAGATGTCGCTCTGATGCCATCAGCTAAGACACAACCAGCGCGCGGCATGCGCGACTTTCTACCCGAAGACGTTCGCAAGCGCGAATACGTTATACGTGTGATCAAGGAGGTCTACGAGCGCTACGGTTTTGAGCCGCTGGAGACGCCGGCGGCGGAAAATATCGAAACGCTGATGGGGAAGTATGGTGATGAAGGTAATCAACTCATCTTCAAAATTCTCAAGCGCGGTGTGCATGAGGGAAGTGGTGAAGCCGATCTCGCATTGCGTTATGACCTGACGGTGCCGCTCGCGCGCGTCGTTGCAGAATATCGCGACAAGCTGCCGAAGTTTTTCAAGCGTTACCAGATTCAACCGGTGTGGCGCGCGGATCGGCCCGCACGCGGCAGGTTTCGCGAGTTTTACCAGTGCGATGTCGACGTGCTTGGCTCGCGTTCGATGATTGTCGAAGCGGAGATTTGCGGCGCGGCAAGTGAAGTCTTAACGAAGCTCGGCTTCAACGATTTTTGTCTGCGACTGAATCATAGGATGGCATTGACGGGAATTCTCGGCGTCGCTGGTGTGGCGTTGGAAAAACATGACGCCGCGCTGATCGCTCTCGACAAGCTGGACAAGATCGGCGCCGATGGAGTTAAGAATGAGTTTGCGACACGTGGCATCGACAAGGTGGTGGGCGACCGTTTCCTCTCATTCTTTTCAGACTTGAGCTAGTTGGAAAAAGCCGCGGATATTGCTGCTGAAGACAAACGCGTGCAAGCCCTGAACAAGGCCGTGCTCGGACGCATTGTCGAGTTTGTGAAAGACAATGAATTGGGCGCGAAAGGCGTCGATGAGCTGCAATCGATTCTTGATTATGCGGACACGATGGGAATTTCGAATCGTGTGAAGATCGATCCGACACTCGCTCGTGGACTTTCGTACTACACCGGCGCGATTATGGAGATCAACGTGAAGGATCTTGCCGGCAGTCTCGGCGGTGGCGGGCGTTACGACAATCTGGTAGGAATGTTTTTGGGCCAGAACATTCCCGCGTGTGGTTTTTCACTCGGGCTCGAAAGAATCCTGGTCGTGATGAGCGAGAGGAACATGTTTCCCGCTCGCGTTGCTTCAGCGCCCGCGGATGTGATGGTGGCGATTTGGAATGAGCTCTCGATTGGCGACTCCATCGCGTTGGCGCAGGAGCTGAGAGCGGCCGGTTTGCGAGTTGATTTGTATCCTGAGGCTGATAAGCTCGGTAAACAGTTTAAGTATGCGTCGTCAATCAATGTCCCGTTTGTCGCGGTGTTAGGTGAAGAAGAAGTTAAAAAGGGACAGGTGGCAGTGAAAGACATGCGCTCCGGTGAGCAACACGAAGTGAAGCGCGGCGAGGTGGCTGAGTTCATCAAACACGCTTTATCGACTTCACAGGATTTACAAGATTTAGAGGATTAACATGTCAAGCGAAGCAATTGTTCAGAACTATTTCGAGGATGCGCTTTCGGCGTTGAGGGCTTACAAGAAACTTACTGAAAAAGCGATCGCGCAAATGCAGGATGAGGAATTTTTTGTCACTCTCGACGAGGAGTCGAACAGCGTTGCCGTGATCATGAAGCACATGGCCGGCAACATGATCTCTCGTTGGACCGACTTTCTAACTTCCGACGGAGAGAAACCAAATCGCAATCGCGACATGGAGTTCGTGATCGAGTCAGAGACCACCAAAGACGACGTGCTCGCCTACTGGGAACGCGGCTGGGCGAGCGTCTTCGAAGCGCTGGAGCCTCTGCGTCCTGAAGACTTTGAAAAGAAGGTCATGATTCGTGGTGAGGAGCACACGATCGTACAGGCGATCAATCGTCAGCTCATGCACTACGCTTATCACGTCGGCCAGATCGTGTTTCTTGCGAAGCACTTCCGATCAGCGGAGTGGAAGTCACTGAGTATTCCGCGAAATCGATCGGCGGAGTTTAATGCTCACCTGAAAAACCAGCCGGGTGTTGCCGATCGAGAGAAGCAGTTTGACGCCGCCGCCGGTTTCTTCGCCCAACCGCCGGAGAAGAAATGAACGCCGCGATTCATCACGTGAACGTAACGGTTCCGAGAGCGCTCGAAGACACTGCGAAGCACTTCTACGGCGTTGTGATGGGTTTGCAGGAGGTGCCGAAGCCTGAGGCGTCGCGTGGACGTGGTGGAGCCTGGTATCAACTCGGCCCGATTCAGCTTCACCTCTCGATTGAAGATGGCTTGGGGGAGAATTGCACTAGCAAGCGGCACGTTTGTTATACGGTCGGCGATCTGGCCGAAGCTGAACAGAAGTTTCGAGATGCGGGTGTCGAGATCATTCCCGACGACATTCCCACGCCCGGCTGGTCGCGATTTTACGTTCGCGACCCCGGAGGAAATCGATTGGAGATTGCACAGGCGATTTGAGCATGTTGGATAACCTCGGAAATTTGGAACGCACGCACTCGTGTGGAGATCTGCGTGCCGGCGACATCGGTAAGCAGGTGGTGCTGATGGGATGGGTCGCGAGGCGTCGCGACTTTGGTGAACTCACGTTTGTCGATCTTCGCGATCGATCGGGTATCACGCAGGTCGTCTTTAACGCTGAGCTCGCGCCGGAAGCGCACGCAAAGGCGAAAGACTTGCGCGGCGAGTATGTGATTGCTGTTACCGGCACAGTCGTCGAGCGTGCTGAGAACACACGCAATCCCAAGCTCGCTACCGGCGACGTGGAGGTTCACGCACAGGAAATCCTGATCCTCAACGACGCGCGCACTCCGCCGTTTCAACTAGACGCGGGACCGGGTTCGGTCGCCAGCGAAGACCTGCGTTTGAAGTATCGCTATCTCGATCTGCGCCGTCCGTTGTTGCAGGCAAACCTGCACCTTCGTCATCGCGTAGTCAACGAAATCCGTCGGTACATGACAGAGAAGGGGTTTACTGAAATCGAAACTCCGATTCTGATCAAGTCGACTCCGGAAGGCGCACGTGACTACATCGTTCCTTCGCGGATTTTTCCCGGGAAATTCTTCGCGCTGCCGCAGTCGCCACAGCTCTTCAAGCAGTTGTGCATGATTGGCGGTCTGGATAAGTACTTTCAGATCGCACACTGTTTTCGCGACGAAGATCTCCGCGCCGATCGACAGCCGGAGTTCACGCAGCTCGACGTCGAGATGAGCTTTGCCACGCTCGATCAGATTTACACGTTGATCGAAGGTCTCTTTACCTCGGTCTTCAAATTGATAGACGTCAACTTGCCGGTGCCGTTTCCTCGTTTCAGTTTCGCGGAAGTGATGAATCGTTTCGGTTCCGACAAGCCTGACCTGCGAATCCAGGGCCTTGAGTTACAGGATCTCGCACAGGCAGTAGAAGGCACAGACTTCCAGCTGTTCGCATCAGCGTTGTCTTCGGGTGGACAAGTCAAAGGTTTGGTTATATCC